>Ga0116171_10003268_pt1 | contig 15032 bp, 14 predicted proteins | sample AD_JPNHW2_MetaG_FD_89798 | JGI IMG/M metagenome (GOLD analysis project Ga0116171, IMG submission 89798) | Active sludge microbial communities of municipal wastewater-treating anaerobic digesters from Japan - AD_JPNHW2_MetaG | ecosystem: Engineered > Bioreactor > Anaerobic > Digestate | place...
TGTAGAAGTCGGCAAAGACGGAGAAGTTCTTGCGGTATCAAAGGCGGTGCACGCAAAAGGCAATCCGACAGATCCACAGATCAAATATTTCCTGTCAAAATGGGTTACAGACGTCCGGGCCATGCCACTGGACCCGGTGGTAAAGAAACAATCATGGATAGGGGCATACGCTATGATGCGGCAGCGTGCGGCCACTAAAATGAATGAGCTTATCAAGAAAGACGATCCATTGAGCATACTTGGCGAACAAACAATAGCAGTTACGCCTACAGCAATCGTGAAGATGTCCGACAGTACTTTTCAAGTTCGCTGGATCGAAGAGGTTTACAGTAAAGAGGGTGCAATAAAAGAATCATACCGTATGACAGGTTTAATAAGCATCGAATTTACGCAACCGACAACGGAACAAGAACTTATGCGAAACCCTTTAGGAATGTATGTAACGGATTTTTCGTATTCAAGGGAGGTTTAAGTATGAAAAAGATATTAATAAAATACAAGGTGACACTCGAAAGGTGTCAGGAGGCAATAGGAAAAAGAAGAAAACTTATCCGAGTTACTTTAGCTGGTGTTGTTATAGTAGGTTTTGTATTGGGTAGCTGGTATTTAGCAACGACGATGTTTTTTCCTTATGCCCTTGCCGGGGAAGGGACATCCTTAAACCCTGAGTTGAAGGGAGCAAAACCGAAAGATGCAAGGACTTCTGCCGTCCGAGCTCAAAACAACGTGCCACAAGTGCCGCAACAAGAAACTAATCCCCAAAATATGCAACAAGAAGAGATAATACCTCCCGCTGAAGAATTGTTGACCTATGAAGAAGTAAAGGCGGAAAAAGAGGCCCGTTACGCAATAAAGGTGTCAACAAGAGAAGGTACACAAAGAATTCAAAATCAACCGAAAATACAGTCCAAGACCTTCTTTTCTTATAGTCCGACGTCCGTTTATAAGATTTATTGTCATGAGGGATATCTTACAGACATACAGTTGCAGCCTGGGGAGGATATCGAATTTATAGGCGGCGGCGATACCGTCCGGTGGATAGTCGATAAGGCATTATCCGGCAAAGGCGAAAGCCGTAGATGGCATGTATACGTCAAACCCTTGAAATCGGGTATACAGACCAATTTCATCATTACAACGGATAAGAGGGCATATCAAATAAGTGCCAGGTCAACGGCTGATTTTTACGTGCCGATTGTGGGATGGAATTATCCACATGATGACAAAGTCGCTTTTGTGAGACAAAAAGATGAAAGGCTGCACAAAGACGATGATCAAACCGTTGCAGTGGTTGCACCTGATAAATTCAACTTTAGATACAAGATAGAAGAAAAAACCGGCTGGGCCTTCGGAGGAGAAACATATTCCTGGACGCCAAAGATGGTCTTTGACGATGGGAAAAAGACTTATATCCAGATGGGTGATAAAATGGCGACGACTGAAGCGCCAGCGTTATTTATGAAGAATAAAGAAGGACTTTCCTTGGTAAATTACAGGGTTAAAGGAAATTATTACATCGTGGACAGACTGATAAATCAATGGGCGGAAATGAGGAACGGGAAAGAAATTGTAATGATTACCCGTCAAAAGTAAAGGAGGGCCGGAAATGAAATTGAACTTCTTTAAATTAAAGAAAAAAGAAACTTCCGAAAAGCCCCTCGATCTTCCGCCGACGAAAGACGACCCACAGGAGGTAGTAAACGGTCTCGCATTGCACGCGGAGCCTCCGAAAGGGACACGCTTTAATCGAAAGTTAATAATGGTTCTTGCAGCATTGGCCTCTGTTGTCGGGTTATTCGCTTTTCTTAGTGCCTTACAGCCTGCAAAAAAGATGACTCCACAAGAGATAGCAGAAAAGAATATGATCAAAAAGGATGCTCCCGTGACAACAAATCCGGTTACACCGGATATAATAGCCAACGCTCCAGATACATATACAAAAATGCAAAACTTCGAGAACGAGAAGAAAATCAAACAAGGACTGAACAAGCAAACTATGGCGGGAAATCAAACTATCTCAGGTCAAGCCGGTTTACAGCCAGGAACAAATAGCGTTCCAAATGTAAACAATATTTCTCCTGCAGCATTGGCAAATTATGGATCACAGGCCGGGATGCAGGTATCCGATTTACAAAAGGAACTCGTCGAAGCAAGAAAAAGCCCTATAAAGTTTCAGGGAATGGCTTCTCAGCAACAACCTGCACAACCACAACAGAATCAGCCTAACGGTGGAGTCGGGCCATATATGCCGCATTTCGAAATGCCCAAATTACCCGGACAGGAAGACCAAAACATGCAGGACGAAAAGAGAGACTTTCTGGAAAAACGGGATAAACCAAATTTAAATTTTTATGTGAAGGGACCAATACTCTCAGCCCTTTCACGATATGAACTTAAGGCGGGAAATATCATTCCCGGCGTTATGATAACAGGAATCAATTCTGATCTGCCGGGGGGGATCGTCGGCCAAGTCAGGGAAAACGTTTACGATACGGTTACGGGGAAATATCTGCTAATTCCCCAGGGAACAAGAGTAATTGGAATGTATGACAGCAAAGTATCTTTTGCTCAGGAAAGGGTATTAGTTGTCTGGACACGGCTAATATTCCCGAATGGTGAGTCAATCGACCTGGAGGGGATGAGCGGTGTCGATCTGTCTGGTTACGCCGGTCTCACCGATAAGGTTAATAATCACTATGCTAAACTGGTAACGGGTGTGGTGCTAAGCACAATTTTGTCGGTAGGAACAAAAGTTGCCGCAGGAAATAATGACGTTGGTCAGGCTACCATTGGTCAGCAAGCAGCTTCAGGCGCTGCATTGAATATTTCCAACGTTGGCCAAAAAATAACCGACAAATATTTGAATGTACAGCCAACAATTGAGATTCGGCCCGGTTGGAAATTTAATGTCTTTGTGAACAAAGATATTATTTTAAAGCCCTACAAAAGCTAGAAAAGGCGTGCCGTGAGTGCCAATAACCCGTACAAAGGATTTGAAGCATGGTGGAATAGTTTACGGATGACGGTAAAAATGCATATGTACGTTATAGGCATATTTGTTGTGATCCAGCTTGTTTCATTGATTCTAATAGATTATTTCTTTTACGGTTATTGGTATGAAGGATTATTTAAGTACCTTTTTGCATGTCTGAAGTTCAAGACAATTCCCAATGGGGCAATTGTAAATGAATATCTAAGATTTATATTTATTGAAAACGTATGTGCTTTTGTTGGACTAGGCGTTGTATCGGCCTTTTTGTATCCTATTGCTATAGGAAAATTTAAGGCCAAAGCCGCCCAACAGACAAGCACAAAATACATTTCCGGCGCTGATTTACTGGACACAAAAGAATTTATCAAACAGATAGGGGAGGGTGATCTTCCGATAGGTTCTTTCAGGCTGCCTGTTAAGGAAGAAACCAAGCATTTAATCACTGTTGGCAGACCGGGTACGGGTAAGACAGTCTTTCTATCGCAAGTAGTTGAAAGACTGATCCAGAGGCAAAATAAAGCGATTATTTACGACTTCAAAGGTGACTACACGGAAAGATTTTATAAACCGGGTAGAGATATTCTTTTCAATCCCTTGGATGAAAGATCAATTGGATGGTGCGTATTCAGCGATATCAAAAGCAAGCTGGATATAAACAATGTAGCCGCCTCATTGATTCCCCAAACACAGCGTGGAGACGATTTCTGGAATGAAGGGGCCAGGTCGGTACTGGCCGGAATACTTCATTATCTATGGCAGAGTGAAGCAAAAACAAATCGTCACATATGGACAGCATTAACGGCAAAAAGCGAGAAAATCAGTGAATGGTTAAACAACATACCTGAAGGGAAAAAAGGGTATCGGTACATCGAAGACCCCAGCAGCAAGCAAGCCCTTGGCGTTCTATCGACCATGATTCAATATTGTGCCGTCTTTGAGTACATGAAAGATCGGGAGGAAGTATTTTCCATTACGGACTGGCTTTCCAATGGGAAGCCAGGTTTTATCTTCGTTACCAATCAAGCGGATGTAGCTGCAACCCTTAGGCCGATTTTAAGCCTGTTTATTGACCTTTTGGGGAAGAAATTACTTTCAATGACGGATGACCTTCAAAAAAGAATTTTCTTCATCCTGGACGAATTTGGAACGCTTCAGAGGCTCTCCAGCATCACAGAACTACTAGCCGCAAGCCGAAGCAAAGGCGGGTCAATATGGATAGGTATTCAGGATATCGGACAGATTAAAAAACTATATTCATCTGACACGGCATCAACAATAGTAAACGCCTGCGGCACATCAGTTATGTTTGCGGTTGCTGATCCCGACACGGCCCAATACCTAGTGCGGAAAATTGGTGATACTGAGATATTAGAATCCGAAGAAACAATCAGCATGGGGCCAAGAGATTATAAGGATGGGCTTACGATGTCCCAAAGAAGAAAACGCCAGTCGCTTTTAATGAACTCCCAGCTCATGAATCTTCCCGACTTACAGGCATACACAAAAGTTCCGAATAATCCTTTTATTACCTTAACGAAGTTTCAAATCAAAGCCTACCAGAAAAAAGAAATACCTTTTATTATCAGTAAGGATTTGATTCTTGAAAATGTGATTCAGAAACAACAGGATATCCAGGCTGACAGCGAAAATGATATAGACATGGATATGATTATGGAGGCTTAGCCGTGGGTAATGATGAGCTGACCAGGTTCAAGACGGAAATCAATCTATCCGAATATTCAGCGTCGTTGGGTTATTTCATGGATAAAAAAGAAAGTTCCAGGAACTCCGTCGTTATGCGTCATCAAGACGGCGATAAAATCATCATTTCAAGGAGAAGCGAAACATGGATATACTTTTCTGTGCGAGATCGTGGCGACAATGGAACCATTATAGATTTTCTTAAAAATCGAGGATGTGCGGATATTGGCCAGGTCAGAATAAGACTGCGTGATTGGTTAGGATCGCCGCATGTAGAAATATCAAAAAGTCTGTATGTGGATAATGTACAAGCTATTTGCTCTAATCGTTCTATGGTCAGGACAGCTTGGAATAAATCGAAAATATGTGGATATCTGCCCTGTTTGTCGGACCGGGGATTAAAGCCGGATGTGATCGGAAATGACCGATTTAAAGGATGTCTCCGTACAGACTGGCGCAATAATGCCCTGTTTCCTCATTACGATCATGAAGGAATCTGCGGTTACGAAGTTAAAAATAAAGGTTTCACTGGTTTTGCACCAGGCGGAATTAAAGGGCTATGGACAAGTAGGAAAAAGAAGGAAGATGACCAGCTTGTGATAGTGGAAAGCGCCATCGATGCAATTTCTTACCATATCCTGCACGATAACAACTCGATACGGTATATTTCCACCAGTGGGGAATTAAACCCGCAGCAACCGGGTTTAATTAGGGAAGAAATTGAAAAGCTGCCGGCAGGTTCTACTATAAAAATAGCTTGTGATAATGACCAAGGCGGTGACAAAATAGCGACCGAAATTAGGGCGGTTATACCTTCCGTGTATACTGCCCTGCGTGAAATTCCAGAAATCGGAAAAGACTGGAATGAAATGCTTTTAAAATAAATTTAAGCCGCTATCTGGCTTAATTCCAATCCAGTGCGATTTTGAAGAATAGGTAAATGGAATGAAGGTAGGCTGTAGGGAAAAGATGGTTTCTATGAACTAAGCGCTACGGGTATTGCAGTTTAAGAGAGTAAATTAATGAAGGGCAGGGGGTGTTTTCTAGTTATGGCCTAATTTTATGTGTAAATTCAGCATGACAAAATTGATTGAATTTCAATCGAAACTTGCACCATGTTACCGGCAAATATTCAACCCGCTTGTTTTCAACCCTCCTTCCTGTTGTCAGTATAACGCGAATGTCTACGAAAATACTTGATTCCAAACCGTAATAAACAACACTATTCATGACCTGTAAAAAATATCAGCAAAATTGATAAAGGGAAGATGTTATTTCAAAAGCATATACACCACTCCATTTCCTCTCCCGGAAATAATTGCAAACATGGATAATCTACCTACTTCTGTATATCCTGAAAATCGACATGATATGCGTAAAGATGAAAATATAGGGTTGCAAAGGAAAGGCTATTGATTTACATAATAACATCATGAAGTTATTTAGAAAAAACAAGATAGTTACAAAATGATGAATGGGGGATACAGTTACATAGATCTTGGAAGTTTTCATGTAATGTAAAGATATCCAGAAACTATAGAATAACTTGTTCGATGGATAGAGAAATTAGAGGATGTCATGGGTTTTGACATAGAAGAAGCAGAGAAACTCCTGTCTGAATGTGGTCGACGTTGTTGTATTTGTGGTCGGTTGCACCGTGTTCAGGTACACCACATTGAACCAGGAGACGACAATATAGAGAATGCTATTCCACTTTGTCCAAATTGCCATGATGAAGCTCATACAGCGTATTCCCCAGGAAGAACGACCCGGACATACAGCCCTGCCGAATTAAAACATCATAGGACTCGCACAATAGAACAAGTAAGACAATTTGCCGATCAAACGGATCTTGTAGCAGGCTCATCTGCTGATTTTACCGAATTTTCGAAATGTGCTAAATCACTCGTCGTAGCGTTAGAAAATTATAATGAGAGATCTACAATGTTAGGTATTGAAGGACCTGTAACAAAAATTGCATATATTGCAGAACTGTTAGGGATACCTGTTCCTATCGAAATCAAAACAATTCCTTACCCTGAAGGCAAAGTTGCACCTAATCCCTTTCTCCAAAATCGTTTAGAAGGTTATTGTGTTATTCGGTTTCCCGATGGATCCGAGGAATCAGGGAAATGCACCCACGTTTCTGGTTTAGAGTTACTTGTAGAAGCACGAGATTCAGCAATTGTTGCTATTAGGCAATGGCTGATTGAGCTTGAGCTGAATTCTCAAGTTAATAAAAAAGACATCGAACAAAAGCATTAACTCAAACAAGGCTACTGCCTTGCTTGTTATGCGATTCGTTAGCCGAACAAGATAGAGGTAAATACCCGTGAAACTTCCAGAGAATATTGAAGATTTATATTTATTGATAAAGAATGAAGTACAGGAAAATATCCATCTGGATTATAAAGATAGCAGAGCTATTGATAAGAATAAAAGACATGAAATTGCAAAGGATGTATCTGCATTTGCAAATTCAGATGGGGGAATATTGATTTATGGGATTAGGGAAGAGGAACACTTGCCAATTGAAATTGATCAAGGCGTTGATCATAGCATTTTTACTCGTGAATGGTTGGAGGAGGTAATAATAAGCAATATTACTCCTATAATTGACGAAATTAAAATTGTTCAAATCCCTTTATCAGAAACCAACTCTGCTTTTGCAATTCAAATTCCTAAAAGCTACAGAGCCCCACATCAAGACCATTCTTCAAAGAGATATTTCAAGCGGTACAATTTCAAATCGCAACCGATGGAAGACTATGAAATAAATGATGTTCGAAGCCGTATCTATAATGTATCTCCGTTGGTTAATTTTGATATCAGCATAAAACACAGTGTTATAGTTTATTTTGTGGTATCAAATATAGGAAATGTGCCAGCCGAAAATGTAACCTTTTCATTTTCTATTGATCTTCCATGGAGAGATGAAAATAGAAAACCACCCCTTTTAATAAAAGGAATTAAATATTTGCCTCCCGGAAGAGAATTTAAATGGTTTTTCCGTACAGCTCAAGATATCTTTTCAAAAGATAAAAAAATACCTACCGAATTTGAAGTCACTGCTACTTATTTTCATCCTCAAATTGGACAAAATTATTCTGACGTATTCTACATAGATTTCAATGATTATTTACATACTGAAATATCAGAGTCGGAGATATTTCAACATGGGAAAAAACTGGAGGAAAGTATAAAGAGTTTAACTGATGAAATAAAATCAATAAATAAGCACTTAGAGAATATTTCAACTATTGCTGGTCCTACAGGTTTAGATTTTTCCATAACTTCTCTGAAGAATATAAAATCCATATTATCGGATAAAAGTTCATTTGTTAAAATCGATCCAGTATATTGTGACCATACAGTTTTCAGAGAAGTTATGGAGATCGATGACAATCTCGCCTTCAAAATTGAACAGCATTTTTGGCAAAACAAATCTTTTGAAGGAATTGAAAATATAGAAGGTGTCTCTCAAGAAATTTTGTACAAGTTTAAAAAATATTTTAAAACGACATCAGCTAACAAACCTGATTCAGCCGACGCAAAAAACAGCACGGCTGATTAGCAGCGTTGTACAGCAAAACACAATCGACAAAAGACAACAGGAGGTATTACAATGTCAAAAAAATCAGTCACCGCATTAACTTTTATTACACTATTATTAATTGCTTCCACTGTTTGGGCTAATAGTCAAATCAATTCCGATTCACAAATTGTCAAAGATGGGATCAAGACTGCAGAGACATACTGGAATGCCCAAAAAATATCAGATGAAGTTTTATTCCATTCCGTTACACCACATGAATCTATGAATATTGTGTTTGATTGGTCATATGTTAACAAATCAAACGTATTAGTCGAAGAATCCTCTATCCCAAATATAAAATCTGATCTTCTGAACTTTTTTGAGCATCACAAAAAATACGTAAATATGCCCAAATATAGCAAGGCATCTATCGCTGAGTTGGAGGCCGCGGCCGTATATGCTACGAACGTGGAAAAAGGTGGTTATCCAATGTTAGGGAATTTATTGAAGAAGAGTTATTGGTCAACCATAATCCCGATCAATTTCACCGAATTGAATAAATATAGGCTAATGACTTTAAAATACATTGCAGACGTAAAAGTGCAAAGTAAAGGCGGTGCCGTTCTCCAAAAAAGAGCTATCCTCCATCTTTATAGAATGCAAGCGGACAGCAATGACAGCGGCTGGAAGGTTTTCTTTGTGACAGGATTATACAACTGAATACTTACCGGAGGACATATGAGTGACAAAAAGAGTGCCGATCAAGTCAGAGCAGAACATCTCGACAAGCTGGGGCCACAGTTAGGGCCAGTGTTTTCGGAACTCAGGGACGACCTGGCTTGGTTGCAGGTGAAGTGGGCAGGGTATCGTGAGCTTTATGGGACGTCTCCCGAGCACATCGACCTGTTGAATTCAGCGGCCGGGCTCCGAAGGCCAAGCGAGCACCAGCGAGAGGTCCGCTTATGATATAAATATATAGAAAAATAAACTATTATGTATATTTACTTTCGCGAGAATAAGTTTATGGTCTTTAGTGAAATAATATCGTTTTTCTTACACGGCATCTAATTATTACAAATGATTGAATGGAGTAGTATAATGAAAAAATTATTTTTTGTTATAATGGTTATGCTGGTCTCTGTGCCTCATTCAGCAAACGCAATCTATTATAATTATTCATCCTTTATCGTTCCCGGATCAACATCTACATCAGCATCGAGCATTAGTGATTTAGGATACATAGTTGGACGGTACACTATCTCTAATATTGATCATGGTTTTATTTATAATGGAAGCACGTATTCGACATTTGATTATCCAAATGCTCAAGGAACCACGATTACAGGGATTAATGACAAAGGGTGGCTATCTCTTGTTGTAAGCGGTAATCAAGTTAATTATGAAACATCATATATTTACAATGGAAGTAACTATACGTCGGTGAACTATGCTGGTTCGTATTCCACAATTATTTTAGATATTAATAACGCGGGACAAGCAATTGGGTATTATAAAAACAGTGCTTATGGAACCCTTCATAGTTTTTTCTGGGAATCCAGCGTGTTTAAAGAAATTTATTATCCGGGTTCAGTTTATACATTAGTATATGGCATGAATAATAAAGGTGATGTCGTTGGTAATTATTGGAATGGAAGTACATATAACGCTTTTCTTTACAGTGGTGGCAAATATTCAACGTTGCCTAATTATGGTGACAATGAAATGCACGCAAGCGATATAAATGATTCTGGATTGATAGTTGGGAATATATCGTCCCCAACGATGGGGAACCATGTTTTTTTGTATGATGGGAAAAATTATGAAACTATTAGCAATCTAGTAAATACTAATGCCTTAGAAATAAATAATTTAGGACAAGTGGTTGGATTGGATGAATCCCATGGTGATCAGAGGGGATTTTTTGCCACGCCAAAAGCATCTACCGTTCCTGAGCCCGCAGTAACGTGTCTTCTTGTTTCCGGTATACTTAGTCTTTTCGGTGTCCGAAGGAAAATCAGAAAATAAAAGTCTCTTTATAAATTTAAACATGAGAAGTATGGTCAGCAATGACTCTGCCTTTTTTTATACATTTTAACTCGTAAACTTCACCTGCCGCAATTTCATTACCCTCATCTTTCGTAGATGTATTCATTGTTTAAGTCTGATTCGCCAATTTTGAAAATTCAGTCATAGGTTTTTCATTTGTAGCTGAAAGTGAGTTTTCAGAATCTCTCCATTATATACTTCCTTTCAAATGGTATTCCTTCTTGACTGAAATCCATCGAAATGCAATCTTTGAAGATGTAAAAGCGCTCAATCATTGATAAAAGCCTTTAGAAAATATTGGGAAGGATTATAAGAATGAAGAACGAGCAAGAAAATGGTTCACTAACAAAAACAGAAAAATTCTCCTTAGACGACATTTTCAAACTAACGCCGGAAGAAAATTTGAGAGAGGCTGCAAAAGCTTATCTGTATACTGCAATACAGCTTTACGTTAAATTAGAAGGACGTGTCTCTATCTGGAGTGATGAGGAATTTGGCGATTCGGCAAATATTGTTTGTTCATTAAATAGAGCAATAGAACATTTACTGAAACTCAGATTGATAAAAAAGGATCCTCTTTTGCTGTATCCGTTGCCAAAAAAATTTGAAGAATATTGTTACTGCAAGAATATATCAATTAAAAATATAGGAAGTATAGAGAAACGAATTAAAGAAAGAGAATTTTTAGCCCATACCATTTCTTTCAAAGAAGCTTTGTCTCGTGTTGACTTGACGCAAACAGATACAGAGTTTGATTTTGGCTGTTTTGAGAAAATATATGCTTTAAGGAATAGTTTAGAGCACCACTGGGATCGTAATGAACAACTCTTACAGTCAGTGATTGGAATGATTTCTAAAACAGTTATACCCTCTCTAAAAGAGTATATTGAAACTATTCTTCATGAAAATGTTGATGGCTTTATTAACAAAAGACTTATGAAAGAGATTGAACGTCTTGATAGAGCTAGGCGGGCGGGTCATACTTTGGATTTGCAAAAGCGGTTTGAAGAACATAAATCTTTCTATGATAGAGAGCCTACTTCTTGTGTAAAAAAATATTCGTGCCCCGATAAATATAAAAATTTGGCAGAGGAAGAAACCGAGGCCGAATGCCCTGTATGTAATAGCAAATTTACCGCTCTTTGGGATTGGGAAGCGGATTACGATATCGAGGGTGATGAATATACAATAAGTGCTTCTTTTCCTGACGTAAAATGCCTCTTTTGTTCCTGTTGTAACTTTTATGTTGACGGTTCTGATATATGGACATATTTACCCGAAGATTTTAAGGTTGAATTAGAGGCAGAGTATGACAATTATTAATAGAGTCTTTACCCATAGCTATCCACGGGAGACCGACTAAATTTTGATGGTATCACTGGCGCAAGCAGCAATGTCGCATCCTAATGACATAAATAACGAGATAATGCCTATATGAACGGAAAAGACGGCAATAATAAAGAAAAACAAACTACTGATAATCCAAATAATGATATAACTGATCCCACCCCTATCTCACACGAAGAGCAACAAATAAAACCCAATTACGGTGAAAATGATGGACACAATAAAAAAGAGAATGGATGGCCCCATCGTGTCCAAGCCATTTTTACTGGATTGATATTTTTTGTCACCGCTGCCTATGCCGTTGTTGCATGGTTCCAATGGCGCACCATGTCCGGTCAACTCGATGAAATGATAAAAACGGTAAAAATTACTGAAGATTCGAATAAAGCGAACAAGAAATCCATTGAATTGGCGGAACGAAGTATCAAGGCCACACAAGAGCAATTTAGACTGGATCAGAGAGCGTGGCTGAATATGCGGGAACCGAAATTTACAGAACCCCTTAATTCACAAAAGTCTTTGCGAATTTCTTTCACAATCAAAAATGTAGGAAAAACTCCAGCGCAGCGTGTCCATTATAGATATAAAGTATCGATACAAACTCCTGGGAAACCTATATTGTGGATACCGTTCATACCAATCGTTTTTGAAAACAGCGATATATGTTATGCGCCAGGTGACGAAAATACTACGCAAATCATGTCTAAGAGCGTCCTTACCCAAGAAATGATCGATTTTATTGAGTCCGGAGGGATCATTTTCTCTATTAACATCGAAGTTACGTATTTTGATATATACAACGTCAATAATATTAGGCATAGCCGCGCATGTTTTTTGTATAGTGCCCCAAATAAAAGATTTGTTTTTTGTAAGACCGGTAGCTTTATGGATTAGAAAACCAGCAATTAATAATAGCGATATAGAACAAGGCACTGCCTTTCAATTGTAAATCTTTGTCTTTGTCTCCGACTGGTTTTATCGCTTCGTAGATGTTATAAGTAACTGGAATAGCTTATTTGTTTTACAAATAGCATATGTACATTAACAAAAGAAACTTGTTACTGAGAGAGAACTCGTTCCCATAAGTCTCGCATACAATATACATATGGATAGAGCATCCTTGAAGACCACAAGAATTTTAATTTTCAATTTTAATGTGCATTAATGGCAGCCCCAAATGACGGCGGCGCGTCTCGCCTGTAAACCGAGTTTTCTCGCGGACAGTAGGATCACCGCGACGGCCTTTGCCCAGTTCTTCAAGAAGATGAGTGCTGCCCAGATGCAAAGTGTGCTTTCCGAATTTCTTTCCCAGTTCATCAACGGCACTGTAAAGGTCTTTAATCTTTTCTGCCTGAACCGGATCATCAAAAAGAGTGTATTGAGTGGGAATATCCGATTCCAGATCGAGTAAAACAACTCCCGTGGCCCGATAAAGTACGGAGGCAGAATAACATTGCGCAAATAGATCAGAAATAATGCCGGAAAATTCCAGGGGGAAGGCACATGGTCTTGATAACTTCGCTTCCCTTCCTACGTAATCAAAATTATTCTTTTTTAAGTATATGACAACCTTATTTGGAGCCAGAAAATATCTTCTGGCCTTGATGCAGGCTGACTCCATATTGCGCATCAATTGAGCAAACAAATATTCAGCATTGGAAGTGGGCGGAGCAAAAGTTTTAGTCTTGCTGATGGAAGCATAGGAGCTTTTTTCTCCTGCTGTTACAGGATAAACCGACTGTCCTCTTAATTCCTGCCAGATTTCAACTCCCGGTTTTGTGAATCTGCGTAATACTGTTTTCTCCGGCAGTTGAGCAAATTCCAGGGCATAATGAATACCCATCTTAGCCAGATAGTTTGTTGTGGCAAAGCCTATACCCCATATTTTTTCTACCGGCAGAGTGCGAAGATAATCAGGAATATCTCTTCCCTTAATTATGGTCATTCCTGCCGGTTTTTGATGTTTCGAGGCAACTTTGGCTAAGACTTTAGTGATGCTCAAACCAACAGAAACAGTAATGGTAAGTTCTTTTTCAATCTGTTTTTTCATATTGAGGGCAATTTGCTCGTATGATGAATGCAGAGCACGCCGCATGCCGGTAATATCGGCAAAAGCCTCGTCAATGGAATATTCTTCCACATCAGGAGTAAACCGCCGCATAATATCGAACATGCGCTGAGAAAAGAGGCTATAGGTTTCATAATCGGAAGGCAGGACAATTAATCTGGGGCACATTCTTTTAGCCTCATGCAAGGGGACACCGCGTTTGATTCCCATTTTCTTTGCTGGATAACTGGCACAGGCAATAATACCGCGTTCAGCTCCGGTAACGACCGCTTTCCCTCTCAACTCCGGGTGAATAGCTTCTTCACAGGAAGTAAAGAATGCATCGCCGTCAATATGGGCAATAGCCCGCGGCCAGGAGTGAAGGCTAAATATTTGGTCGGCCATAAGAAATAAAATATAGTTGTTGTTTAAATGTTTTAGCGGCTGAAAATATTCAGGCAGAAAGGAAGAAAGAAAATAATCGACGCGATGATAATCGTCCAGGAAAGCCGGTTGACGTCTTTTTCATATCCTAAAAGATGTTCATACCATCTGCCTTCTTCGATGAACCTTTGAAATTTACTGACCGGTTTTACAACAGGTAATATATTCTGACGGCCAATGGTTTTTCTTCCTATTGTATTTGCGGAAAAAGTTATTTCAGCTTGCATGGCAGTTGTCCTTAAAATTGTTTCTCTTGTTTTTTACCGTTAAGTTAGGTGTGATATTTCCTGACCACTGCCGTCACCACACCACCCAGACGTAATTCCGCTACAGGCTTAAATGTCGGGTATTTCGGATTAGCTGCTTCCAGGTATACTTCTGTGCCTTTCTTCTGAAAATACTTCATTGTCCAGGCACCATCCACTTCGGCAATGACAATATCTCCCGTTTTGGGTTCTCTGCCGCGTTCAACCAGCACCAGATCGTTGGGCATGATTCCCGCGCCGATCATGGAGTCTCCATCAACTTTAAGCAGAAATGATTGGGACTGTTTTGTGATCAGATACTCATCAAAAGAGATGACGTCACGTAATTCTTCCTCCGCCGGCGAGGGAAAACCGGCGGATACTTCCCCGGCGAGAGGAACACCAACAAGCGAATTTACAAATGTCAGGTGTCCGGTCTTGTCCTTTTCCAGAATCTCTGCTTTTAAGAGTTTGTTTATCCAGAAATGGACAACACTCTTTGACCGGACGGCCAGTAAAGCCAACATTTCTTCATACGTCGGCATCCGATGACGGTCCCGGTAAAAATCGGCTATCTTTCGGGTTACTGATTTAATGGTACGTTTAGTTTCCATGGTTAAAACTATAATAGAACGCATGTTCTATTGTCAAGGATATTTATTAATATTTTATTAA
>Ga0116171_10003269_pt1 | contig 15031 bp, 14 predicted proteins | sample AD_JPNHW2_MetaG_FD_89798 | JGI IMG/M metagenome (GOLD analysis project Ga0116171, IMG submission 89798) | Active sludge microbial communities of municipal wastewater-treating anaerobic digesters from Japan - AD_JPNHW2_MetaG | ecosystem: Engineered > Bioreactor > Anaerobic > Digestate | place...
AGCAACCTGCCGGAAAACAACCTGTTTTTTCTGTCTAATTCGATCTGGAGTTTATTCGCGCTGATAAATGCAATCTCCATTCCTGAAAAAAATGCAGAACAAATTATGGTAATTATTGCAATTAAAACGTAGTGGTTCATTTTGAGTCAGAGTTTTCGCTTTCTTCCTCTTCAGTGTTTATATAAAAAGTTCCCCTGGGCTTTTTAATCACCCATTTTAAAAACGAATCGTCGGCATCCAGCCCGTCGCCATAAAAAACCTTATCGGAAGTAGTTATTTTTACAAATATTTCAGTGTATATCCTCCTGGTTTTTTCATCCCAGATCAATTGTTCGGTATTCAGCCTCTCACCTTTTTCATTCACCACCACGACATCATTTTTTACTTCCATGATATCTTTCTTTTCATATTTTATGGCATATTTTGAGGTTAAATGCGTTTTTACATTCATGGCTGAATCGTAAAACGTGGCATCTAAGCCATAAGGCATTACCAGGCAGGGCTCTTTGCCCGTATACCTTTTATAATAAGGTGATTTTATGATGGTTTGCACTTTTGCAGAATCGCTGTAAATTACCTCAATATTTTTTCCGGTTTCAACAGGAAAAGTATCCGCGTGGATAAGCGCATTTACATCTTCAATTTTATTTTTGCAGGAAGAGAAGATTAACAATACAATTATGAAAAAAACCCGCAGGTTTTTCAACAAAGAAAATCGAAGTTTCATCGGTTAATTCAACTTTGGTCTGAAGAACCAGAATTCCCTGAAAGAAATACCACATACAAGGCGGATATAATTTTCCTGAAGCATGTCATTATTTATTGTTCCTTTTTTCCCGGCTTCAATGGCAAGATTCAATGTCGTCCTGGTTTTTCTTATTGGGAACCCCAGGCCAATACTGACGGCAAAATCGTTAATTTTTATACCTCGTATCTCATAATAACTTTGTGAATAGTGAAACCCGGCACGATAAGTCATTTTTTTATAATAACCTGTTATGGCATTATGTTGCGGTGTATACTCTCCACCAAAAGAAATGATGAAACTGTTGCCAATAGAATCAGCCTCACCAAAACTTTTAAATTTCTTCCAGTTTTGCCAGTCAAAGTCGGCGCCTACTAACCAAACATTTTTCTTAGTAAAGGTAAATCCTCCGCCAACAGTCAAAGGCATATAAATTTTACCCTTCTCATCATCAATATTTAAAATGGTGTCTTTAATGCTTATTGAATTCCCGCTACCGGAATACCTTTCGCAAAGTTGTGTATGTTTTGCACTAATGTTTATTGGCAAATTAAACCTTGTACCCAGTACTAATGAATAATTGTTCTTAAAGTTCTTGTTGTATTGCAGCCCATAATTCAGGTAAATGCTACCGACTTCTATATCATTTTTTATACGAATATTATAAGAATACGGATCGTCAGGTATGAATACGGATCTATATTTACTTATATCTCCAAAAAGGTAGCCGAAGTTAAAACCGGCTGAAAAATTTTTAAACAGTTTGAATGCCGCCCCGATATAAGCCTGGTTTAACCCCCCGTTGCCCGAAAACGTATCGGTAATCGTAATATTGGAGTTTTCAAAAGTAGAATCCGTCATCCCTATTCTGTATCCTGTTTTTGAAAATGGGATAAGCCCGAAGGATAATCCACACCATTTGGTTATTGGAAATCCAAGTAATACATGCCCCAAAGAGGTATGATTTGAAAAACCCTGTGTCTCATCTATTGTTCTTAATTGTGTAAAGTTGCTTATAACACCTACATCTAAGGTAAAGGAATTGGTATCAAAAGAAGTATACGAGGCCGGGTTGTTTATATTAATATACCCCGGATTTCTCAAAGCAAAAGATATTCCGCCCATTCCGGAAGAATAAACAGAGTGATTTGATTGTAATTCTCCAAGTCCGTAGCGCGAATATGGAGAACTGATTTGTATCTGGGCCGGACTTAAATTTGAAAAAGTGGATACCAGAATCAGAAGAAGTAGCTTATACCTGTTTGATAGCGTCATTATGATCAAGAATTATTTTCAAGCCAAATAATACAATATTGGGTACTGCAAATATCCTATTTTTTAGTTTATGAACCAAATATTCGGAATCTCCCCCTGATAAAATCACTTTCACTTTTGCATATTTGCTGCAATATTGCCCGATGATTCCTTCTAATTCAGCAATGGTACCATTTAAAACCCCGGATAAAACAGACTGCCGGGTATCATCACCTATAAGCCGGTAATCATCCGACAGGCTTATTAACGGAAGTTTTCCTGTAAAAGTATGCAAGGCTTTAAATCTCATATTTAATCCAGGGGATATGGCTCCACCATGATATACAGCAGTGGCGTCGATAAAATCGTATTTTATGCAGCTTCCGGCATCCACCACCAAAATGTTCTCGCCCGGGAATAAATGGTTTGCCGCAACCACCGACGCCAGCCGGTCCTTACCCAGTGTGTCGGGTGTTCGATATAAATTTATGATCGGCACAGGTGTTTTGGTGTCCAACAACAACAGAGAACAATGATTTATGATAAAGTCAGAAATTTCATCAAAATCAGAAATTACCGATGAAATAATGGCAGATGTAATACTATACTCAGAAAATATTTTTTCTAATCCGGGTAAAATATTCTCAGCTTTTTCGATATAAACCATTGAGTTGCCTGAATAAACAGCAGCTTTCTGAAGCGTATTTCCAAGGTCAATGGCAAGTTTCATAATCAGGTATTTATAAATTACAAAATTAGTTTTTAAAAAATTAAATATGCCTTTTTTCAGGATTTTCGCTAAAAAATCCTATTTTTATTCCGCATAAAACGTTGCGATGTCAAAGCTGTATATTGTTCCCACCCCAATAGGAAACCTCGAGGATATTACCCTGCGGGCGATCCGTATCCTTAAAGAAGCCGGATTGATTTTGGCTGAAGATACGCGCACGAGTAATGTGTTACTGAAACATTTTAGCATTACCAATAAAATGTCCGCTTACCATCAATTCAGTGAGCATCGTGCGGTACAAGCCCTTGTAAAACGCATACAGTCGGGTGAAACCATGGCCATGATCAGCGATGCCGGTACGCCGGGAATCTCTGATGCGGGGTTTTTACTTATCCGTGAATGCATCAGCGAAGGAATCCCCGTAGAATGCCTGCCCGGGGCTACAGCTTTTGTCCCCGCCCTGGTGATCTCGGGTATCCCATGCGACCGCTTTTACTTTGAAGGTTTTTTACCACATAAAAAAGGCCGCCAAAAACGACTTTTATTTCTTGCCCAATTAGAAACAACTATTATTCTTTACGAATCACCGCACCGGATCGTAAAAACCCTGGAACAATGCACTGAATTTTTCGGCAGCGAACGAAAAACTGCCGTTATCCGCGAACTGACTAAAATTCATGAAGAAGTCATCCGTGGCAATCTTGCCGAGATAACCGATATTTTCAGGAACAAACAACCCAAAGGTGAATTTGTCATTATTATCGACGGAAATAAAACCTGATGGCAAAAAAAATCATTATATCGCTACAAATCTTATTGTTATCTATAGCGGGAATGGCCCAGGAAAATATCCCTCTGCAGCACGATATCCTGTTTTCTCTTGACAAATACGTAAATAAAAAAAATTCGCAGGTTTTTACTGCACTGAAACCGTATAATAAAAGCTTTGTTGACCTTGTTGTGAATGTAGATTCGGCCATGATTCCCGGTTGTAAAAAGGCTAAAGAAAAGGAACGCTGGATAAAACGAAAGATTTTTCGTGAAGACCTTTTCGTTATTAAGAATGAAAATATTAATCTTTATATCAGCCCATTATTCAATTTCGGGTATGGCCGGTCAATAAACGATAATAAAAATCTGTATTACAATACACGCGGTGTCCAGATCAAAGGGTTGCTGGGTAAAAAAATGTATTTTATCAGCAGCTATTATGAAACACAAGCCCGGTTTCCTGATTATATTACCGACTTCGTAAAAAAATACGAGATAGCCCCCGGAACCGGTCGCGTAAAAACCTTTAAAGCCGGTGGTTTTGACTATGGAACACCATATGGTTTAATATCATATAGCCCCAATATTAACTGGAATATTCAATTTGGGTTTGACAAAAATTTTATCGGGGATGGTTACCGCTCTCTTTTGCTCTCTGATAATACCTACCAATATCCTTTCCTGAAAATTTTTGTGAATTACGACTGGTTCTATTACCAGACAATATTTGCAGCATTTCAGAATCTTAATACCAAGGCCGTCCTAAATGCTCCATATATCTGGTATCACGGGTACCAGACCAAACCCGCCACATTCAACTATGCTGGTTTTAGAATCGGGAAAACGGTCGAACTGGGGCTCTTTGAAAGCATCATCTGGAAAGCTGCAGAAAAGGGCATCAAGTTTAATTATAACAGCCTGATCCCGGTTATACTCGTCAACACTATACATTATTCCTTAAACAACCAGGAAAATGCCCTGCTGGGAATAACAATAAAATACAAACCTTTTAATACCATCAATCTTTATGGCCAGCTTGCCATTGACAATCTGAAAATAAGCAAGTTGTCGTCAAAAGGCTATATGGGAAATACTTATGGATTCCAGTTGGGTGCCAAATGGTTAAACATGTTTGGCCTGCCCAACCTGAATTTTCAGGTTGAATATAATCAGGTCAGGCCTTACACATATGCCCATCCCAACCCGCTGCAAAGCTATACGCACTATAATCAGTCATTAGCACATCCGCTAGGAGCGAATTTCAGGGAATTCATCACTTTTATAAATTACCGGTACCGACGATTATTTGCTGAATTTCAGCTTAATTATGCTTTTGCAGGTTTAGACACCAACAACAGCGACTGGGGGCAGGATGTTTTTATTTCGCAGGCAAAGGCTCAAAACGGGTTCAGATCGGATGGAAATACTACCGGACAAGGTGTGGAAACCGGAATACTTAATACCGGCATACGTGCCGGTTATTTATTCAACCCAAAAACGAACCTGATTGTTGAGGGCGGATTTATTATCAGGCAAACAAAAAATGATTTTAGCAAACATACGACGCGGTATTTTTATATTGGCATAAAAACATCACTTACAAACATTTATAACGATTTTTAGTTTTGACAACTAAACGAAACCATATTGTCTTTTTCTTTTTTGCAGTAATTATGCACCTTACTGCCGCTCCGCAACAGCAATATAATGAGCTTTTTACCGGAGCACACGAATTGCTCAATGCCCGGCTTTATACGTATAAAACACCTTTTCACCCCGATATACAGCCTTATAATCAAATTGATATTTATAAAGCGGCTCCTTACGACAGCCTGTTTAATTATTCCTTACCAGAAGGAAAAAAGGCCTTAAAAAAAATACTTTCCCGTCATATCATCACTTATGATGATTCAGAAGTATCTTTTACCGCCGATCCACTCATCGATGCTATAGGCGGGTATGATTTTTCGGGCAAAAAAGCTTTATTTGAATCAGGCATAGGCGCCGGCATAGATGCCAACTTCTATGATAAAGTTTATGCCGGAGGAACCATTATGTATCATCAATCCTCGTTTCCCGACTTTGTTGACGATAAAATTATAAAGGCAAAAACGATTCCCGGGCATGCCTATGCCTATAAATCTCCTCTTGGTGGATATAACTATCTTGATTATAATTTTTATTTGTCGTATCGCTTTTTAAAATACTTTAATGTTGAAGCGGGATTTGGAAAAAACTTCTGGGGCGACGGCTACCGGACACTTTTTTTATCTGAAGCTGCATACAATTATCCCTACCTTAAGATCACCACTTCGGTGTGGAACATTAAGTTTATCAACCTGTACACAAATTTCAAGGACATGTCCGGCATTACTTCATCAAGGTGGAAAAAAATGCCGAATAAATTTGGCGCTTTTCATTATTTAAGTTTCGATATATCAAAACGTGTAAACTTTGGCTTTTTCGAATCGGTGATCTGGCAAGAAAAAGACAGCTCCGGCAACCGTGGTTTTGATTTTGCCTATATCAACCCGATCATTTTTTTACGCCCGGTTGAATTTCAACGCGGATCTCCCGACAATTCACTTTTGGGCGTGAGTCTCAGGGTTAAAGTCGGTAAAAAAACATCTCTTTATGGGCAACTGCTTATCGACGATATTATTTTCGGAGAAGTAACAAAAGGAATAATAAACCGGGTTAAACGTATTATTAATCACGACAGCACGCTTACCTATGGCTATTGGACAAACAAACAAGCCTGGCAGATTGGCGTTAAATCTTACGATCTTTTTAAAATTAAAAACCTTTCCGCACAGCTTGAATTTAATTTTGTACGCCCATATACTTATGCCCACCGTATAGTTATGCAAAACTACGGGCATTATAATCAGCCTCTGGCGCATCCAGCTGGGGCGAATTTTTCGGAAGCGGTCTTTTTTCTAAGGTACAGCTATCGCCGTTGGTTTTTCGAAGCTCATATCAATTATATCCGCACCGGCCTTGATGCAGTGGATAGCGATTTTGGCCAGGATATTTATAAACCGGCCTGGGATGCCTATGACGCATCTATAGACAATGTGGTACTAAAGCCATACTTTAACACTATTGGCCAGGGCATAAAAACAAACATCAGCTATTACTCTATTGATATGTCATACCTGTTAAACCCTAAAAATAATTTGCGTTTTGTTTTCAGGTATTATTATCGCCGCTCGGCTTCGGAAGTTAAAAGCAACTCTGCTAATGTGATCTCACTGGGCATCAGAATGTCTGTCCCCAACCCGCATTTTGATTACTAAACACAGCTATTAATAGACTTTTTCTTCCACTGCCTGTAATACCTCGTCGGTATCGGTATCATAAACATAGGCAGCTATCTTGCAATGCTTTGCATTCCACGCAGGATCAAGAATTTTCTTATACGACCTTATAATGGACGAATCCTGTGCGACGTTGCCCGAAACAAGTGTTTCTCCAAATGTTCCAACAAATTCGTCCCTCATTACATCCATGAAAACATAATCAGGTATATCAGGTGTGGGCCCCACCGAAGTGTTGTTGTTCATCTGGTAACCAATAATACGATCTTCAGCTATGAACAATGCCATTTTCAGATTTTGCGAATTGGCTGTAAGAAACTTAACTTTAACATGTGCGCAAAGTTTCCGGGTGGCAGAATCATAATTGTTGATTAATTGTAATGTCATTACCGGGCTTTCGGTAAGTACCTGCTCGGCTTTTGCCTGCCATGTTGCCGGACTGCTGTAAAAGACGGTTGTTCCATCAAGTTTCTCACGGTTGAACGAGGCTCTGGGTTCAGAAGGAATGGCAAAGTATGTATAAAGTTCCTCTCCATGTGTATCTGGCCTTAGATCCAGGTTATAGTTACCTGCTTCCGGATCGGCCAGGCCACTCGCATGTATTGACAGAACAATTACCTTGTTGCCGTATGGCTGACTTTTTATCTGATTTAAATAATAGCTGCCTGTTGGACAATATATGCACTTATGTGCCGTAAACTCCTCTATCAGCAAGGTTTTTTGCGGATTCGTTACATCGGGGAACCCCGGTACCGGACAATCCGAAACATCTGTTTCGTTCATATACGGCGGGTCAACTTTATCGCATGAGAAAAATATAAAGACTCCTGATAACATTATCAACCCGACGAAAAAAAGATATTTCTTCATGATACTATATTTAAAAACTTGTTGATATTGATAATGTTAACCCATTCGCAGCCGGCACATACCGGCAAACGCCGCCCACGCACATGATTCCAGCCCTTTGCCGTCCATAACTCAGAGAAACCCTTGAAGAACAGAACACATATGACGCCGCAATATTATAATAATGAATGCGTTTCCCCGAATCAGGATTCCCATAATTATACTGGTCGGAAACAGAAAAATACCACCTCGGAGCAATTGTATATTCTACCAGGCCAAAAGCCCATGATCCCTCTCCCTGTTTTGTATACATATGCTGTATCTCTGAACGGATTGAATGCTTTTCATTAATATTAAATGTCATATCCGCCAGCAGGGTATGTGAATAAATGTCCGAAACATCATGTCCTTCAATAATTTTTGAGTTATACAGGATATAAAAATAATCAACAATCAGCTTAAAGGTTTTGCTAAACTTTTTTGAAAACTCAAAATTCAGATTTTCGTAATACACCTCTTTGCCCATACTGAAAAAATCGGATTTATATCCTAATGTACCCGTTGAATCAAGTGGTGTCACGGCATCTATTTTTTCTTTGTCAATGGCATTATATCTTGAATACGCCAGAGAAATTGTTGTTCCGTATTTTCCACCAAGTTTCGTTTTCCTTTTAAAGGTATAGATACCTTGTGCCTGAAATCCGAATTCGCCATTTGGTTGGGTAGCATAAGTATAAACAGCTGGGAGGCAATACGTTGTTTGCTTTGCCAGTGAAGGAATATAATTAATATTCAGATCATTGCCGTCTGCATCCCTGTCCGATTTATAGCTCATGTTGTCGGTTCTTATGGCCGCGAGATACATACCCAATCCTTTCCGGGTATAAGTAAGCTGCAGAAGTGTTGCATTTCCGGGTTTATAAATCCTGTTATTCATAGCCGAAGGGTCATTAATTTTATGAGCATATTCGCCGTTAATCATAAAATTCTTATAACTAATTGTTCCCCTTCCGCTGTATGCAGCCACATTTTTCGGAAGTTTATAAACAGGATCCGCGGCATCCTGGTATTTGCTCACAAAGCTACCGCCGATACCAAACCTGAAAGGTTTTTCATGCAGCCTGGTAAAGAGGTCATTAAAATTAATTTCCGCATCGCCCCCACGCACAATACCGGGGCCTTTGTCGAAATAAAAACGTTGCTGGCCCCAGATGCCTTTAATGGTTAGTCCGGTAACAGGCGTTACCCGAACATGTATCCCATCCAATGAATTATCATAACCAAGGTTAGCATCCTGCCATGCCCTGTAAATCAGGCCGGACCCAAACTGATCATATGAATTACCTACAGTTATCCCAAATTTACATTTTTCGAAAGAAGCAAAACGGTACGGAATCCCTATCCCTTTGTACCGTGGATCAAAACCCTGAAGAGCATGAAGATAATTTTCAAAACGAAGCCCCGCAGAAAAAGGTCCGTTATTGTAATTAATGTTGGCAAAGGCATTCATGAGAACTTTTTCTGGAACTTCGGGGGCGCCAATTACAGAATCATGATTATAATACATTCCATCAAACTGAAAATTCCCGCTTATCTGGCTGTTTTTAAAAAAATTCTCAACACCCTGTGCCCGGCATTCGATACTGCCTAATATTCCAACTATAAGAACAATGATCAGAAAAGAATATCTGTTTTTCATAATTTAATTCTTTTCAGCGGGGATCGTATCGCCTTTGGCAACTTTCCTGATAATATTAATCATTTCCATCTCGCTTCCCTGTGAATAAGTTGTATGCTGCCAGACAATTTCATTTTTCCCATTAATAATAAAACTATGCGGGATCATATTTACATTCATGGCTCTTTTAAAATCACTGTTAATGTCCAGGTATATTTCATAATCCCAGTTTTTGCCATTAACTAAAGGGCCGACACCTCCCGATGTTTTTGAATCATCAATGGATATGGCAATCAGTTTAACGCCGGTCTCCTCCTGCCATTCCGGATAAACATCAGCAATAGTGCTGAGCTCATTAATACAGGGTTTGCACCATGTTGCCCAAAAACATATTATAATTGGCTTTCCGCCATTAGAAATATTTGCCGTATTAAAAGTTTTATTATCGGTTGTCTTTACATCAATAGCCGGAATCTTCCTCAATCCTACCGGATTTGTAGGCTGATTTTGTGATAATACATACCCGGAAAAGAAAAGAAAGATCAATACTGAACAATATAATGTTCTCATTTGTCTGTTTTTATTTACAAATTTATCATTTAAACGGTAAAAACCTTTCATTTTTAGTATAAAACTTACTGTGGAGTTAAATTAACGTTAAATGTTGCTTTTTGCCTTATTTTATATTATTTTTGCATATAAGACTAAACCATCTTTTTCATCGTTAAATCATTATATTGTTACGACAAATTAATTAAAACATCATGAAAAAAAACATACTTCTCTTGTTTATATTTTTTACGTTTATCCTGTGCGGACGATCTCAGAATCTGACGATATCCAATAATTCGGGAAATATTGCGAACGGGACAAACCTTTCCATGCAGGGCGACACAGGCAGTTATTTAGTCATGCATATAGCGGTGACAAATAATTCATCTTCCGATATTGATGTTAAAGTGAGAAAAAGATATATTTCTGTTGTGCCTGGTTCGGAACCCACCTTTTGCTGGGACACTAATTGCTGGCAGGTTGGATCATTTGAATCAATTGATGCCCAAACATTAACTGCTAACAGCACCGACAGCACTTCTTTTACAGCCGACTACGATTCAAAGGGGCATAGCGGCACAAGCACAGTTGTATATACATTTTTTAATGTTAATGACATCATTGATACCGTTTGTTTTATTGCTACTTTCACCTGTAATCCATCGTCCGGCATTGCGGCTAATGAAAACAGCCTGTCGGTTTCACCTGCATATCCCAACCCTGCCAACAAAGCCACATATATAAGCTATTCATTGCCTTTAACCAACAGGGCCAAAATTATTGTTACTGATATGATAGGTAATGAAGTTAAAATTATTCCAATAAATGATAATAATGATGGAAAGGTTCGCATTGATACCTATGACTTTACCGAAGGGATTTATTTTTATTCATTTATTATCGACAATAAAATTTATTATACCAAGAAACTTGTTGTTGCCCATCAATGATAATTATTTTTTAAATAAAAAAGCGCAGAAAAATCTGCGCTTTTTTATTTGTTAGAAGATACTTTTTTCTTATTTAATTTTAAAAGCCTTTTTAATAGCACTTACATAATCGAGCTTTTCCCAGGCAAAGAATTCAACTTTTTTCAGGTTTTTAGTTACACCGTTCAATTTCTTTGTTTTGGTAGTATTGTCTTTATAGTACACTTCAACCTCTTCAGAATAATTTGATCTTCCAAAATGCCCGTATGCTGTAGTTCTTTGGAAAATAGGATTTTTAAGGCCGAAACGTTCCACGATAGCATATGGACGAAGGTCAAAAATTTTTGTTACAATCTTCGCGATTTCGCCATCGGTTATTATTTTTCCTTTATCATTTTTCACTTTTGCCGTGCCATAGGTGTTCACATACACGCCCACCGGCTGTGCCACTCCGATGGCATAAGCAACCTGTATCAGCGCTTCATCTGCTACATTTGCGGCAACAAGGTTTTTAGCAATATGTCTTGCGGCATATGCTGCAGAACGGTCAACTTTTGAAGAATCTTTTCCTGAGAATGCGCCACCACCGTGAGCACCCTTGCCTCCATAAGTATCAACAATGATTTTTCTTCCGGTAAGTCCCGTGTCGCCGTGAGGTCCGCCAATGATAAATTTACCGGTAGGATTCACATACAATTTAAAATCATTATGAAAGAGTTTCTGGACGCGTACAGGCAAAGTCTTTATTACGCGCGGGATCAGGATATTTCTTATATCGGCAATAATCTGGTCCTGCATTGCTTTTTCAGCAATTTTTATTTCCTTTTCAGTATCATCTTTTGCAAGGACAAAATCGTCATGCTGTGTTGAAATAACAATAGTATCAATACGTACAGGCTTGTCATCGTCATCATATTCTATGGTTACCTGTGATTTTGAATCGGGACGCAGGTATTTCATTTTCTTTCCTTCGCGGCGAATAGCGGCTAATTCCTGAAGCAGAATATGTGCAAGTTCTATGGGCATAGGCATATAGTTGTCCATATCTTTACAGGCATAGCCAAACATCATACCCTGATCTCCGGCGCCCTGATTTTCTTTCTTCTGGCGCACAACGCCCTGGTTGATATCGGGTGATTGCTCGTGAATAGTTGAAATAACCCCGCATGAGGTGGCATCAAAATTATATTCGGCTTTAGTATAGCCTATTTCTTTAATAACATTACGCACTATTTTCTGGACATCAATATATCCTTTTGTTTTTACTTCGCCGCCACAAATGGCCAAACCTGTTGTAACAAAAGTTTCACAAGCTACTTTTGACTCAGGGTCAAAACGAAGAAACTCATCGAGTAATGCGTCTGATATCTGATCGGCAACCTTATCCGGATGCCCTTCAGATACTGATTCGGAAGTGAATAAATATCCCATAATAATTTTTTTTAGTTAATAATATGTCAGGAAAAGTCTAGGATTGTACTGGCGGGAAAATTGTTACTTTAGCATTTTTTCCTGTGGTTGCAATCAATCAAATCTTTCCACTTTGAGGTGCAAAAATACATAATTATTTTAAAAAACAAACAATTTATTTTCACCGCGCCTGAAAACCACAACAATAGCGTCTTTTGAAATCTGAACAAAAATAAAAAAGGCTTGCGTATAACATTTACATTATGAAAGTGTTTTCCCGAATATAAAAGATATGATTGAGGATAATTTTTATTACGGCAATTACCAGAATGTCAAAGTAACCCGTTCGGGCGACAATTATATTTTTCTGTTTGGCAGTTATGGCGGGCTGTGCATCGATTCAAAAACCGGTTCCATTAAATGGAAACTGGAGCCATAACATACATTTTAAGTGCCGTTTCTTGTTTTAATTTTCAGGTTTTTTTCCTGGCAATTATCATTGAATTATTGAATGTTTCTATTCGGGATACTTTATAAAACCCGGCCTTTTTCAACCATTCTTTTATTTCATTTTCAGTATATGTATCGCCTTTATCGGTAGCTACAAGCATATTCAGCGCAAATAAGGCGCCGCCGAAAGGAGAAGTCCTGTCATCATCCATCACATGGTCCTGAATTACAATCATGCCTCCGGGGTTCAGTGCCTCAAAGCATTTTTTTACAAGCTTTTGATTTTGTTCAAATGAATTTATATGAATAACCGCCGACAAAAATGCAAGATCGTAACCGTTGCCCAGGCTGTCTGTATTGTAATCACCGCATATAAATCCTATTTTTTTCGTCAACCCTTCCTTCTTAATGTATTTTTTTGTGATGGGAATGATGTGCGGCAAATCAAATATCGTGGCGTGATTATCAGGATTACGTTTAACAAAATCTATCGAATAGGCACCGGACCCGCCGCCAATATCAAGGAAATGCTTCACTCCTTTCAGATCCAGTTTATCAAGAACATTTTTTGCTTGAAATGATGCTCTCTCATTCATGGCGCCAATGAAGGCTTCGGAAAATTCATTGCTTTTCCTGCTTTGTATCGTATGGCGTTGCGACTTTCCCGTCCTGATCACTTTTGTCATAGTGGACCATGTTTCCCATATGCTGGCACTATGCAGCATTCCCGTTAAATATTGCGGGCTGTTTTTCGATAAAAATTGTTCTGAAAAATCAGTATTGTAATAATTGTTTTTTTTCTTTTTCAGTAACCCTATGGCACATATGGCATTCATCAGCCTATCAGTGGCCCTTGCATCTGCTTTGATTTTTTTTGCTACCGCTTCCGACCCGGAACCATTTGCATCAATGTTGGTAAAGATATCAAGTTCATATGCGGTCAGTATGGCGCGGCTGATACGGAAGCCAAAAAGAATGTCGCGCAGTTGCTCAGGAGTGCTGATTTCAATAGCAGGTTTCATTGATAAGATTGTTGATTTATATTTTTCCGTGAAATAATCCTATTTTATTAAAAGCAATAATTATAACCATCAAATCTTATATTAATCATAATCCCAGCTCCCGGCAGAATCTTAATAAACCTTTTCTTTTGAGTCCGGGAACATAAAATCAGGAACTGTCAGATAACAAGCGTTCCCTGAATACAAAATGTCATAAGCCGCAGTTTGAGGCGGAACTTTAAGATAATTCATAAAAACGGTTTTCCCCCGCACCTCATATTCGGCAATCATTTTAAGGCAATGCTGGCACATCGCATATATAAGATCGGTATCAGCAAGCACAGAAAAATTTATTGCGGAAATCAATGCTTTTTGAGGAGTGTCAAGATTAATAAAAGCCGGCATTGCATTTACGGTTTCCATAATATACCAGGGGGATTCGAATTTCTTACTTTTATAGGGCTTTTCATTTTCTTTTAAAAAAATCAACATGGGCGTTTGCCCTTCAACATATTTTTTAAGACTGTCTTCGGGTATATTATTTATGGTAAAGCTGACCGGGCTTTCGCTGGTACCTTTAGATATTCCGGTAGTTTCAAACGTGCAGAGCCAAAGATTATTCCCGGCTGACGACTTCGTGTAATTTTTCAGCCTGCCTGAAGCTATCAGGCCGGCATCCGCACAAAGCCACTCAATGCTGTTTCCGGTATTGATCTCCGGAAAACATGAAACCGAAATCAATAAAATCAATAATGATAAGCCTGTTTTTTTCATCAGGAAAATTTCAGGAGTAAAGTTAAAAAATAAAAGTTTGCGCAGGTTTTTTCCTGAAATATTGTCTAACAAGATAATTCTTATTTTTAATAATTACATTCATCTTCTATTAATAATCAACCTTTACCATTTTATCATTAATTCATGTACATTTGTAATTTTTAAACATATTTTTTCATCAATGAAAACCATCAGGTATATCGTATTTCTGCTGTTTTGTTTATCGGTCTTTGCCTCTTGTAAAAGCGGTTCCGGCAAACAAAAAAAAGAGGCAGCGCCCGTACCGGTTGATATAATCTTAGCCCGCCAGGAAACCTTTCCCAGTACTCTTGAAGTAAACGGAACAGTGCTTTCGGAAGACATGGTGGAACTCCGGCCCGAAGTGAGCGGAAGACTCACCTTCCTTAATATTCCTGACGGAGCTGCCGTTACCAAAGGAACAGTACTCGCTAAAATCAATGATGCGGATCTGCAGGCCCAGCTAAAACAATTAAAAGTACAGTTTGACCTGGCAAACAAGACCGAACAACGCCTGAAAAAACTTTTGGCCATCAACGGTGTAAACCAG
>Ga0116171_10003273_pt1 | contig 15024 bp, 16 predicted proteins | sample AD_JPNHW2_MetaG_FD_89798 | JGI IMG/M metagenome (GOLD analysis project Ga0116171, IMG submission 89798) | Active sludge microbial communities of municipal wastewater-treating anaerobic digesters from Japan - AD_JPNHW2_MetaG | ecosystem: Engineered > Bioreactor > Anaerobic > Digestate | place...
AAAAAACCGCTACCTGGGCTCAATCACACTTCCCAACCTTCTTGAAAAGTATTCCCAGATAGCGTCGATTCAAAATCCCGGAGGTATTATAGTTGTTGAACGTAATCATAATGATTATTCACTGGAAGAAATAGCAAGAATTGTCGAAGCCAATGATGCTAAAATACTGAATTGTTTTGTATGCAGTTTCCATGACTCAATGAAGCTTGAAATTACGATCAAAATTAGTAAATTGGATATTTTTCCTATCCTGCAAACATTTGAACGGTATGGATATATAGTTTTGGCAAGTTTTACCGAAGAGGATTATAAGAACAACCTGCAGGATCGTTATGATGCCTTAATGAATTATTTGAATATTTAATTGAAAAATATGCGGATAGCCCTTTTTTCCACAGGCTTTTCTGAAGAGCTTGAACCCCTGTATATAGAGCTTCTCGGGAGGTTACGTTATAAGAATTTCGATATTTATATTTATGAGCCGTTTTATAGGAAATTGCTCGAAAACCGTTTAATCGGCGAGGAAATACAACCTTTTGTTAACCACGACGACATTAATGGAAAAATCGATTTTTTATTCAGCCTGGGCGGTGACGGAACATTTCTAAAGACATTGTCCCTTATAAAGGATTCGGGCATACCTGTTCTGGGATTTAATACCGGGAGGCTGGGCTTTTTATCGGATATTTCCAGGGATGAGATCAGTGAGGCACTGGAATGTTTAAAAGAAAAACAATATCATATTGAAAAACGTTCGCTGATCCGCTTGAATAAACCGGAAAATCTTTTTGGGGATAATAATTATGCCCTTAATGAAATTACCGTGCATAAGCGGGATTCTTCCTCAATGATCACGATACAGGCTTATGTTAATGATGTGTTTTTAAATTCATACTGGGCCGATGGTTTAATTGTTTCAACTCCTACCGGATCTACTGCTTATTCCATGAGTTGTGGCGGTCCGATTATGGCGCCCGATGCGAATAATTTTATTTTGACTCCCATTGCCACGCATACTCTTACGGTGCGGCCTGTTGTCATTCCTGACAGCGCAGTTGTAAAACTTAAAGTTGAGGGGAGGATGGATAATTTTCTTGTGACCCTTGATTCAAACAATGCCGTAATAAACTCTTCTATTGAACTTGAAATAAGAAAAGAAGATTTTTGCATAAATTTCGTTCAGTTGAATACTCATTCATTTTTCTCAACCATTAGAGAAAAACTTATGTGGGGATGGGATAAAAGGAATTGATTCCTTTGTAGATTATTAAAAATTATTATTTTGCCACATACTAATTATTTTATAATTTTGTAAATTTAGTATTTAGTATGATGAAAAGGACAATAGCTGTTATATTGACTATTGTATTATTTGTGACCGGCTCTTTTGCCCAAAGCAGCAGCATAGGTCAAAATAATATGTTACAGCGGTATATAAGCAATTTGAGCCCTTTTTCTTTTACAGAGTCTAAAGCGCTGAACAGCAGGAAATCTTCAGGTAGCGATATACATAAATTTTTCTTTTCTTTAGGTGCATCAAACTTTTTGGGTGACCTTGGGGGCGCCAACAGGATCGGGTCTGAGGCTTTTAGCATGAGAGACCTTGATGTTCAGGCTATTCGTCCTGCCATTCAAATGGGTTATATATATCGCTTTTCGCATTATTTAGCATGGCGGTCATCCTTTGATTATATCTGGTTAAGCGGAAATGATAAATGGACACAGGAGACCTTCCGACACAACAGAAACCTGAATTTCAGAACGCCCACTTATGGGCTTACATCATCCATTGTTGTCCTTTTTGACATTAAAAAGAGCAGGCATGGATATAAAAAAAGCCGGATAGGAGGATCGGGCGATGTTTTGTTTACTCCTTATGCGCAAATTGGGATAGGGGGATTGTATTTTAGTTCCAAAGGAAAATACCAGAGTTCCTGGCATCGGCTCAAACCATTGTGCACTGAAGGAGAGACGTTAGTTCCTACCAGAAAAAAATATTCCTCGGTGCAATTCACAGTACCAATGGGTGTTGGATTGAGATTTAAGGTCGCCGACAATTGGGAGGTAGGAATCGAATACAGCCAGTGGCTTACTTTTACTGATTATTTGGACGATGTAAGTACAACATATATTGATGAGAATGCGTTATTCAATAGCAAAGGGCAGCTCGCAGTTGACATGGCAAATCCTGCATTAGACAATACTCCGGATAAGCCGTTATATAACAGCACATTGCCAGGTCAACAAAGAGGCGACCCCAGGGATAAAGATCATTTTATTGCATTGTCATTTACTTTATATTATACAATTACAGAGGGATATACACCAAAATTAAGGTTTTAAAAATTTATGCAGAAGAATTTGTTGTGTGGGTTTATTTTCTTTCTTTTTGCCATTGGAAGTAATGCTCAGGATTTTTACCGCTCCGAAGTCGGCGTTTTTTTGGGCGGGTCTTATTATCTCGGAGATTTAAATCCTTCGAAGCATTTTCTTGGGACCAAGTTTGCCGGAGGAATTGTTTACAGGTATAACATTTCTCCCAGGTGGGCTCTGAAAGTGAGCGCTTTATTAGGTGGCTTAGAAGCAAGTGATGCTGTTTCAAAAGCCAATGTTGAGCGTAATCTCAGTTTTAAAACATATATATTTGACTTTTCGCCGCAAATAGAATTTAATTTTTTACAATACATTACCGGTGACAAACACTATTTTATTTCTCCTTATATTTTTGTTGGTGTTTCTGTGTTTAACTTTGAGCCTAAGGCGAGTATCGATGGTAAGTGGTATTCGTTGCAATCACTTGGAACTGAAGGCCAGCGAACAACGATTGTGGGCTCAGATAAACCCTATTCATTGACTACAGTCGGAATACCTTTCGGTTTGGGCCTTAAAGCGTCCCCGCATAAAGCCATAAGCCTGGGATTGGAATGGGGAATCAGAAAGACTTTTACGGATTATATCGATGATGTTAGCGGGTCATATCCTGACATTGAAACAATAGCCGCTGAAAATGGGCCTGTTGCTGCCGCGCTGTCTGACAGGTCGCTTACTGATCCTGGAAAACATGCAGGATTAGCGCGTGGAAATTCTAAAACAAAAGATTGGTATGTATATACGGGACTCACGATTTCAGTGCGTATTAAGCCCAAACATGACAAGTGTGATGCTTATAAGCAACACCCGAAGATTAAACTCAGATACAAGGATTAATTCCGTTTCAATTTATTATGAAAGATAAAATTATCCCTGATAAATTGCCACAGCATGTTGCTGTTATTATGGACGGGAACGGGCGCTGGGCAAAGAAAAGAGGAGCGCTGCGTATTTTTGGCCATGAAAATGCAGTTATAGCAGTTAGGGAAACAGTTGAAGTTGCCGCGGAAATAGGCATAAAATTTCTTACCTTATATACATTTTCAACCGAAAACTGGAACCGGCCGAAAATGGAAGTAGATGCCCTGATGAAACTTTTGGTCAAAACAATAAATAATGAAACTAAAACACTAATTAAAAATAATATACGTTTATTAGCAATTGGTGACATAAAAAGTCTCCCCGGGGATTGCTATAAAGAGCTTATGGAAACAATGAATATAACGGCAAATAATACCAGAATGACGTTAATATTGGCCCTGAGTTATAGCTCGAGATGGGAGATTACAGAAGCCGTAAAAAATATTGCTTCAAAGATTAAAAATAATGAAATGCAAATAGCAGATATTAATCCCGATGTTGTTTCTAATGCCCTTGCAACCAGGGGTATTCCTGATCCCGAATTGCTTATCAGGACAAGCGGAGAATATCGTATCAGCAATTTCCTTCTCTGGCAACTGGCTTATTCAGAGTTGTATTTTTCCAACATTTTATGGCCCGATTTCAGAAAGAACGATTTTTTAAATGCTATCATAGATTTTCAAAAAAGAGAAAGAAGATTTGGTATGACTAGCGAGCAAATTAAATTACAATGATGGTAAAAAACTTTTTCAGACTATTCATAATCCTTATTATAAGCATACCATTAAAAGCCCAGGTTTATATAGATGACCAAGGAAATATTGATTATTCGAATCCACGGGAGTACGAAATTCAAAAAATCAGTTTCAGTGGCGTTCAATATACTGATACCAATATATGTAAACTGCTGACAGGGTTATATGAAGGCCAGAAACTTTTAGTTCCGGGTGAAAATATTTCAAATGCCATTCAAAATCTGTGGAAACAAGGATTATTTGATGATGTCCGGATATATGCCTCAAAAATTGAAGAAGGAAAAATCTGGCTCGAAATTCACCTGAAAGAGCATCCAAGGCTTGCTGCATCACCCATGTTTTCTGCAAATATCAAGAAATCTGATGTCGATGACCTGCGAGAAAAAATCAATCTTTCAAAAGGTGATGTTATTACACCAAACGTGCTGCTGAAGACTGAAAACATGATAAAAACCTTTTACAGTGATAAAGGGTTTTATAATGCTGATGTTAAAATCAAAGAGGTTGTAGATAGTACCTCAGGGAAATATTCTGCAAAACTAAATATCGAAATCAATAAAAATAAAAAAGTTAAAATTCGCAGAATAATATTTACAGGCAATAATACTGTATCAGCTTTCCGGTTGAAACACCTTATGAAAAAAACAAAGGAAAAAAGTGTTTTCAGGCCTTTTATGGGCATTGATACTTTATTGGTTCAGTCCGTAAAAAAGCTTTTTGTACGCGATAGTATTAGTATTGAAAATAATTGGATCAATTATATTTCTGAACGTATCAATTTAAGAATTTTTAAATCCGCAAAATTCCTGTCCGAAGAATACCGGAAAGACAAACTTGCTTTAATTGACAAATATAATGAGCTGGGTTACCGTGATTCAAAAATTCTTCACGATACGGTAGTCCGTTCGGGCGAAAATACCGTTGATATCAAAATTGATCTTAAAGAAGGCAGGAAGTATTATTTCCGTAAAATAACCTGGGTTGGTAATACAGTTTATTCCGACCGCGATCTGAACATGATCCTGAAAATTGGTAAAGGTGATGTTTATAACCAAAAAGAACTGGAAACCAATTTGAGTTATAACCCCAATGGTGTGGACATTTATTCATTATATATGGATAACGGCTACCTCTTTTTTAGTGCGACTCCGGTGGAAACTGCAATAGAAGGCGACTCCATTGACCTGGAAATTCGTATTATTGAAGGAAAACAGGCTTATATAAATAAGGTAACAATCAGAGGCAATACTAAAACGCGCGACCATGTTGTGATAAGGGAAATCAGGTCAAAACCAGGGCAATTGTTTAACCGGTCAGATATTATCAGAACCACCCGTGAATTGGCACAACTCCGTTATTTCAATGCTGAGAAAATTGTTCCCGATATAATACCTAATCCTGCCGATGGAACTGTTGATATTGAGTATTCTGTTGAAGAAACGTCTTCCGACCAGTTGGAATTATCAGGGGGCTGGGGTGCTGGAAGATTGGTAGGAACCCTGGGCGTTTCTTTCAATAATTTTTCAACGCATAATTTTTTCAAAAAATCAGCATGGTCACCCTTGCCTTCTGGCGATGGTCAAAAGCTTAGTGTCAGGGCGCAAACAAATGGTAAATATTACCAGGCTTATAATGCCTCCTTTACTGAGCCATGGCTGGGAGGGCATAAGCCGCTTGCACTCAGCGTTTCGGTATATTACTCTGCCCAGACAAACGGCCTGAAAAAAGGGGATGCAAACCGTCAGGCTATTGGTATTTTAGGCGCTTCGGTAGGTTTAGGCTCACGGCTGAAGTGGCCTGATGATTTCTTTACGCTTTATCATGAAATCAGTTATAAAAATTACAAACTTAAAAACTATTATTCGTCATACGCATTTACCGACGGTACCTCCAATAACTTAAATTATTCTATTTCCATTTCACGAAACTCAATAGATGCTCCGATATATCCCAGGTCTGGTTCGGAAATATCTTTAATGGCCCAGATCACCCCGCCGTATTCGTTGTTTAGTAAAAAAGATTATTCTGAATTAGCTGATCCTGAGAAATATAAATGGATAGAATACCATAAATGGAAATTTGCGGCATCGGTTTATACAAAATTGGCAGGAAATTTGGTATTGAGCGTCCGCACAAAATTTGGGTTTCTTGGTAGCTATAACAGAAAAGAAATCGGAGTTCCGCCCTTTGAACGTTTTTATTTAGGTGGTGATGGATTATCAGGATATGATCTGGATAACAGGGAGCTGATAGCATTGAGAGGTTATACCAATAATTCACTTACTCCGAGAGATGTATCAGGAAATTATGTTGGAGGTTCGATATTTGACAAACTTACTTTGGAATTGCGCTATCCTATTTCACTTAATCCTTCGGCTACGGTCTATGTTTTAGGATTTGCAGAATCCGGTAACTGCTGGGCAAAGTGGAAATCATTCAATCCATTTGATACTTACCGCTCTGCTGGTGTAGGTGTCAGGGTTTACCTGCCGATGTTTGGATTGCTGGGATTAGACTGGGGATATGGCTTTGATAATATCCCGGGCATCGGGAAAGGTGGCAGCCAGTTCCATTTTTCAATAAATCAATCAATTGATTAAAAAATTAAACACAGGGAGGTCTTTATGAAAAAATTATTTGTATTAACACTAGCCATTGTTGCTTGTTCTTTTGGCTTAAAAGCGCAAAAGTTTGCATTTGTGGATTCTCAGTATATTCTTGAAAACATGTCGGAATACCGTGATGCACAGGATGCCCTTGACAAAATTTCCCTTGACTGGCAAAAGGAAATTGAAACAAAATTTGCCGAAATAGACAAAATGTATAAGGATTTTCAATCCGAAGCCGTCTTGCTTCCGGAAGATATCAAGAAAAAACGCCAGGATGATATTGTAGCCAAAGAAAAAGAAGCCAAGGACCTGCAGAAAAAGAGATTTGGCAAAGATGGCGATCTCTACAAAAAACGCCAGGAACTTATCAAGCCTATTCAGGATAAAGTATATGATGCCGTTGAAAGTATCGCCAATGCCGGAGGTTATGCGGTTATATTTGATAAATCAGGAAGCACCACCATGCTCTATGCCAACTCAAAGAATGACAAAAGCGATGAAGTACTTGAAAAACTTGGTTATAAGCCCGGTGCCATCAAAACCAATGATGATAAAAATGATAAAGGCGATGAATAAATAAGTAAAATAAAAAATACTATCTTTGCACACAATAAAAAATTTTAAAAATTGAATATGAAAAACCTGACAAGAATTTTAATTATCGTTTGTTTAGTTGGTTTGACAACAGTTACTTTTGCTCAGAAAAAACAAAAATTTGGACATATTGATTCAAATGAATTACTGAAGCTTATGCCCGGCAGGGACTCGGCTATGACAAAAATTCAGGATTATGCCAAAACTCTCGAAAACCAGTTGAAAGGAATGCAAAGCGAGTTGGATACCAAATACCAGGACTATTTGACAGACGAACAGGCGAATAAAATGACCGATCTGATAAAACAAACCCGTCAGAAAGAACTTCAGGATATACAGGCACGTATTGAAGCTTTTCAGCAATCAGCCCAGGATGATCTGGAGAAAAAGCAGAATGAACTTTTAAAACCTATTATTGATAAGGCAAAAGCTGCAATTGAAAAAGTCGGGAAAGACAATCAATATACATATATTTTTGATGCAGGTGTCGGCGTACTTCTTTTCTCTGATCCTACTGAAGATATATTGCCATTGGTGAAAGCCGAATTAGGACTTAAATAAAAATATTTTATTATCATATAAAAAATCAAAAATTCCACCTGGGGTTTTTGATTTTTTATTTTTTAGTGTAACAATTTATTCGTTTGAAATATCCAACCTAAATGAAAAAAGTATTTGAAAAGTTCAGTTTTGCCATATGGATGGTCTGTATTTTTTGCACGTTGACTTTATCAGCGCAAACAAAAAAACAGGTAAGTATTAATGGAAGCATCAGGAATAATAAATTTACCTCAGTTTCCCTTTACCAGATCGGTAAAGATGCTGCTTTATTGCAAACCTTGCCAATCGGCACCGACAGCAAATTTTCGTTTGCAATAGAAATAGACAAAACTGATTTTTACAAGCTTCAGTTTGATAATAATAATTTTATCATGATGGTTTTGCAGCCGGGCGAAAAAATTGAGGTTTCTACTGATGCCAATGATTTCATTAGACAACTTGACGTAAAAGGATCTGTTCATACGGCACATATTTTCCGAAATCAAAAAATGATGATTGCCAATAAGGAAAAATTAGATAGTATAAATAGCATGGTGAATAAAGAAGTGGCAAGCCCGAAATTCGATTCATTACGGGCAATATACTCAACTGGTTTTGATAAAATAAAATCCAGCCAGGATAAAGCATTGCGTGCATTTATATTACAAAATCCCACATCGCTTGCAATCTTGTTTTTGTCAGATGCGTTGCCTGTTGATGCTAATTATGATGTGTATTCAAGCGTTGATTCAACGCTGCTTAAAACATACCCGGATAATTATTATGTAAATAATTTTCATCTTCAGCTTATTTCAAGCAGAGCCACGGCGATAGGTGCCACTGCTCCTGATTTCAACCTTCCGGATACAAGCGGAACAAAGATCAGCCTAAGCTCTTTCAGAGGAAAGTATGTTGTTATTGATTTTTGGGCAGCATGGTGTGGCCCTTGCAGAAGAGAAATGCCCAACATGGTGAAACTATATAATGACTTCAAAAATAAAGGTTTTGAGATACTTGGTGTTTCACTGGATAAAACTCGTGATAAATGGGTAGACGCAATTAAAGTAGAACATATGACCTGGCCGCAGGTAAGTGATTTGAAATTCTGGCAATCGGAAGTAGCTGCCATGTATAGTGTTAAAGCTATTCCTTATACCGTCTTACTTGATAAAGATGGTAAAATAGTAGCTAAAAATCTCAGGGGCGAGGAACTTTATAAGAAAGTTGAGAGCTTGTTACAGTAAAAAGTGACGTACTCAAAAGGGGATATTATTACTAAAACAGTCAGCTTTGTAAGATCAAAGTCCGAAGGAGAATCATCCGGTCACGACTGGTGGCATATATACAGGGTGCATAGAATGGCTAAATATCTGGCCATTGCAGAAAAAGCCGATAATTTTATTGTTGAACTTGCAGCTCTTTTACATGATCTTGATGATTGGAAATTCAATCATGACGGGTCAAATAATGCTGCGGAATGGTTGCAAAAATCTGGTCTGGATCAAAGGCTTATCATGAAAGTCATGGAGGTAATTGAACAGGTCTCATTTAAAGGCGCCGGCCAGGATACACATGCTGAAACAATAGAAGCACAGGTAGTACAGGATGCCGACCGGCTTGATGCCATTGGAGCTATTGGTGTTGCCAGGGCATTTGCTTATGGAGGGTACAAGCACAGGGAGTTATATCGCCCGGATGTGCTTCCTGTTTTGCACAATGATTTTGAAGCATACCGTAATAATCAATCGCATACGATCAACCATTTTTATGAAAAGTTGCTTTTGTTGAGAGATCGTATGAATACAGCAACAGCTAAAAAACTGGCCGGGAAAAGACATCAATTTCTGGAGTTTTTTTTATCAGAATTTTACGAGGAATGGAATTTTCCTGCTGATACCGTTGATCAGAAATAATAAAACATTGAATACATTAACCTGATATTGGAAACAGGTTTTACATTTTTTACTTCTCCAAGGCTGTTGATGCTACTGCCATAACCAGCTACAGTATAGTCGCCTTCGATACCCATTTTAATCTTCCCTGTAATAAATACGAACCTTGGTGAAATACGGTATACATAAGCAATATTCCATCCGCGGGAAAAGTATGAGTGTTCATCGGTCCAATTTAAAATATTATGGAAAGAGCCTAAATTTCTGGTATACCCGCCTAAAATTCCAAACCTGAATTTAGATCCGTTGGTGGTAAAATCAATCCAGCTGGAAAAAGTGTTAATTGGCGTATAGCTGAAATCGCCACGTGCAATTGTCATGCTGTCAGTAGTATATTTATATGCATAACCTCCGAGCATGGTATGGTTATATAAATCCTGCCCGTAAATTCCTGAAAGTTTAAAAGTAACTTTCGGGCAACGGTATTTGAAAACAAGAGAAAAGGCATAGTTATTCAGGCTGCTGTTTGTGCTGTAGTTGCTGTCAGTAACTATCTTCGGGACTAATACCTTGTAATCGGCGCTTCCACCTATAAACAATTCGCGGGTATTATCTTCATTAAAATGCTGGTATGATATTCGTAAATTCAGGTCGGGCAAAGCTGCATTGCGCAAAGCGTCGGAACCACCCCATTCGGCAAAATCACGCTGCGACATTACAGAGATAATAAATTTAAAATCCTTGAATTTTTGAGCAACTTTAATTTGCGGGTTTCTGGAGAAAGGTTGAAACGGACATCCTGTATTTACAGACATGATTTCGGGAAAACATTCTTCAAAGAACATTCCATGCCAGGTTTGACCTATCGTAAGATCAGTATTCGGCCATGAAAGTTTGGCATAGGCATGCCGTACCCTGAAGCAATTGATGCTGGCATCGGTAGTGCCGTAAAATTCACCCTCAATTACTCCGGAAGTTTTTGCACCCCATGCGTCAGGACCGGTAATGTCGCCCCGAAGACGCGTTTGAATTGACAGGAAATTGAATGTTGTCTTGGCATTAATATCGACACTGTCGGCATCGTATTTAATATTTTCAGGATAAAGATAAAAATGTCCTTCGCGAATACCAACCGTTTTACGGTAATCATAAAAGAAATCATTTTTTACGTAGCCCGAAAAATGAATGCCGAAATTGTTTTGTTGTTCCTGTGCAAAAATCAAAAACGGGATCATTGTAATAATAAACAGAATGAATTTTTTCATGAAAAAAATATTAATGATGGATTCAATTTTAATGGGTGCAAAAATACACAATGCTGTTATAAAATAATGATTTTATGTGAGTTTTAAAAAGAATAAAGCAGTTTGTGTTTTTGCCGGAAACTATTTGCCGGTATTTAATTGCTTTTGGTTTTCGTTTTTTATGATAATATCTGTAATTTCAGAAAAACGCTTGTCGGAATTGAATTTTTGAAAGATGGTATCATTATCAATGCGTGATTTTTCCGAAAAACCCAACCCGGCTGCTTTTTTTAAATGTTCCATTGTTTTATCGGCATTATTTTGACGGGCAAAAATCTGTGCATACATGAATTCAGGTTCAGGGTTATCCGTGTCGATGATGGCATAAAGTTCAATATAGTGTTCCGCTTCAGCATACCTGCCCTGGCTATATAATGATGAACTTGCCGAAAAAGATGCGAGACTTAAATATTCAAGAACACGTATTACAATGTGTTTTTCTTCATCATTTTTTCCCATTATAATAAACGTATTCAATTTGGCAACTTCATTTTTCCACCACTGAGCATTTTCTGTTGAAATTTTTTCGCCATATTGTTTCTGCATGGTGAGTTCTCTTTTAAGATTAAGCTCGTTATTGTTTATGCCATTTTTTACGGCAGGATCAGTTTCGAGTTTTGAAAGAGATTCTTCGTAAACCTTGGTATCAGCCAGTCCCTTGAAATAGTTTACGATTTTTTTGGTCATCAGATATTCATCATAGCTATTTCTTTGTTTTTTTACATTTTCCAATTCATTTTTAAATATAGAAAATTGCTGTTCGATATAATTCTTGTCTTCATTTTTTTTCTTGTCTCTCATGGCGTTAAGTTCTGTCCATACAAATGCCTCTTTAAGTATATCTTTTGGTGGCCAGCCGTGGGTTCCGTCAAATCTGACAAACTGATGCCTGAATTTATTCTGTTCGAGTCCCAGGTCTAAACCGGCCATTTCTGCATAATTCATGTCATCACTACCCGCGAAACCGATATAATCGAATTTATTTTTCAATGATTGTTTAAATTGCGGGAATCCGCCTGAACAGCCAATAACCCCGGCAATACCACTTTTCATTATGGCAACAGAACTTGCTATGCGGGAACCGCCTGAAAAACCACAGGTGTAAATTCTACCAGGGTCAATGCTAAAACGGTCCGATAGATCTGTGAGCAGAATATCATAATGAGCCGAAACTTCATCCCACAACAATCCGTTTTTTGAGACATTAGATCCTGCCAGAATATAGCCAAGCTTTTCAGCATTGTCTTTTAATAATTCAAGTGGCAGGGCGCCATTTCCGTGCGGGTCAAAACAAACGATAATCGGGTATTTTTTATTTTTATCAAAGTTTGAGGGAATATATAATGCGTAAGTGTGAGTGACATTTTTTTTACATTTCACTGTTTTATTGATCTTGCCGTATTCTATAGGTTGTTCTTCCTGTCCGTTATGTTTTTTATGTCCGGTGCAGGATGAAATTACAATACAAATTATTAAAAATGAAAGTATAAATACTTTTTTCATGATAAATTTTTTTAGTAAAACAAAAATAAGCCAAATGTATTGGATTATTGTTAAGCGAAATAATTATTTTTGTGAGGAATACCATGAAGCGTTTCAGATCAAATATCGCCAATATTGTTACCAGTATGAACCTGCTTTGCGGAAGTCTGGCAATATATTTTTTATTTTGCGGAAGGCCGATGACAGCGGTTTACCTCATTCTTGCTGCTGCCGTGTTTGATTTTGCCGATGGATTTGTGGCCCGTTTGCTTCATGTGCAATCTGAAATGGGTAAGCAGTTGGATTCATTATCAGATGTGGTGTCTTTTGGTCTTGCGCCTGGTCTTGCCATGTTGTTGCTCCTTGAAAAGGGACTGGCATTTTGGGATACCGGCTTGCCTGAAAATGCTGCTTTCATTGCTTTTCTGATACCTGTATGTTCCGCATTCCGACTGGCGAAATTCAATATAGACGAGCGCCAGTCAGACCGTTTTATCGGACTTCCCACACCGGCTAATGGCTTGCTGATTTTTTCATTGTTGCCGTTGGTATCATTAAAGGGATTATCTCCATGGTTTGATTGGGACATCGCTTTATCATATTACATCGTACACCCGGCAATATTGATACCTGCCACTATTATACTGTCATATTTACTTGTTTCACCGCTGCCGCTGATAGCTATGAAGTTTAAAACTTTCGGATGGAAAACAAACAAGATCAGATATATATTTCTGATATTATCCCTGATTTTTATTTTCTTATTTTACTTTGCGGCAATTCCAATTATCATAATTTTGTATATTGCTCTTTCTATTATTGATTTATTTGTAACCAGAAAAACATTAAAAAATGAAATTCAAAGCTGAAATTGACATTATGCCTTTAAAAGAGCTTCTTGACCCACAGGGTAAAGCTGTAATATCAGGTTTAAAAAATATGGGTATTGTTCAAATTACCGATATCCGCATTGGTAAGCATATATCTGTTGAAATTGACGCCAAAGATGAAAAATCAGCATCTCAAATTCTTGATAAGGCATGCAAAGAGCTGCTTTCAAATCCTATAATGGAGAGTTATACTTTTGAGATACAGGCTCAGAAAAGTAAGTAAAAGGTGATTGTAAATATAAATAGAAATAAATATTGAAATGAAAAACCTGGTAAGATTCAGCTTATTTGTGATCGCCATTGGCATAAGTTTTTCGTTTGCACGCGCTCAGAAAGTATTTTCCTGTGATTATAAAAGCGATGCCAAAGTGAAGGTATATGTTGCCGAATATAAAAGTGATGCTGACCTGGTGGTTTATAAATGTGAATATAAGAGTGATGCCACGGGTAATCAGGGTTTATGGTATTTTTGCAATTATAAAAGCGATGCCGATAAGACGATATATTTTTGCGATTATAAAAGTGATGCAGATTTGATAATATATTTTGCCGATTATAAGAGCGACGCGGGTTGGAAAAACACCAGCAAAAAACACCTGATGTATTAGCGTCGAAATCCATATTTTTATTAAAGCGGTTTTATGGCCGCTTTTTTTGTGGTTTTCACGATAACTAAAACCGAAATCTAAACCTGTAAGTAAACTCACATGTATTTAATGAATACGGTACCGGAAATGGACACACTTCTGTAAAAACAAATAGGGTATTTAATATTTTCTTCTCTAAAAACTTAAATTTTTTGCTGCCCGCATATGATGTATTATTCCTTTCTGTCAGTAACATGCAAGCGTTGTCCTGCAAAGGCCTTGCGGGTTTAGGCGTATTGCTTCATATCCGTATTATAGAAACCTTGATTTGGTATAACATTACAATTTATTTAATATATGGTACTACATTAAAAAATACATATGTATTTATGATGTTTATATTATGTTTGTTCAGTATATATCCGTTAAAATTTATAAAACTTTGTTTAAATAATGAAAAAAATACTTATCATATTTTTTATTATTCCGTTACTGGGATATTCACAGTTGCGTGATGAAGCAAATAGAAAATACAATAGCAGTAATATCGGAAAGTATTGCCTGGATGCTTCAGATTTATCTGAACAAATTTTTTCAAGAATTCCTGATCGTTATAAAAAGGATTCATTAAATAAGCTGATGGCATATTTGTTTTCGTGTGAAACAGCTTCGAGGGTAAGTAATTTTACATACAGCAATAATATATACATGGATTGGCCTGAAATGGAAGGCTATATTAATGAAATTGTTCGAAGGATCATGCCTGTTGAAATGAAAAATGACACAATGATTCATGCATATATTGTCAGAGATGGAAGGGTCAATGCTTTTTCAGCAGGTGCAGGAAAAATATACATTAATATTGGATTATTCGCTGATGTTTCAGATGAAGCAACATTGGCCTACATTATTTTACATGAGCTGGGTCATTATTATCTCAATCATCAGCAAATTAATGACCTTTCGGACAGAACCGGGAAATTTGACAAGGGTTTGCTGAGTTATAATATGAAATCGATATTTCAATATACTGTAAAAGAAGAATACTCGACAGATTCATTGGCCTTTAATTGGTTAATAAAGTCGGGTTATGATATTAGCGGGGCAATAAACGCATTGAAAATTGAAGAAAGATCGGAT
>Ga0116171_10003275_pt1 | contig 15020 bp, 9 predicted proteins | sample AD_JPNHW2_MetaG_FD_89798 | JGI IMG/M metagenome (GOLD analysis project Ga0116171, IMG submission 89798) | Active sludge microbial communities of municipal wastewater-treating anaerobic digesters from Japan - AD_JPNHW2_MetaG | ecosystem: Engineered > Bioreactor > Anaerobic > Digestate | place...
CATCAACGGCGTCGACCACCAGGGGTTGGCCTTGACCGAGCCGAAGATGAAGCCGACGTAGCCGTGGAGCAGGAACGCCGACGGCACGCCGATGATCGTGATGATTCGCGCCAGCTTTTCGTCGATCTTCAGGGACTGGGGCGAGATGTTGTCGACGCCCAGGCTCATGATCCTGTAGAGAAGCCGGAGCGCGCCCCTGGAGGAGCGGGCCCGCAGCACGATCTCCTCCCGGTAGTCGAGCCAGATCTCCAGCACGAGCACGACCATCAGGTACCACAGGTAGACGAAGCCGAACATCGCCATCGCCGAGCTGGTGTGTGGCGTCAGGTACATCTCGAGTGAGCGCTCGGGGTGGCCGAGGTGGAGCTGGAGAGGCAGCGGCGCCACGAGCAGGAACGCCAACGCCGTGAGCAGCGCCAGGCGGTAGGTGGGCTTGACCGCCTCGACCCGGAAGACCTTCTCCAGGGACGCCAGGATGAAGGCGCCGGCCACCAGCCCGGTGATGAAGGGGTAGAGAACGATGAGGATCGACCACTGGAGCTCGATCTCGTTCGGGTACATGAAGCCCTGGACCTGCTGAAGGATTGTCTCCATGCCCGCCCCCTAGCGTACCGACCCGTCGAGGGCGGCGTAGTAGACCTTGGACCCGGTGGCCATCTGCGGTTTCAGGACGTGCACGGTGTGGGTGCGCAGGAACTCGTGGATGGGGTCGGTCGGGCTCTTGAGGTCGCCGAGCCGCCGCGCCCCGGTCGGGCAGGTCTCGCAGCACGCCGTCGTCAGCCCCCTGGTGATGCGGTGGTAGCAGAGCGTGCACTTGTTCACGGTGTGGCTCCGAGGGTCGATGAACCGGCAGCCGTAGGGGCACGCCTGGACGCAGTAGCGGCACCCAAGACAGTAGGTCGTGTCCACGAGGACGACCCCGTCCGGGCTCTCGAAGGTGGCACCCACCGGGCAGACCTGCACGCACGGCGAGTGCGCGCAGTGGTTGCACAGCTTCGGCACGAAGAAGCTCTTTGCTCCCTTGTCCGGCTGGCTCAGCTCCGGGAAACCGTCGTACCCGCCGTTGGGGGAATCCACGAGCGGGTGCTCGAGATCCCCTTCCGGCACGCGGTAGCGTTCCACCCAGGTACGGAAGTAGTAGGGCTCGCGGGGCACGTCGTTCTCGGTCTTGCAGGCACGCACGCAGTTGCCGCAGCCAATGCATGCGCCGATGTCGATGGTCATCGCCCACCAGTGCTCCTGGAGGCGATAGCCCTCCGCCTTCTCGGGCGTACCCGCCAGGACCTCCTCGAGGGCCGCGGCTGCGGCCCCCGTGAGCAGTAAGAGCGCGCTTCCCTTCTGCAACAGCTCGCGTCGGGTCGTGGGCATCGCTCTCCTCCTACTGGACTTTCGGGTTGTGGGGCCGATGGCACGAGGTGCATGCCTGCCCGTCGCCGTGCTCGGACGGATCGACCTGCGGGAAGCTCGTCGGCTTGGCGGCGTTCGGCAGGTGACAGATCAGGCAGGTGGCCTTGGGGTCGGGGCGCCTGGCCTGTACCGTCGCAGGATCTCCCGCATGGGCCGCCAGCGCGCCGTGGCACGCCTCGCAGCCGACGCCGGCATGGGCGCCGCCCTTCCGCAACGCGACCACCTCGTCGTGGCACTCTTCGCACGCCTCGCGGCCGGCGAAGACGAGCGGACGGCTCTGGTTGTCCGCCAGCGCGCCGGTGCGGAAGTGCCCCAGCTCGCCGAAGCCGGCCGGGACGAAGATGGCGCGCAGCACGACGAACCCCACCACCCCGGCTGCGAACAGTCCGGCCATGCGCAGCAGGTGCTCCGTGTCCTTGAAGAAGTGGCTCACCGAGGGCTCCCCCTTTCCCCGGTCCAGGGATGGCGACCGCGCTCGTCCCCACAGAAGCGCACGATTAGCCCGCTGTCGCCCGCCCCACCGTGACCTCTAGCGGAAGGTACATTTCAGGACCCGCTTCACTTCCCCAGCATATGGCCCGGCCTCCCCGACGGCAAGCCTCCGGGACGAGCTGCTGTCACCTCCGAGCACCGATCACCGGCCACTGACCGGGGGCGCGGGCTTGTTGTGCACGAGCATGTACCGCGCGGTCTCGTAGAGGCCGCGGCACAGCGCCTGCATCCTGGCCGTCTCGTCCGGATGGGCGGCCGCCTGGTCGGTCACCGGGTCGGCTGACCGCAGGTCGTGAAGGGTGGGCGTGCCACCGTCGCGGGGCATGCGCAGGTAGAAGCGCTCGCCGAGCAGGCCGATCTCCGGCACACGGAACTGGTCGGTCATGGTGAAGGCATAGCGGCGGTCGTCGAAGCGCGGATCGAGGAGGTCCCGCCCCAGGGTCGTGTTGTAGTATGGCGTACCGGTCAGCCCCGCCACCGTGGGCAGCACGTCCACCTCGCTCGCCACCGTGTCGATGCTCCGCCCGGGCCCAAGCAGCCCCGGCGCGTAAATCAACAGTGGCACCTGGAAGCGCACCAGCGCCAGCTCGGCGGTGCCGTAGGGCAGGTGGGCGGCGCTTCCTGGCAGGCCGTGGTCGCCGAGCAGCACGAAGACGGTGTTGGCGAAGTAGGGTTCCTTGCGCGCTTGCTCGAAGAACCAGCCGAGGCTGTGGTCCAGGAACCGGAAGGCGTTGAGCTCGGGTAGCGAGACGAAGCCCGCCCGGCGCAGCTCCGCCTCGTCGGCTTGCACCATCTGGAAGCCGCGGTTGTCGTTCGGGATGGTGTACGGCCGGTGGTGCCCGGAGGTGTGGATGACGGCGAAGAACGGGCGGTCCCTGACCTCCCGCAGCGTCTGGTTGGCGGCCTCGAAGAGGCTCAGGTCCGAGATCCCCCAGACGTCCACCCGCGGCGCCTTGTAGCTCCCCTCCTCGAACAGCCGCAGTCCGGCCAGGTTACCCGACAGGAGCCCGCGGACGTTGCCCCAGGTGGCCGAGCCACCCAGGAAGTAGAGCTTCTCGTACCCGTCGAAGGCGTTGATGATGGTGTGCTGCTTGACCGCCAGCGGGTTGCGGGAGGAGGTCTCGTTGACCTCCACGTCGGGGATGCCGGTGACGAGCGTGAAGACGGACCGCGCCGTGCCGTGGGCCGGCACGAAGAAGCGACGGAACAGGATGCCGTCTGCAGCCAGGCCGTCGAACGCCGGGGTGCCGTGCATGGGGTTGCCGAAGCACGAGACCTTGTAGGTGGCGAGCGACTCGACGAGGATCACGACGACGTTGACCCGCTTGCCACCGACCATCCCGCTCGGGGCCTCGGTTCGCGTGTAGTCCAGCTTCCCCGCATCGGGGTGGGCGACCCCCAGATAGTCAGCCAGCAGCGGGTAGCTCGCCCGGACCTTGGCGAGATCGAACGACTCCCGCCGGTGCTGCAGGGTGTCGGCGAACAGCAGCAACGGATTCAGCGCGAGGGCCGAAATGAAGGCATTCGAGGAGAAGTAGGCATCCGACCAGCGCAAGGGGTAGTAGGAGAGCTTGCCGTAGAGGCAGCCGGCCATCACCACGCCGCACAGGCTCGCCGCGGTGAGGCGCCGCCATCCGGCCAACCTTGAAGGCCTCGCGAACGCCGGGCGGCGCACCAGCGCGCGCACACCGAACCAGGTCCCTGCCCCGACCAGCAGGAGGCCCAGCAAACCCCATCCCACCGGGTAGCTCTCCCACATCATGCGGCCCGAGACCTGGGGGTCCTCGATGTACTGCAGCGCCGCGGCGTTGAGCCGCGATTCCAGGTAGCCGTAGTGCCCGAGGTCCACGATGTGGGCGAACACCACGACCAGTGTCCAGAAGGTGAAGTGGGCCTGCCAGGCGACGGCCGCCCAGCGGCGCCGCCAGGGGTCGAACCAGTCGAACCCACCCAGCAACAGGAACGGCAGGCTGATGAGCACGGCCAGGCGCAGGTCGAACTTGGCGCCGACCCAGAAGGCCCGCAGCAGCTCGCCTGCCGGCACGGGCTCGGAGGGATTCGAGAAGATCCTCCAGAAGGCAAGGCGGAAGAGGCTCATCAGGGTGACCTGCGCGGTCACCAGCGGCATCGAGAGCCGCACCGGGCGCGGCAGTGATCCCCAGAGCTGTCGAGTCGGACCCACCGGGACACCCCCTGGCCCTGGTACCACAGGGCTATGCGCCTGTCAAAGACAACCTCTGGGCGTCGACCTCCGTTCGCCAACACCAACACGAACAGCGTTGGAGCCGCTTGTCTGTCGCGACTGCTCCGGTATGAGGCGGCGCAATCCAGGTCGGGTCAGTAATACCCCTCCTACACGTTCTCGCCGAGGGTGCCGGCCACCCACTGCACGTTGACGCCGGTCACCGCATAGTCGCGCCGGGCCTTGGCCAGGTTGCCCCGCGCGGCCATCAGATTGAGCTGGGCATCCTCGACGTCCAGACGGGTCTTCACCCCCAGCTCGTAGCCCTTCTCGGCCATGTCGAGCAGGCGCTCTGCCTGCTCGACCGTTCCCTCAAGCGCTTTCATGGTCTGGGAGGCGACCTCCAGGGCGTCGAGCGCCTGCCGGACCTGGAGCGCCACCGACTGCTTGAGCTGCTCGAGCTGCAGGCCCGCGGTCGCGAAGTCACTTTGTGCCTGCGCCACCTTGCCGCGGGTCTCGAGCCCGTCGAAGACCGGGAATCGGAGGTAAACGCCGAGGTTCCAGACACGACCTGAGGACTTGGCGAAGCCATTGTCGATCCACCTGCCCCCGTACCCCCCGCGCAGATCGAGGCGCGGCTTGTCGGAGGAAGCCGAGATCTTCACGAGCTCGCGATAGACCTCTCGCTGGTGACCGGCCGTCTCGACTTCTGGGCGGTTCGCGACCGCCGTGGCCAGGAGCTCGGAGTACACCGGCGCGGCCATGGGCTCGGGGACCAGGCTGCCCTGGGCATCGACCTCCAGCCCCTCCTCGGCGAGCAGGAACCCGAGCTGCTCGCGGGCGGTGCGTACGTTGTTGGCCGCGAGGATCGCCTCGGGCCGGGCGTTGTCGAGAGCCACCCGCGCCGCCAGCACGTCGTAGTCGGTGGCCACGCCCGCCTCGTTCCGACGCGTCGCCTCGTCGAGGTGCCGCTGCTTCTGCTCGACGTTGCGCCCGGCAATGCCTTCCAGCTCCTTGGCCAGCAGCACGTTGTAGAACGCCGCCGTGACGTCCCGCCGGACCGCCTGTCGCCACAGGCGGAGCTGGTCCTCGGCCGTCGCCAGGCCGACCTTGGCGCCACGGATGGCGGCCCCGACCTTCCCCCAGGTGAACAGCGCCTGCTCCATGCCGATGTCCCAGGTGCGGACGTCCTGCTGGAAGGAGAAGAACTGCTTGAACTCGGAGGGCAGGCCCTTGAGGTAATCCTGCTGGCTGGCGTCGTACTGACGCAGCCCGCCGGCGGTCAGGGTGACATGCGGGAAGGCACCGGCTCGCGCCTCAACGTACTTGCCGCGCACCCAGTTGCCGTACTCCTCGGCCTTCTTGATATCACGGTTCTTGTCGGCCGCGATCTGCAGGGCCTGCTCCAGGGTGACGGTCCTGGTGGGGGCTGCCTGCTGCGCCAGGGCCGGGACCGCGACCAGGCCGGACAGCACCATCACCAGCAGCGCGGCGGCAGCGGCCTTGGCAGCCTCGTGGGCCTCGAACTGCGACTTGGCCATGTGCCTGTGCACCCACTGGGCGAAGTCGTCGAGCAAGGTGTAGAAGACCGGCACGATAACGAGGGTGAGGATGGTGGAGGTGATGAGGCCACCCACCACGGCGCGCGCCATCGGGGCCCGCATCTCGGCACCCTGGCCGATGGCGAGTGCCAGCGGCAGCATGCCGAAGATCATGGCAGCGGTGGTCATCATGATCGGCCGCAACCGCGTGCGGCCGGCGGTGATCAGCGCCTCGCGCCGCTCCATGCCGCGCCCCCGCAGCACCTTGGTGAAGTCCACGAGCAGGATGGCGTTCTTGGTCACCAGGCCCATCAGCAGGATGAGGCCGATCTGCGACATGATGTTGAGGGTGTCGCCGGTGAGCACCAGCATCCCGGCCATGCCAACGATCGACAGCGGCAGGGAGAGCATGATCGAGAGCGGGTCGATGAACGACTCGAACTGTGCCGCCAGGATGAGGTACACGAAGATGATGGCGAGCAGTAGCGCCTCGGCGAGGTTGGTGAACGACTCCACCATGATCTCGGTGTCACCGGCGAGGGCGATCGAATAGCCGGGAGCAAGCTGCATCTTCGCCACCGCCGCCATCGCCTTGTCACCCGCGGTGCCGAGCGGCAGGTGGTCCAGGTTCGCACTCACCACAACCTGGCGCGCCAGGTCGCGGCGGTTGATCTCCGAGGGCGTGCTGGTGCGCTCGAACCGCACCAGGTCCGCGAGCGGGACGAGGGAGACCCCCTTCTCGCCCGGTACCGAGAGGCGCAGCTCGCCGACCTGTGCGATGTCCTGCCGCAGGTCGAGCGGCAGACGTACCCTGACGTTGACCGCTTCTCCGGCCTCGTCCTCGTAGGTCGAAACCACCTGACCGCCCACCAGCGCCCCCACCGTGGTGGTGATGGCAGCGGTGCCGAGCCCCGAGGCAGCGGCGCGCTGGCGGTCGACGAGGATCCGGTACTCGGGCAGCTCGAGCTCGAGAGTGGCCTCCACGTCCGTGATGCCCTTGATCGAGTACAGCTCGCGCTTGACGCTGGCCGCGTACTGCTTGAGGAGCGCGATGTCGTCCCCGCGGATGTTCATCTGGAACGGCTTCTCCCAGGCGTCGGGGTCGTCCTGGACCGACAGAATGAGCCCCGGGATCTGCTCGAGCCGTTCTCGGACGAGCGACAGCAACTGCTCCTGGGTGTGCTTCCGCTCGGACTTCTCGATGAGCTTGATGTAGACCATGGCGTCGCGCACCGTGTCGGAGTCGCCGGCGCCGATCGTCGCGTAGGTGTGCTTGATCTCGGGGAAGCCCTTGAGGACCTTGATGACCTCCTGCATGCGCGAGCTCGTCTCGGCGATCGAGGCGGAGGGCGCGCTCTTGAAGCGCACCACGAACTCGCCGCGGTCGTACACCGGGAAGAACTCGGACTGCAGCAGGCCGAGGATCCCGAGGCCGCCGACGAACGCCAGGAAGGCCCCAGCCAGCACCGTCTTGCGGTGGTCGAGCGCCCAGCCGATGAGCGACTTGTAGCGGTCGGCCGTGCGGTCGAACCAGTCGTTGAACCGGTCGAGGATGCGATTGACGAAATGGCGGTGGCCGGTGCGCTCGATGTCGGGGTCGTACCAGCGTGACGACAGCATCGGGTCGAGGGTGAACGACACGAACAGCGACACCACCACGGCGAAGGCCACGGTGAGGCCGAACTGGTAGAAGAACCGCCCGATGATCCCCTTCATGAACGCCACGGGCACGAACACGGCGATGATCGACATCGAGGTCGCGAGCACCGCGAGGCCGATCTCGGCCGTGCCGTCCTTGGCGGCGGTGAAGTGGTCCTGGCCGCGCTCGAGGTGGCGGACGATGTTCTCCCGCACGACGATGGCGTCGTCGATGAGGAACCCGATCGCGAGCGACAGCGCCATCAGGGTCAGGGAGTTGATCGTCATGCCCAGGAAGTACATGGCGATGAACGAGGAAATCACGGAGATCGGCAGGGTCAGGCCGGTGATCACCGTCGAGCGCCACGAGTTGAGGAAGAGAAAGACGATGAAGACGGTGAGCAGACCGCCGAGGACGAGCGTGGTCTTCACGTCCGCCACCGACTCGCGGATCATCGTCGAGCTGTCCCGCACGACCTGGATCTCGGTGCCGGCCGGCATCTCGGCGCGCAGCTTCTCGACCGCCCTATTGACGTTGTCCACCACCTCCACGGTGTTGGCCTTGGACTGCTTGAGGATGTCGACAGCCACGGCCGAGACGCCGTTGACCAGCGCCAGGGAGCGTTGCTCCTCGATGCCATCGACCACGGTCGCGACCTCGCCGACCGTCACCGGATGGGCGCCGCGCCGGGCGATGACCATCCCCGGGTACTCGTCGGCGTCCTTGGGCTTGCCGGACACCCGCATCGGCGTCTCCGTGGTGCCCCGGTTGAGGCGCCCAAGCGGCGTGTTGACGTTTTCGGTCTGCAGGCCGAAGACGATCTCATCGACCCCCATCCCAAGAGCCTGCAGCTTGGACGGGTCGAGCTCCACGGCGACCTCGCGGGTCGAGTCGCCCACCATCTTGGCCTTGCCGACGCCCGGGATGTTCTCGAGCCGCCGCTTGACCTTGCGGTCCACGAGCGTGGTCAGGTCGCGCGCTGAAAGCGTGTCGGAGCGAACTGCCAGCGAAACGATCGGCATCGCTGCGAAGTCGAGCTTCTGGATCACCGGCTCCTGGATCCCCGCCGGCATCTCGTTGGTGATGCCGTTGATCTTGGCGCGGGCGTCGGAGGAGGCCTCGTTGATCTTGACCTCGAGGTTGAACTCCACGACCACCGACGAGAGTCCCTCCCGGGAGGTGGACATGACGTGCTTGACGCCCGGGATCGGGTTGACAGCCTCCTCGATGCGCTTGGTGACCTCACGCTCCACGGTCTCCGGGGACGCACCGGGGAACACCGTGATGATGGAAAGGACCGGGATCTCGACGTCGGGCATCAGGTCGATGGCCAGGCGCCGATAGGAAAACAGGCCCAGCGTCACCAGCGCCAGCATCATGACGGTGGCGAACACCGGCCGCTTGATCGAGAGATTCGAGAGGAACATGCGTCACGCCCCTTCGGGAGTCACGATCTTGATCGGGTCGCCCGGCCGGACGTTGAACCCACCGCGGGTCACGACCTTCTCGCCCGCGGTGATGCCGGACACCACTTCGATGGCGTCGCCCATGCCGGCGCCGAGCTTGACCGCCCTTCGCTCCACCGACGACCCGGACGTCACGTACACCTCGCCGGTGCCCTTGGCGACATCCTGGGTGACGAGGGCGATGCGCGGCACGGACAGCACCCCCGTCCGTGTGCCGATCACGATCTGTCCCTTGACGAACTGGCCGCCGCGCAGCTCGTCCTTGTCGTTGAGCACCTCGGCGGTGACCGAGACCGTGCGGCTGGCCGGGTCCACCGACGGGTTCATGAACCGCACCAGCCCGTCGAAGGTGCGGCCTGGCACCGCATCGACCTGGAAGACCACCTTCTGACCCACCTGGAGCTCGCCGGAACGCGACGAGGGCACCGTCATGTTGAAGTCCAGCACCCGGTTGTCGACGATCTTGAACATCGGCCCGCCGCCCATGTTCTCCACCCGGTCGCCGGCACTGACCCCGCGGTACGCCACCACCCCGTCCATGGCCGAGACGATGGTGGTCTTCGAGAGGTATGTCTCGGCCCCCTGGACCTGCGCCCGGGCCGCTTCGCTGGCCGCGACCGCCGCCTCGAGGGCGGTGCGCGCGTCGTCCAGGTTCTGCGCCGTGGCGAGGCCGTATGCCTTGAGCTTCTCGACCCGTTCGAGCTCCCGGCGGGCGCGCTGCTCGCCCGCCACGGCCTGTGAGAGATTGGCCTTCGCGGTGGCCAGGGTCGCCTCCGCCTCACGGCGATCGAGAAGCGCCAGGGTCTGTCCCTTCCGGACCTTGACCCACTCGGTCACCAGGATCTCAGCGACCGTCGCGTTGACCTCGGACTTCACCTCGATGGCGAATTTGGGCTGCAGCGTCCCCACCACCTCGATGGCATTCGTGAGGTCGCTGGCGACGACGCTGGCCACCTCCACCGCCACGGCCGGTCGCGTCTCTTCCGTTCCTTCGGTCTTGGCGGAGCAGCCGGTCAGACCCGCACCCGCGATCACGATGACACCCACCAAGAGCACGTCTCGTCGCTTGATCATTGTCCTCGCTCCCTCACTCACCGATTCTCGATACGACGGGCGAAGCCCCGTCGAAGACCACGTCCAACACACGACGCAACCCCGTCTCACCGACCTGCATCTCCGGGTGCGCCAGCTCCAGCTCCATGCACACGTTCGTAGCCCCGAGCAGCGCCAGGGTGGTGTCCTCGACGCTTCCTGCGCGCAGCTCGCCGGAGGCGATGCCCCGCTCCACCAGCCTCTTGATGGCTTCCACCAGTAGCTCGTGAAGGCGATGGACGTTGAACGCCGGGGCACCCTGCGGCGGTCCGTAGTACACCGCGTGCACCAGCCGCACCACCTCACTGTGGTCCCGAAACAGGGAGTATACCTTGGCCGCCAACCGCTGCAGGCGCTCGCGGAGGCTCCCTTCCGTCTCCATCGCGACCTGCAGCTCGCCTTCGAAGTACGCGAGGGACTCCTGCAGGATCGCGAGGTAGATGCCCTCCTTGCTGCCGAAGTAGTAGTAGAGAGCAGGCTTGGTGACGCCGGCTGCATCGACGATCTCGCGCACCGTGGTGGGCGCATACCCCTTGCGGTTGAAGAGGGCGATCGCGGCCACCAGAAGACGTCCCCGCACCGACTCCTCGGCGACCGGCTTCGAATCCTCGGCATCCATCGCGACCCCTTCCCTTCTGTCGCAGCAGCCGGCCCTGCGGCCGGCTGCTACGTACCGGTAGGTATATAAACCCTCTCACACCGCGCGTCAAGGGTTACCTACCGGTCGGTAACCAGAAGGGTGTACGCCTGGAAAGGCCGGCGGGTTTCACCCGGGGCGAGCGGCCCGACCGAGAGTGCCGTCCGCTCACCGTCCAGAGACCCGACTTCCCACCCGGCGGTCGGCCCGATCGCGAGGCTCACGACGGCCGACGGGCCAACGTGCGGACAGCCGGGAGCCGTGGCTTTCACGCCACGTCCCGGGCTGTCGAGGGTCGACTCCTGACGGGTGGCGGATGGGATGACTACTTGCGCTTCAGCAAGTCGCGGATTTCCTCAAGGAGGACTTCCTGCTTCGGGGGCTCGGGCGGGGCTGCCGGGGCCTCTTCCTGCTTCCGGCGCATGGCGTTCATGCCCTTGATCATCATGAAGATGACGAAGGCGATGATGATGAAGTCGATGGTCTGCTGGATGAACATGCCGTACTTCAGGAGCACCGCCGGCACATCGCCCTGGGCGCTCTTGAGGGTGATGGCCAGCTTGGTGAAGTCCATCCCGCCCACCAGCAGCCCGATCGGCGGCATCAGGACGTCGTTGACGAGCGACGCCACGATCTTGCCGAAGGCGCCGCCGATGATGATGCCGACGGCCATGTCCATGACGTTCCCACGCATCGCGAATTCCCTGAACTCCTTGAACATCCCGGTCTCCTCCTTGCTCGGTGGGCTCAACCCACCTTGTCCGGCGTTCCGTCCTGCGTCCCGACTCTAGCCTCGTCCAGCTCCCGAAGCGCGAACACCCGCACGCTCGCGGCGCGTCCCTTGACCATGATCTCGGCCACCTCGCGCACCGGCAAGGAGCACCGTCCGGCGGTGGCCTCGTCCACCACCACCGGCACGCCCAGCTCCTTGGTCTTGCCCTCCAGGCGCGAGGCCAAATTCACGGTGTCTCCGATCGCAGTATAGGCCCGCAGCTCCGGGGCGCCGACGTTTCCCACCACGGCATCTCCCGTGGCGATGCCGACGCCGATGGCGAGGGGTGGGCCTCCCCGCCGCGCCCAGTCGGCAGCCATCTGGCGGGCGGTGCGCACCATCTCGGCTCCGCACGCAGCCGCCAGCCGTTCCTGCTCCGGCTCGGGCAGCGGCGCGCCCCAGAACGCCATGACCGCGTCGCCGATGAACTTGTCCACGGTGCCGCGGTGCGCGTGGATGACCCCGACCTGGGCGCCGAAGTACTCGTTGAGCCAACCCACCACCGCCTCCGGGGAGAGCTTCTCGGAAAGCGTGGTGTAGCTGCGGATGTCCGAGAACAGCACCGTGATGCGCCGCCGCTCGCCTCCCAGCCGCGCCGCCTCGGGATGCTCCAGCAGCACCTTGAGGATGTCGCGTGACACGTAGTGGCCGAAGATGCCCTGCACCCGCCTGCGTTCCTGGCCCTCCCGCCACCACCCCTCCACCGTGATGGCACCCGCGGCCACGGCCATGGCCGTCCACGGCGCCGTCATCGGCCACCAGCCGTCGGCCCACTGCCATACGGTCATGGCCGTGACGCCCCAGGCGACCGTCAGCCCGGCCCACGCCACCGCCAGCAGCGCCGGACGCCGGATCGGCACCGCCACCAGTCCCAGCAGCAGCGCCGAGCCCAGGGTGAGCCCGGCCTGCCCCCACCCCGACGGAGGTCGCATCCCGCGACCGTCCAGTAGGTTCGCGATCGCCGTGGCGATCAGCTCGCCGCCGGGGTAGACGCGGGCGGTAGGTACGGTTCGCAGCTCGTAAAGGCTCGTCGCATTTACCGTGATGACGACCACCGAGCCTTCGATCTCACTGGTGAAGGGCAGGGCCTCGCCGATCGGTGCACTCTCGGACAGCGACTGCCACCCGCGCAGCAGCTCCCAGGCGCTCCGGTACCGGAAGCTGCCAACGCCCCCGGCAAAGCGGGGCCAAAAGGTACCGTCTGTGCCAGTGACGCGGATTCTCCCGCTCATCACCCCGTCTGGAGTCAGCCTCAGGGGCGCTCCAGCGCGGACCGCCAGCGCCGCCGGCACTGAGATCAGGCTCCGCCCGCCGTTGTTCGCCACCAATGGCAGCCGCCGTGTGACGCCGTCCTCATCGGCCTCGACCCGAGCCATCGCGAAGGTCGACGCGGCCAGGACACCGACCGGCGGCTGGAGAACTCCCCAGGATGGTGCCAGCCGCGGGAGTGGCCCCTCCAGCTCCAGACCTCCCGCCTTTCCACCCTCGCCGGCATTGCACGCCAGCACTGCAGGGATCTCCGCCAACACCGCTGCCAGCTCCTCGTCGCCGGGCCCGGGCTCGGGAAGCAGCAGGTCCAGCCCGATCGCGGCCGGACGTGCCTGCGCCACGGCCTGGATGATGCGGGCATACGCCCAGCGCGGCCATGGAAACCGGCGCAGCTCCTCGGCCCCGACCCGCAGCGACTCGTCGTCGATGGCGACGATGAGGACGCGGGACCGGGAGGGAAGCTCGGCCGGCAGCCACCGCTGGCGCCAGTCGAAGGTCAGCAGCTCGAGCCGACTCAGCCACGGGCTGGCCGCGACGGCCAGGACGCCAGCCGCCAAGGCCATGCCGAGCCGTATCCGCGGGGCGGAGAGCATGCCCAGAGTGTAACGCTCCCAGGCGTGGTCTATACTTCACCGCCATGAAGGACGTCTGGATCACTGGCATCGGCCTGGTGACCGCCCTCGGAGGAGACCGCGAGACCACCTGGCGAAGGCTGATGGCCGGCGAGTGCGGCATCGGACCGCTGACGCTCTTCGACCCCACCGGATTCCGGACCAGGATCGCCGCTCAAGTGGATGACGAGTCCCTGACGCTCGTGGACCCGCCGCGTCACGCCAGTCGCGCGTCAAGATTCGAGCTGGTGGCGGCGACCGAAGCGCTCACCGACGCGAAGCTCTCCACGGCTTTCGAGCCGCGCCCCTGGGCGCTCGTCATGGGTGGCGGCGCCGCCGGGCTGCCCGACACCGAGGTGTTCATCGCCCGGCGCCTGCGCAAGGGTCCGCGAGCCCGCGGTCTCACCGAGTTTCTGGAGCTGATGCAGGACGTGCCAACCGACCACGTGGCCCGGCGCTTCGGCCTGACCGGAACACGGATCACGATCTCCACAGCATGCTCCTCCTCGACGATCGCGATCGGCATGGCTGCCGAGCTGATCACAGATGGCGTCACCCCGGTGGCGCTGGCGGGCGGAACCGACGCCATCTCCCGGCTCGTGTATGCAGGCTTCAACTCCCTGCGCGCCGCGGATCCCAACCCATGCCGGCCGTTCGACCGCAACCGGCAGGGCCTCTCGTTCGGCGAGGGCTCCGCGGTGCTGGTGCTCGAGGATGCCGACCACGCCCGCGCCCGGGGTGCCCGTCCCTATGCCTGCATTCTCGGATACGGCGCCACCAACGACGCCTTCCACATGACCCAGCCCGATCCCTCGGGCGTCGCCTGGACGCGCACCCTCGATGCCGCTCTCAGCGATGCCGGCCTGGCCGCCGGGGACGTCGACTACATCAACGCCCACGGCACTGCCACCGAGCAGAACGACGCCGCCGAATGCGCCGCCTACGTGCGGTTCTTCGGTGATCGCCTGTCGTCCATCCCCGTGTCGTCCGTGAAGGGCGCGCTCGGGCACTGCCTGTGCAACGCCGGAGGCGTGGAAGCCGCGCTGACCGCGCTCGCCGTCTCACGCCAGATGGTGCCTCCCACCGTGGGCTTCCGCGAGGCGGATCCGGCCTGCCCGGTCGACCCGGTGCCGGGCCAGGGCCGGCCGTTGCAGATCCGGCATGCCATCTCGTCCAGCTTCGCGTTCGGGGGCAACTCCGGCGTGCTGGTCCTGGGGAGCTGCCCATGAGACCGCTGTTCATCGCCAGTGTCGGCGCCGTGACCGCGGCCGGCACCGGCGTGCCGTGCCTGGGCGAGGTCCTTGCCGACGCCACATGGGACGCCCAGGTGGGCCTTGAGAGACCGGACGCGCCACCTCTGCCGGTGGCCACCTGCCGCGACTTCTCGCCCCGCAACGTGCTGCCTCCTCTGGTCGCCCGCCGCCTCGACCGCCCCGCCAGGCTGCTGGCCGTCGCGGCACGGGAAGCCCTGGCCCCGTTCGGCGACCCCCTGCCGTGGAACCGCGATCGCGTGGCGATCACGGCCGGCACCTGGAACGCCGGTACTGCCGCCCTGGTGGAGGTGCTGCAAGCTGTCTTCTTGACCTCTCCCGAGGAGGCGCCGCCGGCCCAGTTCCCCTCCACCATCGCCAACGCCCCGGCCAGCCAGCTCGGGATCCTGGAGAAGCTCGGCGGACCCAACCTGACCTTCGTCGAGAAGCAGGCGAGCGGCCTGCGCGCCGTCATCGAGGCGGCCCGCGTCCTCGACCACTCCAGGGCCGAGGCCACGCTCGCGTGCGGCGTCGACGAGGCCTTCTGGCTCAACTCCGAGGGCTACGACCGTCTCAAGGTGCTGGCTCGTCCCGGCCGAACCGGCATGCGTCTCGGTGAAGGAGCGGCTGTGATGGTGCTTTCCCCGACACCGCACGCCGCG
>Ga0116171_10003280_pt1 | contig 15017 bp, 16 predicted proteins | sample AD_JPNHW2_MetaG_FD_89798 | JGI IMG/M metagenome (GOLD analysis project Ga0116171, IMG submission 89798) | Active sludge microbial communities of municipal wastewater-treating anaerobic digesters from Japan - AD_JPNHW2_MetaG | ecosystem: Engineered > Bioreactor > Anaerobic > Digestate | place...
CGCGACTCATTCTGTTGAGCCGATTGGTGTAGCGCCTATCGAAGAGAAAGGAGAAGCCTTCTCCTTTGAGCTGCAAGCACTCTTCTCGCGAATGCCGCCAGGCAGAAAACGATACATCCATCACTGAGTGATATCACCAAACCAAATAAGTATTTTATGTTTGGAGCCGGGCGGAGGTGGGGCGAATTAACCGGAAATGTGCATCAAGACTGCGAATATGTCTCATATCAATCTCGTATGACAGGTATCTTTAAATCTCGCTGGCTTAACAATAAGAGTCCGATGAAGCATTTGGGATTGGGGCACATTCTTCTGCTCATTGGGATGGGGCTATTGTTGGGACAGGCGGCGGCTGAACTTACAGCTTTTCAGAGCCTTGCGCCATCGGCAACCGTTGGGCAGATGGTCACGGTAACGGTATCGCTTACCTATAATGGACAAACGCCTGCACAAGCAGTGGTCACGCCCAGCCTTCCCTTCGGAGTTGTCGCGAACGCCGGGCAGCAGAGCACAGAGCTGTATCCAGGTGTCACTCAACAGATCAGTTACCCGCTTACTGCAGAGCAGAGCGGATCTTATTGGATAGTCTCCGATATCAACTATGCGGAAGGAGGGGCCTGGCGCAATCTTCGATTAGAGGCTCCATTTACCGCCATTGATTCAACGCCTGCTGCACCTGAGCAATCGCAGCAAGTGCCATTGCCCGGCATGACACCAGGGATGGGACAGGATGGATCTTATCCAGGAGGATCATATACCGGTGACGCTGACCAAACCACATATCCAGCAACAATGCCACCAGACGGCGGTCTGCCTAACAAAAAGCGGCCAGGAAATATGAATCCAGACAATTCCGGAACTGAACCTGCTAACACCGCTAATGGGCAGGACAATTCCGGCAGCGAAGGCGGCGAGCAGCAGGGCGATGGATCTGGGCAGGGTGGAGCACCTGGAACCTCTGAGACAGGCCAAACTTAAAACAGTCGCTTTCGGATTAGTCATTAAAAATTTTTGGATTTTTATGTAATATTCTTATTTCAAATGTTCTTTTTATTCGTTTTATATTGATCTATGTCCAGATCGTCGCGAGTAAAAAGAGCTTGCAGATTCAGTCCCTGTTCCTTTATGGCCTGCATTCCGCCCTCCTGTCGGTCCAGCATGGCGAGCGCCTGCACAGGCTGATATCCTGCCGCCTTGATGCGGTCGACGGCTCTGATCAGGGAAGCTCCCGATGTGACCACATCCTCCACTACCGCGACCAGAGCGCCTTTTTCCAGAGCAGGACCCTCCACAAAGCTCATGGTTCCGTGCTTTTTAGGCTCTTTTCGCACAATCAGGCCGGGTAGGCCTCTCTTTTGAATGTGGCTCAGAACCGATATGGCCGAGACGATTGGGTCCGCGCCCAGAGTAAGGCCGGCAACGGCGGAAACCTCCGGGCGGATCATCTCCAGCATCAGGCTTCCTGTGAGGTAAGCTCCCTCCGGGCTCAGGGTTACACGCTTGCAGTCCATGTAATAGTCGCTGATCTTGCCAGAGGACAGGGTGACCGGCCTCACCTCAAGGGACCTTTCCTTGAGCATCTCCAGGAGCCTTTCTTTATCATTCATGGGTAGTCGCCTTCATTTTTATGAGTATCATCATGAGCAGTATTATCCTGAGCTGCGGCAATAATTCTTGCGCCTTTTTTGATCTTTCTCTGCGCTCTCTTTATCTCCTCCAGGGTGCCCAGGTCGGTTCCGTCCAGCAGGTAAAGACGCGCCTCATCCCAGTCGGCCATGGCCAGGAGCGGTCCGCGCATCTCCTCCACCGGCTCATTGAGAGGCAGTCCGCCGCAAAGGCCGTTGAAGGCGGGCGCGACAACGATCTCGCTCTCTCCGGCAAAACCGTAATGCTCCTCTACCGCGCGGCTGGAGAGCCTGGCTCTTGCCCAGACCGGACGGGAAAACGAGCGGCCGAGAGGATCAAAGAGCCTTATCGCCGGGTGCAGGTGTCCGGCCACCAGGCTTTTCGCGCGCAAAACCCTCTCATCCGGCCAGGTATGACCGTGAAAATAGCCCACCCCATCCAGGACGAAGCCGGAGGCGGAACGCATCCTTGCGCCCTGGGGCGCCATGTCGACCAGGTTGCTGTCGTGATTTCCCGGCACGATCTCCACAACAGCCCTATCGCAAAGCCGGCGCAAAAATTCGGGGACCTCCCGCTTCTCCTGCCAGCTCGTCCTGGGGACATTATGCTTTATGTCTCCCAGGAGAAGGAGACGGTCCGGCTTTATCTCCTCCAGAAAGCCCAAAAGAGACGAGAGGATCTTCTCGGTCTGGCTGGGAATAGAAATGCCACCCAGCCAAAGCTCATGCTCCAGGCCCAGGTGAAGATCAGCGGCCACCAGGACGCGCTCTTCCCCCTGCACCAGGAGAAGAGGAGCATCAAAGACCGGAATGATCGATCCGGCAATCAATCGAAAAGCCCCTTGAGGGCCGCGGCCAGCTCTTCCAGACTCGATGTCACCGCCCGGCAGGAGCATTCGATCATGAGGTTCACCCGAGAGCTGTCGGTCTCTCCGGCGCGGCGAAAATCGGTTCTCAGCCCGAGGACCATCTTTCCCTGCATGAAGAAGCAGCCGATCTCCCAGGCGGTGCCGTCGTCCACCTGGGAGCCGTCCAGCATGGCCACCATGATGTCGCATTCCTTCAATGCCTGCAGATTGGCCTGGAAGATCTGTTCAGCCGTGGCCTGGCAGGAGACCAGCTCATGAGGCCAGACTATCCGGACGCCATCGAGCCGGTCCTCTAAAAATCCCTTGACCCGCTCACCCCAGGCGATCTCCGCCCGCGAGAAGAGCGGGCCGGAGAGGTAGATCCTTCGACCCGCCAGGTCCCTGTCACAGTTGTTCATGTATTTTTAATTTTTTTTCTTTTTTTGATCAGGCGGCTGCCGCCTCTAGCAGCCTGCTTTTCACAAATTCCCTCTCCAGGCTGGCCAGGAACCATCCCACCTTGGGGCCTTGCCTGTCTCCCAGGAATGACAGATAGATTGCCTGGAAGAACTTCTTGGAATCCAGGCCCTGCTCCTTGGCGACGGCGTAGACCAGCTCATGAATCTCGGCGGCAGTCTTGTCGTCCATCTGATCAGCCAGGATTCCCAGGCTCTTCCTCTCTTCAGCCGTGAGGTTCTTGACGGCGGAGGGAAGGCTCTCCTGAAGCTGGAACTTGACGTAGGCAGGAGCGTACTTGTCCAGCCACGTCTTTACATTTCTGGCTCTTCCCAGGATCTCCTCGCGGCGGGTCGAGACATCGTAACCGGATCTCGTCAGGGCTACGAAGAGAGCATCATCGTCTCCACGGGCGATCTGCACTGCGGTAACCATATGGCGGAATGGAATCTCGAAGGGACCGCTCTTGCTCGGGTTGGATAGCTCTATGGCCCTCTCGTCGCCCTTCCTCTGGTCGTATTCGTCTACCAAAGAGAGCAGCGGCAGGCCCGGATCAAACTCGATGTGCTTCTCAGGCTTGTTTCTGATGATCAGGTAGCGCAGGACCTCTGGGGGCACCACGTCAAGCATCTCCTGGATGGTGACCACGATTCCGGTGGAGCTGTGCATGGCTCCAACGCCCTTGAGATGAATCCACTCGTAGACCATGGGGAAAGGAGCCGGGTAGTTGTAAATCTCCTCGCTGATGCGCTTTCCTGTGTCGTAGGACCCTCCGGATGTGGCGTGGTCCTTGCCGAAGGGCTCGACAGTGACCTTAAAGATCGGCCAGCGGGCCGGCCAGTCCACCCTCCAGACCAGCTTTCCTCCGCCGCTCATAGAGACGGTGCCCTTCGAGCCGCAGGAGCATTCGTAGTCCACCGTCTCAGCGTCCAGGTCGAAGCCGGTGACGCGGGTGGTGTTAGTCTTGCCGCAGGCGGAACAGATGACATCAAAGGGGCTCCAGCCTTCGGGAACGTCGCGCCCGGAGACCTCCTTGAGAATGCGGGCGATGTCGTCCCTGCGCTGCAGGGCCGTCTTGATTGCCTCGTTGTATTTGCCTTCCTTGTAGAGCTGGTCGGCGCGGTAGACAATAGGCTTGATGCCCAGCCGCTCCATGCTCTTCAGGAAGGGAAGGAGGAAATGGTCGGCGTAGCTATTGCAGCAGCCTTTGGGGCAGGGTATTTCCGAGAGTGGCTTTCCGATGTGCTCGGTAAAGCTCTCCGGCAGGAATGGATAGAGCCTGCGCAGGCGGTCATAGGTATCGGCAATGTAGATCAGCTTAGCCTCCACACCCCGGTCCAGCAGGGCGCGGTAGACGGCCTCTGCCGTCATGACCTCGCGCATGTTTCCGATATGGACCGGCCCGGAGGGAGTTATGCCCGTGGCGATGGTGTGCGGGCCGCTCTTCTCAAGCTTCTCGGCGATGACGTCAGCCCAGTGAATAGACATAAGGTCAATTCGATGCAGGAAATAGATATTAATCTTATTGTTGCCTGACACTATTGCTGCCGGCCCGGTTCGTGGCGCACCTTAAGATGCTCCTTCAAGAAGCTCTGGCAATCGTCCCGCTGATGGCGATGAAGAACAGGACCGAGAACATCGCCCCCAGCACCCTCTCCAGTATGAAGGCCTTCCTGATCATGGATCTGGACCGCCCTTCGATCCTGGGCAGAGGCGGAGGATCGATGAATAGCCGGGTGCCGGAGAGAAAGACGGTGGCACTGAAGGCAAGGATGTCGGTGATGTCGCAGTCCAGCCACTCCTCGCCCGCCGGAAGGCTGGACAGGGTCCTGTCCTCGCGCCCGCCCAGCCCCACTCTCCACCAAAACAGGGCAAAGACCAAGACAATTGCCAGGGAGAAGAAGAAGGCATTGAAGGGCTTTGTGCCATAGCCGTAAAACCACTCGAGAGGGTAGTCTATTTTCTTCCTTATGAACTGCTCCCAGCCGCTTACCGCCGGCCAGGGCCGGTCCCGGTGTGCACTACGATACTGGAAGTAGCAGCTGTCATAATCCTCGTAGTATCCCAGGTCCTTGAAGTTCTTCATGAGGGACATGTAGGCTGCATCATCGTAGACAAGGCCGCCTGTGATATTATACCACCGGATAAACAATCTATTGTATCTGGCCCTGGTGAGGGAGAGCTTTCCAATAAAGTCGGCATTATCAAAGAGAGCATCTTCTTTGAAGCTAACGTCGCTGAATGAGGTTTTTCCGGAAAACAGGGTTCTCTCGAAATGAGCTTCTTTATCAAATTGAGTGCCAATGAAATATGCATTGTTGAACCTTGCGTCAGCAAAAATGACGTATCCATTAAATTCCGCGATCCAGATGTTGGCATCTCCTTTGAATACTGCGCCCTCGAAGTAAGCGTTGTTCATGAATCTCGCCGAACCGAATTCAGAGGTGACAGAGAATACTGCGTTCATGAAGTGGGCTGTGTCGTTGAATACCGCGCGGCAAAAGTAAGGCGCACAGTTAAATCTCGCATCGGAAAAGGTAACCGGGCTATTGAATACCGCTCTCGTGAAATTAGCAGCATTATTAAACTTCGCTCTCTGGAAATCGGCAATGCCGTCGAATAAAGAATTCTGGAAGACGACACCCTCGTTGAATGTCGCATTCACCAGGTACGTTTTGCCGTTGAATATTGTAGAATTGAAATTTGCCTGATTTTTAAAGATAGTATTATTAAAATGAATGGGTCCGACTATCTTCAATTCGCTGAGATTCAGAATGCCTTCAATAATGCAGTTGCTGAAATCTGCGCCCCCTTCTGTCCTGATTTTAGCGGAAACCTCGCTGGCCGGGACAGTGCATCCGTCGGGTATGCCACCCGCCAATTCGATCATAAAGACAAGAATTACCAGGACACAGATTCGACCCAAAGACCATGCCTCCTGAGAGAAGACCTTTGCTCCAGCTGCAATAAATTTCTTCTGCAAGCCTGAGCCATTCTTCCGCCCGGATCTTTCTTCCCATGTGCTGGCGCAGCGGTGATCTTCTTAAGCCAGAAGAGCAACTGTCATAGCAAATGCCGCCCATCGTTCGCCCCGACCTGGACCAGTACTTCATGGAGATCGCAACCGTGGTTGCCAAGCGCTCCACCTGCCTGCGAAACCAGGTGGGCGCCCTCTTTGTGAAAAACAAGCGCATCCTCTCCACCGGCTACAACGGCGCCCCCTCCGGCCTCGACCACTGCGACCTCGTTGGCTGCGCTCGCGAGAACGTGGAGAGTGGCACCCGCCACGAGCTATGCCGGGCGGTGCACGCTGAGCAGAACGCCATCATCCAGGCGGCCCTGCACGGCATCAGCATCGAGGGAGCGACACTCTACTGCACCCACCAGCCGTGCATCCTCTGCGCCAAGATGATGATCAATGCCCGCGTTATCAAGGTGGTCTACCAGCAGAGCTATCCGGACGGGACGGCGCTGGACTTCTTGCAGCAGGCAGGAATTGAGGTAGCAAAGCTTCAGGATTGAGTTTCAAATGGTCTTGCGCAGAGATACATGCATCCGATAACGGCGCTGCTAATAGATGATTGCCGACCCTTCTGCCAGCAAAGTTCCTCCGGGGGATGACACCTCCGGGTGCAGTAGCAAATACATGCTAATTCATTCGGATCTGTTGGAATTTGGCACATGAGTTGTACTCAATCGTCTATATGATCCTTAAAGCGCTCAGAGAGATCTATGGCCTGGAATAAGATAAGTGCAATATGTCTCATATCGATTGTGATCATGCTGGCGCTGCCCACTGTCAGTGCAACCAAGACCACCATCTCGGAATTGAAGTCCACAATATCCTCATTTGATGATCCCCGCATGAATGCCGAGGACCTGGCGTTCTATCTGGTAACCCACGAATTCGATGCTCAACCCAAAGGCGATTATGTAGAGGTAGGTCTGCAGGATCGAACCTGCAAGCTAACACCCAATGGTCCGGCTCCTGGACTCTGCACCATTACCTTCTAGAGACGCACCCCGCTTGCCGGCAAAGATCGCATGATTCTTTCCGGGCCAATCCCTCCTGTTTTTGGACTAAAAAGAGAAAAATTATGCCGTTGAGCCATTACCGGCTAAACCAATGGCCTGGGCTGCTTTTTCTCAGGCAATACCGGAAGCGGCATGGTGTTTATCAGAATCGGCTGCATTACCTCTTTGGCCCTTTCCACCAGCAACTCCTTGCCCCAGGCTGTCAGGCCGAAGAGCGGGACAGCGGTTCCCACCTGAACCAGAGGCTTTACCTGCTCTCGAATGTGCTTCGAAGCGCAACCGGTTACAATATCGGCAACAGCCAGAAGCCTCGATGTCTCCTCAGGACCTATTCCTGTGAGATGGACGCCGATTATCATTATTCTCACGCCAGCGGTATTCTCCAGGGCGCGCAGCTTCTCCGCTGAGGCGCAATCGGCAACAGTCACTGCGAATTTTTTGAATCCGGCGGCTATTGCATAAACCGCGCCTTCAATCTGGTCGATCTTTCCATCCTGAGCGGAGAGCACATGTCCGCCAGCTTCCCGGATGCCTTCAATGACCTCGGGTATCGGGTCGGTCTCTAAGAGCCCGGAAAGGTAGCCGCCCATGCCCTGAATGAGATCGGCATTGTCTGAGATCACAGTGCCCGCCCCATCACAAACGGTAACCGCAGCATCGATGATTCCGGCCTCTATGCCGGTCATCATGGACTCCGAAGCCCCAAAGCCCACAAAGGTGCCCATCTGCAGCTTCCGTCGCGCCGAGAACATGCCATGAGTCTTTATCCGAAACTCCATATTTGCTGCGGCTGATTCGGCAGAGACCTTCTTTATTCCCCGGATCTTATCGAAGAGCGGACACCACTCAATCTGGGGCTCGCCGGCATCCTGGACCGTTTCGTCTTCCACCTTGACGCGGGATTTGCCCAATAGCTCCATTATATGCATTTAGTCCTCCAGAGAGAGCCGGACCCTCCGACAGAATTTTGTCCTGGCCGCTCTCCTATGATCACCATTCCTATGATCATCATTATATCCTCAATCCCGCTATTGTCCTTAATATGATTTCTCATGATAAACTGCTCGATAAAGAGCCGGAGAAGGGCCTTGCCGCAATTGTGAACCGCCCTTTCCGAAAGATCATGTGTATCAAAAAATAATTAATAAGATTGGGCGATTTCCGACCGCAATGGAATTATTTTCGACGAAACATATATATATGTTATCATTCGTTAAGCCCAAGGTGACCGTATTGAATACAATAGCCGCCTCAGACCCTAAAGTCGAACGCGATGAATTTGCATCTATTCTTATGAAGGTAGGACTCAAGAGGAACGTGGCCAGAGTCCTGACCTATCTAGCGGGAGTGACAGAAGCAACGTCCCGAGAGATTGAGATCGGATCGGATCTTCGCCAGCCGGAAGTGAGCATTGCCATGAGAGAGATCCGGAAATTGGAATGGATTGTGGAAAGGGATGAGAAGAATCCGGGAAAAGGACGGCCGTATCGCATTTACAGGTTGAATAAAAGCCTTCCGGAGATCGTAAATTATCTGGAGAGCGAGAAATCGAAGGAATCCGAGAGGGTAATGAAACAGATTGAAAAGCTCAAATCCCTGCGATCCAATTAACCATGGCGGCATCTTCTTTTCTATATGCAAAAAACTATATACCAATTGACTGGCAAATAAAGTAGAAAAAAGAAGAGGGGATGGAGATTAAGTACATCATCGACGAAGCCCTGGGCAGATCTGAGGCCGAGAGCAGGATCAAGCCGTCCAGCCTGATCCAGAGCGATGAAGAGCTGGTCGGGGTTCTGGAAGAGCTGACCACGGTTATCCGCGTCATAGGGTGCGGTGGAGGCGGCTCGAATACCATAGACCGCCTGGCAGAGTGCGGCATCCAGGGCGCAGAGCTTTTTGCCTTAAATACCGATGCCCAGCATCTCTTGCACATCAATGCCGATCGGCGTTTCCTCATAGGCAGACGCACCACCCGCGGCCTGGGGGCGGGAAGCTTGCCGGCCATCGGAGAAGAGGCCGCCCAGGAGGATATCGATGAGATCAAAGCCGCTGTTGAAGGAGCGGATATGGTCTTCGTTACCTGCGGATTGGGTGGCGGCACAGGCACGGGCGCTTCACCCGTGGTCGCAGAAGCTGCGCGAGAGGCTGGAGCTCTTACCATTGCCATCGTCACTATCCCCTTCAGTGCGGAAGGCACCATCAGAATGCAGAATGCTGAAGCAGGACTTAAGAGGCTGCGAGAGGTTTCAGATACGGTAATCGTGGTGCCTAACGACCGTCTATTGGATGTTGTTCCCAATCTTCCCCTGCAAGCGGCCTTTAAAGTGGCCGATGAAGTATTGATGCGCTCGGTCAAGGGAATCACGGAGTTGATCACCCGTCCCGGACTGATCAATCTGGATTTTGCCGATGTGAGAACGGTCATGACCAACGGCGGCGTGGCCATGATCGGCATGGGTGAAGCAGAAGGCGAAGAGAAGGCGCGCGACTCTGTGACGAAAGCTCTGCGCAGCCCTCTACTGGATGTGGATGTGTCTGGGGCGAACTCCGCTCTGGTAAACGTAGTAGGTGGACCGGATATGACCATCACCGACGCTGAGACCGTGGTTGATGAGGTCTACCAGAAGATCAACCCTGATGCTCGGATCATCTGGGGCGCGCAGATAGACCCGAACCTGCAACACACGCTGCGAACCATGCTCGTGGTCACCGGCGTATCGTCGCCGCAAATATTGGGAAAGGATCTGAACCGGCGTGTAACATCAAAGCACGGCATAGACTTCCTCCCTCGCCGGCCGCGCTATTGAAAGCGGATGTGATAGAGATTCTGACCGAGAAGGTGAGCGGTGAGCTTGAGATGCTGCAACGGCACCTGGTCATCCTCAAGAAGGTTGTGGAGAATGAGCCGATAGGCATCCTCAAGCTGGCAGAGGAGACAAAGATACCCAGCCATAAGGTCCGCTATTCTCTTCGAGTCCTAGAGCAGGAGGGATTGATCAAGGCTTCCGCCCCAGGAGCGGTTACCACGGAGGAGACCGAATCATTTCTAAAAGAGCTGGACGGCATGATTGAAGACCTGGCCAGGCGTACCGAGGATCTGCTGAAGATCAAGATAGCGAGGTAAATTGCATTATTCTAAAATCGCCCAGGCACTGCAAGAGACCTCCATCGCATCACGCAGCTGCAAGGCGGATCTCGCGGCGGCCCTTCTCGCGGAGATAAAGCCTGATTGCGGGATGCTCTGTCCGGCTGTGCGACTGCTGCTCGGAGAGCTCTGGCCTCCCTGGGAGGAAAGGGAGATGGGCATCGGCCCGGAGGCCATCATGACGGCTTTGGCGGAGGTATCCGATAGGGATATTCCCTCTCTGCGGGAGAGTATGCATGAGATGGGGCTGGTGGCCGAAGCTGCTCTGGGACAGAAAGGGCAGCATCCTCTTTTTCACGAGCCCCTCAAGGTCCAATCGGTATACGAACGTCTCCGCCGGATCTCCGAGATGACCGGCAAGGAATCGGAACAACGCAAGAATGCCCTGCTAAGGGGCCTGTTTTTGGAGGCAACTCCACAGGAAGGAAAATTCATCGCCCGCACTGCTCTGCGAAACATGCAGGCAGGCATCGGTCATAGGACAATGATTGCGGCCCTTTCTTCTTTTTTGCAGTGCGACCGGGAGAAAATAGATAGGGCCTACGGCCTAATGCCGGATCTGGGAAAGATCGCCGTCATGGCCCAGGGCGGAAAGCTGGGGGAGGTGACCGTGCAGGCCAGGACGCCCATTCGTCAGATGCTATTTCGGCAGAGCGATCCCGTGCTGCCGGGATGCTTTCTGCCCAGATACCCTGGCTTGATGGTGCAGGTTCATAAAATAAAAAATGAAGTTCTGATATTCACAAGCCAACTGCGAGATATCTCCAAATCTCTGGGCGGCATATCCCGACAGCCTGAGGGCATCGGATCGGATTTTGTTGCCGATGCTCTTCTCATGGGTTTTCATGACGGCGCCAGCAAAGGAAGAGAGATTTGCAGCCAGGGGGAGATGCTGAGATACATTAATCGCCGGCATCTCTCCCGAAAGAGCAGAATTCGTCCCTTCCTTTTAGCCTATGACCTCATTGCCCTGCAAGGCGAAGATATTTGCAGCATGCCTTATCAGGATCGGCGAAAGAGGCTCCTGTCAATTCTCGGCGAGCCCCAAGATCTGCCATTTCAGGGAATCTCTCCCGCCCGAGAGCATTTTCTCACAGACCCGGGCGCAGTTGCCGACCTGCTCACCAATACTGCCGGGGCAAGAGCATTGCAGGAAAGAAACCTCGAGGCCCCTTACCTGCCGGGCAGAGTTGCTGAGAATGATTTCATCATCAGAGCCGGGCACAGGATCGCTGCCATGATCGTGCAGGTGTCATCTGGCCGGGACAGGAATGCGATGCGAGCCGGGAAGACGAGGGCTAGGGGATATCTGGTCGCGTTGAGGCAGGACGAGGAGCTGGTGCCGGTTGGCTGGGCCAGCCGCGGCTTGTCAGAAGATGATCGGGGCAGAGTATCTCACGCCCTGACATCCCTGACCGCCGGCGAACGTGAAGGCAAAGTCGCCGCCCATGTATCGGTGATGGCAAAGGTTCTCCTGAACCTCAAGATAAGTGGCGCGCATAAACGGTCCGGAAGGTACATCATTGACCAGCCTGTGATTGAAGGCTTCAAGCTCGGCGCGTCTCCGGAAGATGCGGATGAGCTGAAGAGGCTGGAGAAGATCAGCCGCCGATGATCCTGAGCCCATTTGATCCCTGGAAGAGCGAGCTGTGCACCTGCCCTTCCAAGCTGAGCCTGAATCCCTACACGGGATGTCAGCATGGCTGCCTCTACTGCTACGCCTCATCGTATATCCCCCGATTCGCCGAGTGCCGGCCCAAGGTCGATCTTCTGAGAAGGTTGGCCAGAGAGTCCTCCCGAATCAGCCCGGGTACACTGGTCGCACTGTCCAATAGCTCGGACCCCTATCCGCCCCAGGAAGAAGGGCTTCATCTCAGCCGGAGATGCTTACAGATCCTGAAAGAGCGAGGAATCTGCGCCCAGGTGGTGACCAAGTCGCATCTGGTGGCAAGAGACGCAGATATTCTCTCCGGGATGAATGCCTGCGTGGCCATAACCGTCACGTCGCTGAGCGAATCCATCTCTTCCAGGTTGGAGCCGGGAGCGCCATCGCCGGCAAAGCGCCTTGATGCGATGGCGAAGCTATCGGCAATGGGTGTTCCCATTTCGGCCAGAATCGACCCCATCATCCCCGGCATAAATGATGGAGAGATTGAACAATTGGCAACCGCAGTCTCTCGGGCAGGAGCCGAACATATAACCTCCTCCACACTCAAGACCAGACCGGCAATTATGAAAAGGATCACCGCAGCCTTTCCTCAAGAAGGAGCTGCTTTAGAAAGGCTGTTTGCCCGGGGAAGCAGAGTTGCAGGAAGCTGCTACCTTCCCGGGGAGATCAGGTGCGATATGATGCGGAGGATGAAAGAGTGCGCACGACAGGAGAGCGTGACGTTTTCCACCTGCCGGGAAGGATGGGCAAACGTTCCGGGAATAAGCTGCGATGGATCTCATTTATTATCTGCAGTCGGCAATCTTGAGAAAAATCCCCTATTTCAGCAGACGGACTCAGCCACATAAATAAAACAGAGAGAGGCGCGATTTGTCCTGCCGGGCCCTCATCTGTCTGACCGATAGAGAATGGGCACAAATTGCGATGCTGCCCCTCAATTTTGGTCTCAGTCCATGAAAGTCTATTTATATGAAGAATAACTAGACATGACGACGATTCTTCTCAACGGGGAGGATGTTCAAACTACAGTCATAAATGCTATGCGCTAGAGGAATAGGAGGTATTTAATATGAGGAAGATTTTGGCTATCACCGTGGCCCTCATGATCGCAGCCATTGTTATAATGCCTGCTTTGGGGTACACTAATCAAGCTGCAGGAAATCAATCTTATTCTGCGAAATCAGGAAGTTCAGCTGGATACAGCTTAAAAACAATAAATGTTCCCGCCCATAACCTCACACCGGATATGGTGGTCAATAAGTATTCATTCAAGTCCGCCGGTGTTGCAAGCACCAGGGTGGCCTACTCATTCCAGAAGGGAGCTAACGCACCATACTCCTTTAAGCTGATCGGTGTCGAGAATGCAGTAGCAGAGGGCACGGCAACAAAGCCCACCGCAAAGCTGGGCAATATGGCAGGAGATATTAAGGATGCAGCCGCATCCGGACCTGCTTCCGAACTGACGCCCGCATCGGCGCCATCCGTTGAAGCTGCAAACACGTCTGCACCCGCGGCCGAGCCGGTCGCTGCACCCACAACTGAGCCTGTTGCTGCACCAGCACCAGAGCCTGCTGCGCCTGCCACCTTCTCGATCGAAGGGACAGTAATGGACGACAACCAGACCGGCCTGGCTGGCTGGACCATGAACCTGACAAAGGACGGAGCAGTCATCAATAGCGTTACCACAGCCACCGACGGCAAGTTTGCCTTCCCTGACCTGACAGCGGGAGCATATGCAGTCTCCGAGCTTATCATGGATGGATGGAACGTCGTCTCTCCCGCAGAGGGAACGGCAGCAGTGGACATCACCAACGCTAGCGTCAGCGACCTCGTATTCGTAAACCAGCTTGTGCCAGTCGTTGCAACTGAGCCTGCTGTTTCAGAGAACGCTACCGTTGCCGCTAACACAACTACCAATAGCACCATAGTAGTTCCTTAAATCGAAAATAAACCCAAAATTATGACCCTGGCATTCCATCCAGGGCCTATCTCTTCTTTTTCCTTGCGCGAACTCGACCAATAATCATTCATAGGTTGAAGGGCAATAGTATCATTGATTTCAGATTTGGTGGGATGTCTATGAAAACAGAGACAACGTGGCTGTTAACTGGCCTTCTTACGATAATGCTGGCGTCTCCGGTCTTTGCAACAGGACTTTCCGGGTCGGGTCAATGTGAGGCGAGAAATGCAATCGAGGCTTATTGCATAAATCATGGCGGATGTCCGAGAGATGGATATTGCCATTTTCCGGACGGCAGTTTCTGTGAACTCAGATCCTTTTACAATGGCACCTGCCCTGGACGGGAGTACTACGAGCAGGCGATGTGGATGTCAGAAGCCTATCGCTACCTGTACGACGACGGCATTTACGGCGCGCCTTACGTTCCTAACCAGTATCCCTATAATTATCCCTACTACTATCGACCGGTCTACGTGCCAGGATATGCCAGGTAATAATTCCGGGTCTGACAATTCAAGGTCCGATCGCGGACAGATGATGGGTGGGGAAAGATCCGCCCCCATCCCTAAGCCACCATTGCATCTGTTTTCTGTTTGCGATACAGTTTCAACTCTTGGCGAGGATATCTCGCTTGAAGTTCTCAAAGCCAATCTCATCAATGAACTCGCCCAGACGCTGTTTCTTAGCGTGGTCCCTGTAATAATTGATTATTCTACCAATCAGCGAGAAGACCTCCTCATCGGAGAGATTTTCCGCCAGTACCACCCCCAGCCGGGGCTTGACTCCGCTGCTTCCTCCTACCAATAGCTTCCATCCCTTGGCCATTCCGATCAGGCCGATATCTTTTACAGCCGGCTCGGCACAGGAGTTTGCGCAACCGGATACGCCAATCTTGAATTTCCAGGGCAGCGGCATGCCGTGATATAGCTCATCCAGCTTCAAGCCCACGCCCACGGAATCCTGCTGTCCTCGCTTGCAGAAAGTGGTTCCAGGACAGATCTTGATGCTTCGGACACACAGGCCGATGGCTGCCCCAGCCTTCATCCCCAGATCCTTCCAGGCAGCATCAATATCCTTGGGGTCAATTCCAACGATTGCTATTCTCTGTGCGGAGGTGATCTTGAGAGCTTTGGCGTTGTATTTCTCCGCAACGTCGGCAATCCGGCGCAGGCTGGCAGGATCGGTTATGCCGCCGGCCATATGCGGCGCTATGGCATAAGTCTCTCTGTCCCTCTGCACAATTGCGCCTTTCTCCAGAATATCTTTCGACATGGTC
>Ga0116171_10003281_pt1 | contig 15015 bp, 17 predicted proteins | sample AD_JPNHW2_MetaG_FD_89798 | JGI IMG/M metagenome (GOLD analysis project Ga0116171, IMG submission 89798) | Active sludge microbial communities of municipal wastewater-treating anaerobic digesters from Japan - AD_JPNHW2_MetaG | ecosystem: Engineered > Bioreactor > Anaerobic > Digestate | place...
AGATGAGGAAGGCAAAGTCGGCATTAAGCTCATTTCAAAGATAAGATAATTGTGAAATATTACGGTCTTTGAACATGATTTCAGGATTCAGAGATTACCGGGATTTACTGTCAGTAACTTCATACTGTATCCTGCAAATCCCATCTATGCCCATCAGCCGAATCCAACTGCAAAAAAAAGAATTGCCACATATTATCCAGATTATAAAATAATTAAATAAACTGAAACTACACCATACGGGAAATAAAATGACAAAAAAAGCATTAATTACAGGAATCCGCGGACAGGACGGGGCATATCTTGCAAAAAATCTCCTTGATAAGGGATACGAAATTTACGGAGCTGACAGAAGAAGCGGCGATACAACGTACTGGCGGCTTAATGAACTGGGAATAAAAAAAGATATAAATACTATATATATGGATCTTCTTGAGATGACGAATATACTGCGCGTAATCGAAAAAGTAAAACCTGATGAAGTATATAATCTTGCTGCACAGAGTTTTGTCGGTACATCTTTTGAACAGCCTATTATAACATCTGATATTAATGCAATGGGTGTTGCAAGGCTTCTGGAAGCGATAAGGCTTGTAAATCCCGGAATTAAATTCTACCAGGCTTCAACAAGTGAAATGTTCGGTAAAGTGAGAGAGATCCCTCAGAATGAGGATACTCCATTCCATCCCCGAAGCCCCTATGGTGTGGCAAAACTTTATGCTCACTGGGCGACTGTAAACTACAGGGAATCATATAATATGCATGCAAGCAGCGGCATACTCTTTAACCACGAGAGTCCGCTCCGCGGACTTGAATTTGTGACTAAAAAGATAACTATGTCAGTAGCTGCCATAAAAAAAGGGAAGCAGGACAGTGTGGTATTAGGGAACCTCGATTCAAAGCGTGACTGGGGTTTTGCCGGGGATTACGTTGAAGGAATGAGGCTCATGGTTCAGCAGGAGAAGGCGGATGATTACGTGCTTGCTACAGGAGACACTCATTCAATAAAGGAATTTGTTGAGGAGGCTTTCAGATATATCGATGCTGATATTGTCTGGAGCGGAGAAGGTGCGGATACTAAAGGTACAGATAAAAAAACAGGTAAAGTTATGGTGGAGGTTTCACCGGAATTCTACAGGCCTGCAGAGGTTGATCTTCTGATCGGTAACCCTGAAAAAGCTAAAAAGAAGTTAGGTTGGGAACCGAAGGTCAGGTTTAGTGAACTTGTGCAGATGATGGTTGAGTGGGATTTGAGGCAGTAAGCAGAAATAATCAACCGGGGCAATAATAGTCAGTTCATATCCATTCTTAGACAAACAGATTATGACGTCAAATACAGGACAGTAAAAGGATTTAGCCACAGATGAACACAGATAAAGGCAGGGATAAACACAGATATTTATATTGTTAGAATCAGTAAAATACAATCCTTTATCCGTGTCCATCCGACTATATCTGTGTTCATGCTTCGGCAGGCTCAGTACGGCGCCGAGAGAAGCGGGCGGTTATAAATTTCAGTAAAGGCTATACCTTAAATATCCTCCGTGAACTCCGTGCTTCCGAGTGAACCTATATAAAAGATAATTTTTATACGGTATGATTTCCGAAAATATGCAGGAATATATAGAATACTTCCTTAATGAGTTTTGTTATTAATCGCGTAGATTAAACTCTATAACAAGTCAATTTTTTTAATATGCTTGACAAATCCGGAGTTTATTATAACTGTTCAACCGATGAACAAGAACAAGATAGATAATACTTCCTCCCTGGAAGATACATATAAAATCCTTTCATTATTCGATGAAGAGAATATCTCCAGTCAGAGGGATATATCCAGACATCTGGGATATAGTCTCGGGAAGGTTAATTATCTCGTAAATTCGCTGATACAGAAAGGATTTGTAAAACTGGAAAATTTTCTTAGAAGTGAAAATAAAACAGGTTACTATTATATACTCACACCTTCCGGCATTGAAAACAAATATAATATAACTAAAGAATTCTTAAAGCGAAAAGAGGCTGAATACGATGCTCTCCGCAATGAAATTGAAAAAATAAAAGGTAAAATATAATTTTTTATAGGTATTAATTTGTATGAATTATTTTATTCATGAAAGTGCATACGTAGATGAAAATGTTGAAATAGGTGGGGGGAGTAAAATATGGCATTTTGCTCATATCCTTTCAAATACTGTCATCGGCAGGAATTGTGTTCTTGGACAGAATGTTGTAGCCGGCCCTTCAGTTAAAATCGGGAACAACTGCAAGATACAGAATAATGTGTCGGTGTACAAGGGCGTAGAACTTGAAGATGATGTTTTTTGCGGACCATCAATGGTTTTTACAAATGTTATCAATCCCCGCGCATTTATTGAAAAAAAGAGTGAATTCCGTAAAACACTTTTAAAGAATGGCTGCAGTATTGGTGCCAATGCAACTATCGTCTGTGGTGTAACAATAGGCCGGTATGCACTCATTGGAGCAGGTTCAGTTGTCACAAAAGATGTACCCGATTATGCTCTTATTACCGGTGTACCGGGTAGGCAGACAGGCTGGGTATGTGAATGCGGGGAAGTTTTAAAAGGTTCGGATTTCAAATGCGTGGTATGCGGGAAAGAATATAGATTGGTGGATGGAATTTTAAATACGGATTAATTACTTATTCCGAGTGACATTTAACACTTGTAACTATTAAAAGAACAGAGGAATGTAAAAAATGGAGTTTAAAGATCAGCTTTTAGCTAAAATTGAAAAAAATGAAGAAGTTATAGGAATACTCGGCCTCGGTTATGTCGGTCTTCCGCTTGCAGTGGCATTTGCGAAAAAAGGGCTTAATGTTCTGGGTTTTGAAAAAACAGCTGATAAAGCTGATAGGGTAAACAAAGGTATAAATTACATCGGTGATGTAGAAGATGATGAACTTAAATATTCTGTAGAGAAAGGATTTTTAAAGGCAACAACAGATTTCTCAAGAATAAAAGAGTGTGATGCTGTCCTTATTTGTGTTCCTACTCCCCTTGATAAATTCAAGAAACCTGATATGTCGTATATTGAAGCATCCTGCATAGACACAGGAAAGTATATGAAAAAGGGTACATTCATATCTCTTGAAAGCACAACATACCCGACCACAACAGAAAATTTTATGAAGCCTATAATTGAAAGGGAATCTGGAATGGTTTGTGAAAAGGAGTTCTGGCTGGCATTTTCTCCAGAACGTGTAGATCCGGGCAATTTTACATTTAAAACAGAAAATACTCCTAAAGTACTTGGCGGTATTGGTGATGATGCTGTAAAAATTGGTAAAATACTTTATGAAAAAGCGATTGCTCAAGTATATCCTGTAAGTTCACCCCGAGTGGCTGAAATGGTTAAGATTCTTGAAAATACGTTCAGGCTGATAAACATAAGCCTTATAAATGAAATGGCACTTCTCGCAGGAAAGATGAATATAGATATCTGGGAGGTTATTGAAGCTGCAAAGACCAAACCTTTCGGTTTCACACCATTCTATCCGGGACCTGGAATAGGCGGGCACTGCATACCGCTTGATCCTTTCTACCTGGAGTATATAGCAAAGAATTACAACTTTGATCTTACAATGATTAACACAGCCGGCCATATCAATAATATGCAGCCGCACAGAATGAGTATAAAGATAAATACAGCACTTAACAGGCATAAAAAATCTGTCAATGGTTCAAAGATACTTTTCCTTGGTGTTGCTTACAAGGCTGATATAAATGATGAAAGAGAGAGCCCTGCGCTTCATGTAATTGATGAAGTTTGTAAAAAACTAGGAGATGTAATGTACCACGATCCTTATATCCCTCATATAACAACTGAAGAGGGCAGAAAATTTAACAGTGTTGAACTGACAGATGAACTGCTATCTTCTGTGGATTGTGTTGTTATTACAACAAATCATAAAGCATTTGATGTAAAAAGAATAGTTGAAAAAGCAAAACTGATTGTGGATTTGAAGAATCTTACGTCAGGTATTCATGATAAGGAAAAGATTTATAAATTGTAGGAGCGGGGAGTAGTGATTGGTGATTAGGGCAGGTATTGAACTCAAACTCTTCCCGAATCACTAATCTCAAATCACTCAACCCAAAGGGAACTGATAACATGACACCAATAAAACTCGCACTCGTAGGCTGCGGACGGATCTCTCAGAGACATATTGAGGCCATTCATGCCAATGAAGGTATTAAAATAGCCGTGGTATGCGATATTATAGAAGAGCGGGCAAAGGAGAAAGCACAGCTTCTCGGCTGTGAATATGTTACACAGATAAAAGATATTAAGGGTGTTGATGCTATAACTATAGCAACTCCATCGGGCAAGCATCCCGAGCACGCTGCTTTTGCTGCTGAAAATTGTGATGCGCCCTATATCGTTTGTGAAAAACCTTTATCTCTTACTGTGCGTGAAACAGTCGAGATGTATAAAAGAATAGAGAAAGCCGGAAAAAAACTGCTTCCTGTGTTTCAGAACAGGTATAATCCTCTTGTTGCTTTTACAAAAAATCTTATCGAAACCGGGAAACTTGGTAAAATATATCAGTTCGACTGTAATGTTTTCTGGAACAGGAATGATGATTACTTTAAAATAGACTGGCACGGCACGATAGATCTTGATGGTGGTGTTCTCTATACCCAGGCGAGTCATTATGTTGATATGCTCCACTTTTTTTTCGGAGAGGTGGCTGAGTATAAAGGTATGGGCGGAAAACTTAGGGGTCTTGAAGTTCAGGATTCTATCTCATCTGTTATGAGGTTTGAAAGCGGTGCAGTTGGTACACTTAATGCTACAGTCAGTGTGTACAGGGCTAATTATCAGACTGAATTTACAGTGATCGGGTCAAAGGGTACTGTAAGGCTGTCGGGTACTAATCTTAACCAGATAGATTTCTGGGACGTTGAAGGGATGGAAAGACCTGACATGGATTTTAAAATTGACCATCAGTACGGTAAGGGCCATGATATTATGTATAAGTATATAGTTGAGAAAAGATGGGATATGTTTCCGGCGTATGAAGATGTGTTGTCGGGGATTGGGTTGATGGAAAAATTGAGTTTTTAGGAGGGAGATTTTGAAGCCGATAAATGTTACCGCGAAAAAGGTGAAAAACGGGTACCTGATTCCGGACAGTCCTGAACTGGATGTTCTGCACGGGAGTGAAATTATTGTAAAAATAATTGCTGAAAAGAGTGATTCCGCTCCGGAGAAAAATTTTAAATTAAAAAAAGAGAAAACCATGTCAAAAAAAAATCCGGCGGATGAGAAATCCTATAAAGAGCTGGCAGCTGAAGCGGCTGTTGAGAGATATGATAAAAAGTCAAAAAATCAGGTACCCTCAAAGCTGACAAAGGCGCAGATTGATGAATATAAAAGAAAATGGGGAATGGAAGATATAAATACAATTGATGATGTTATCAGATCGCTGAACGAGAAGAAAAAATAATGTTTATAATAGATAATAATGTAATAATTGATATAGTCACAGGAAGAAGTCCGAAAAGCACAGAGTATGAACTGATAATAAATAAACTTCTTAAACTGGAAAAAGCTGCTATTTCTTCATCGGCATTACATAATATTCAATATGTTTTATATAAAAATTACAGGAATCATTTAAGCAGATATAACGCTCTGCTCCCTTTCTTTAAAATTATCAAGACACCATCTTATATTGATTTTAACAACGCTCTGGCAAAAAAGGATCTGGAAGATTATCTTATAGATTTATCTGCGAGAAGTATAGGCGGGTACGTTATAACATCTGATAAGGATTTTCTTGCCCTGTCAGATATTGCCGTAAAGCCTGATGATTGCTTTGAAATTATTGAGAACAGAGATAATAAAATCAATTTTATTGATCTGAAAAGGCAGTACCATAATATTTACTCTGAAGTAGAGAGGAATATTGACAGGGTAATGAACCATGGCCAGTATATAATGGGGCCGGAGATTGCCGAATTTGAGGCAAAACTTGCGAAATTTGCCGGTACAAAATACTGCTACACTGTTTCGGACGGCACAAAGGCCCTGCTTATTGCCATGATGGCCCTTGGAATAAAAGCCGGAGATGAGGTTATTACTACACCCTTTACATTTATTGCCACAGGTGAGATGATAGCTCTTCTGGGCGCAAAACCGGTTTTTGTTGATATTGACCCGAAGACCTATAATATGAATCCGGCTTTGATTGAATCGGCAATAACAGATAAGACCAGAGCAATAATGCCTGTGAGTCTTTACGGGCAGTGCGCTGATTTTGACGCGGTCAATGAAATAGCTTCCAGGCATGGATTGCCGGTAATTGAAGACGGAGCCCAGAGTTTCGGCGCTGTTTATAAAAAGAGAAGGTCATGCGGGCTTTCAACCATCGGCTGCACAAGTTTTTTTCCGTCAAAACCTCTGGGGTGTTATGGAGACGGCGGAGCTGTTTTTACTGACGATGATGCTATTGCGGAAAAGATAAAATGGATACGTGTTCATGGCCAGGACAGGCGATACCATCATCCGCTGATAGGGATAAACGGCAGGTTTGATACCCTTCAGGCCGGGATAATGCTTCCAAAGCTTGATGTGTTTAAAAGTGAATGCACTCTGCGGAACAAGAACGGTGATAAGTATTCAAAGCTGCTGAATAAAACGTGTAAAAATGTTATTACTCCATTCATAGAAAAGCATAATACAAGTGTTTATGCCCAGTATACAATACAGGTTGAACACAGGGATGAAGTGGCTAAAAAATTAAATGATGCAGGAATTCCAACTGCTGTCCATTATCCGATACCTCTTAATCTGCAGCCGGTTTTTTCATACTTGAATCAGGGACCCGGAAGCTTTCCTACGGCTGAGGCGGCAGCTAAAAGAGTTATGAGCCTCCCTATGCATCCATATCTGACGGAAGAGGAGATCGGGCGAATCGTGGGCGTTTTGACGGGAAATTAATAGTCATTTATTCAGTATGGGCTCAATATTCTGTGCAGTCTGATGAAAGAGATAAAATTATAAAGAGATTGACAGAGAATAAAATTCCTGTAAATATTTATTACAGCAAACCTCTTTCAATGCATGATTATTTGACAGATGAAGCAATTTAAAAAATCTGCAATAGAGAAATTGATAAATAGGATCTGTGATTATAGGGTATAGGTGGATTTAATTTCAGGTTGGCGATTATCACATGACCATTGCTAACAATTAATTTGTTAAATTATTTGAAGTATAAATATTATCTACTTAGGTATGTTATGAAAGGAATTATTCTTGCAGGCGGATCAGGTACACGGCTGTATCCGGTAACAGCAGCTGTGTCAAAACAGCTTCTCCCGATATATGATAAACCGATGGTGTATTATCCCTTATCAGTTTTAATGCTCGCTGGTATACGGGAAATACTTGTTATATCAACTCCGGAAGATCTTCCTCTTTATGAAAAGCTTTTAGAGGATGGATCAAAGTTTGGAATTAATATAAGTTATGCTGTACAGCCCAAGCCTGACGGGCTTGCACAGGCATTTATTATCGGTGAAGATTTTATAGGCGATAATAATGTATGTCTGATCCTTGGAGATAATATTTTTTATGGCCAGGGATTTACGCCGGTATTAAAAAGAGCCGCTTCTTTAAAAGAAGGAGCGATTGTATTCGGGTATCAGGTTAAGGATCCGGAACGATTCGGGGTAGTAGAATTTGATGAGAGAAGAAGAGCCGTCTCTATCGAAGAAAAGCCTGTGAAACCTAAAAGTGATTTTGCGATAACAGGTCTTTACTTCTATGATAATAATGTTGTCGATATATCAAAAAAAATTAAACCCAGCCATAGAGGGGAATTGGAGATAACATCTGTTAATCAGGAGTATCTAAACCGGGCTAAACTTAATGTTGAAATTCTCGGGCGCGGCTTTGCTTGGCTTGATACAGGAACTTTTGACAGCATGCTCGATGCGAGTCAGTTTGTTCAGACAATAGAAAAAAGGCAGGGATTTAAAATTGCATGCCTTGAGGAAATTGCTTATAATAACAATTGGATCAGCAGTGATCAGCTTGTAAATAATGCAAAAAAAATGAAGAATACTGATTATGGGAAGTATCTTATGGAGTTATCAAAAACATGAAAAGTATACTTGTAACCGGTTCTGCGGGTTTTATAGGTTCAAATCTTGTAACTCATCTGCTGGAAAAATATGATAATTATTTTCTGGTAAATCTTGATAAACTTACTTATGCAGGCGACTTGGCTAATATTAGTGAAGTAATAAATCACCAGAGATTTAAATTTATCAAAGGTGATATCTGCAACAGGGAATTAGTTGAATTTATTTTTAAAGAATATAATATTTCAGGTGTAATTCACTTGGCAGCAGAATCCCATGTTGATAATTCAATTATTAATCCCGGAATTTTTATAGAAACAAACGTTTATGGAACATATACATTGGTTGATGCAGCATATAAGCACTGGATGGAATGTCCGTTTAAATACAGGGCAGGATATCAGAATTCAAGGTTTCATCATATATCAACCGATGAAGTTTATGGAACTCTGGGAAGCGAAGGATTATTTACTGAAAAAACTCCTTATGCTCCAAATTCTCCATATAGTGCCAGCAAAGCTTCAAGTGATATGATTGTAAGGAGTTATCATCATACATACGGACTAAATACTTTAGTTACAAACTGTTCAAATAACTATGGGCCGAAACAGCATAATGAGAAATTGATTCCAACGGTTATCCGAAAAGCTTTATCCGGTGAACCGATTCCGATTTATGGCGATGGTAAAAATATCAGGGACTGGTTATATGTCATTGATCATTGTAAAGGTATTGATTTGGCTTATCATAATGGAGTTGCCGGTGAAACATATAATATAGGCGGCGGTAATGAGAGGGATAATAATACCATTGCAGATAAAATATGCGGGATACTCGATTTGCTAAAACCTAAAAATGATGGAAAGAGTTATAAAGAACAGATTACATTTGTTAGTGACCGGCCCGGGCATGATAGAAGGTATGCAATTGATTCAGAAAAGATTCAGAATGAACTGGGCTGGCAGGCTGATGAAATTTTTGATACAGGTATAGAAAAAACTGTTAAGTGGTATCTGGAGAATAGTAAGTGAAAAAGATTGCAATTTTACAATCTAATTATATCCCATGGAAAGGGTATTTTGATATTATTGCAGCGGTTGATGAATTTATTATATATGATGAGATGCAATACACGAAAAATGACTGGAGAAATAGAAATAAAATAAAGACATTTAACGGATTAAAGTGGCTGACAATTGCTGTTGATTCAAAGAATAGAATAACAGAGAAGTTGCGAATTTGTGACGTTAAAATAGCGAATAAAGAATGGAATACAATCCATTGGAATACAATTTTACAAACTTATTCTAAAGCAAAATATTTTAAAGATTATAAAGAAATTTTTAAAGATCTATATCTCAATTGTGATGAAGAATTTTTAAGCTTAATTAATTATAAATTTATTAAAGGTATTAATGAGATACTTGGTATTAAAACAAAAATATCATGGTCAAGTGAATATAACATTATAGAAGGGAAAACAGAAAGATTGATTGATTTATGTAAAAAATCCGGAGCAACTGAGTATATATCTGGCCCTGCTGCAAAGGACTATTTGGATGATAGTTTATTTAAAAGTGAATGTATAAAGCTGACGTGGATGGATTATTCAGGGTATCCGGAATATTCTCAGTTATATCCGCCATTCGTGCATGGTGTAAGTATAATAGATCTAATTTTTAACGAAGGAGCCAATGCCCATAAGTATATGAAAAATTTTGATGGTAATAAAAAATGAAATTATCTGTTGTTACAACAATGTATTGCTCGGCTCCATATATTGATGATTTTTATAAACGAATAATCAATTCAGTAAAAAAAATTACAAAAGATTATGAAATAATATTTGTAGATGATGGATCACCGGACAACAGTCTCCTAAGAGCTTTAAATCTTTACAAAAAAGATAAAAAAGTAGTGGTTATAGAACTCTCGCGAAATTTTGGACATCATAAGGCAATGATGACAGGATTGAAACATACTAAAGGTGACATAGTTCTGATGATTGATGTTGATTTGGAAGAAAAACCCGAATTACTGGAAGTATATTGGGATAGAATGCAAGCTGATACTGAGATAGATGTAGTCTATGGAATTCAAAATAACAGAGAAGGCAGCTTTATAAGAAAATTCAGCGGGGAAATGTTTTATAGAATTTTAAATTATCTTTCCGGAGAGAATATGCCTATAAATATATCTTTTTCCAGACTAATGTCTAGAAGATATGTTAATAGTTTAATATTATTTCAAGAAACTGAAATGTATATAGGTGGTCTGTGGCATATTACAGGATTTTCACAAGCTTGTGTCCCAATTACAAAGACATTCAAAGGAGTAAGCAGTTATACTTTTAGGAAAAAAATGAAAATGGTCATAGATGCTGTAACTTCTTTCAGTGATAAACCATTAATTTTTATTTTTTATATTGGTATAATAATTTTCCTTGTATCTGGGGTAGTTGGTTTTATTGTAGTAATTCGTAAATTTTTTTTAGGTTATATCCTAAGCGGTTGGACTTCTTTAATTCTTTCAATCTGGTTTTTATCCGGCTTGATTATATTTTCTTTGGGCGTGATCGCAATATATTTAGCTAAAATTTTTATAGAGACTAAAAATAGACCTTATACAATAATTAGAAGTATTTACAAAAATGATAAAAATAAGGAGTAAAAAAAATGATAAATCCGGATTTAGAGGGTGTGAAGAAAACTTTGCAGGAATATCAATTTCCTGTAGATGTTATTGTTGAAATAACTAATTATTGTAATCTTAGATGCATAATGTGTCCTTATCCTTTTTTAAAGCGAAAAAAAGGCGAGATGACCTTTGAGACATTTAAGAGAATAATTGATGAAGTCGCAAATGAAAGTCCAGATACAAGAATATGGCTCGCAATCATGGGAGAACCACTTCTGATCGGCGAAAAAATAATTGAGATGATTTCTTATGCAAAAAATGCTGGAATTAAAGAAATTAATCTAAATACAAATGCTGTGTATTTATCTGAAGAGATGGCTAAAAATTTGATTGAGAGTGGTATTGACAAAATAATTATAAGTCTTGATGGTAACAGTGAAGAGAGCTATAATAAAATCCGAAAAGGTGGGGATTTTGCTCTTGTAGTAAATAATACTCAGAAAATACTAGAATTAATTAAGATTAAGAAAGCTGATAAACCGGAGGTTATAGTCCAGTTTATTGTTATGGAAGAGAATGAAAAAGAAGTAGATTCTTTTAAAGAATTCTGGTTGGATAAAGGAGCAGTCGTAAAAATAAGACCCAAACTAGGTTGGGGGAATGCATGTGAATCTTCAATTCTGGATAAATTGGCTAAAAAGACGGAACGCTTTCCTTGCGCATGGTTAACTAGAACAGTCTCAATACATTGGGATGGTACCTTCTCTCAATGCGATGCAGATCATGAAGGGACTTACAGCCCGGGTCATCTTTCAGAAATATCAATTAAACAATTATGGAACAATGAAATTGCAAAAAGGCGCAAGAGACATTGGGATAATGATTATGATTTTGAACCATGTAAAAATTGTAAAGACTGGTTAGCTGGTCGTTCATATTTTTATTATCCGGATAAAAAAACAGGAGCACTATAATGATTGATAAAAATACAGTACTTCAATCGAATATAGAATTACATACTCAACTTGCAGATACATATCGCGAGACAGAACCTCACTACAGACCTGAAAATGTAGAAAGAGTAAGAGGTATTATCGCAAAAATTGCAGGATCTGGTAATTCAAAAAACCTTTTGGACGTAGGTTGTGGGCAAGGCTTCATCATTGATATTGCTCACGAATATTTTGAGAAAATAGTTGGAATAGATATTACTCCAGGCATGATAGATCGAATTGATATTAAAAAATATAAATGTAAAATTGATTTACAAATTGCAGAAGTTGAAAAAATGCCTTTTGATGATAATATTTTTAATGCATGTACAGCTTATGCAGTAATACATCATCTTCATGATTTAAAGCCTGCTTTTAAAGAAATATATAGAGTTTTAAAGAAGGATGGCTTTTTTTATACTGATACTGATCCAAACTATTATTTTTGGGAATCGATGAAAGGTTTATCCGATGAAAACGATTATGGACAAATTATTAATAAAGAGATAAGTGCCATTAAATATAAAGATAAAGAAATTGAAAAAGAATATAATATAGATGCAAGTGTTATGAGAAATGCTGAAATACTGAAACATGAACAAGGTGGTTTTAAAGAAGAGGAGCTAACAAATTTACTTCGTGAAGTAGGCTTCAAATCGGTTATTATTGATTATGAGTGGTTCCTTGGTGAAGCAAAAATAATTCATGGCGGTTTTTCTAATGAAACACATGTTGCTATACAAGAACATCTTAAAAGTTTATTACCATTGACACGTAACATTTTTAAATATATTTCGATTAAAGCAATTAAATGAAATATGGAATTATTATCATCGATTGAAATAAAACTTTTATTGAACAATCCGGATGATGTATTTAAGATTGCATTTCTACCTGTAGGTTGTGTAGAGCAACATGGGCCTTTTATGCCAATTACTACTGATTCAATAATTGCAGAAGCAATAGTGGAAGATTTAAATGCCAGGTTAAATAAACGTAACGGTTTCTGGTGTTATTCATTTCCCGGGATAAGCTATACCCCAACTAAATCGAACATAAATTATTCTGGTACTGTTTCAGTTAATGAATCATCTTTCAGGCTTTATCTAAATGATGTTGTCTCTTCGATATTATCATCAGATTTCAACGCGTTGATAATAATCTCAGGCCATGGGCCTGCTGATAATTCTATAAAAGAAATTGAGTTTAATATTGTTCAACAGCAATTTATATCTAAAGTTGATAAAGTTAAACCTATCCTTTCAATTAGCTTGGCTAGAGAGACAGATATTTTTGTGAATGAGTTCAATATTAAATCTGGGAAACATGCAGACTGGAGAGAGTTTATTTTACTTTATAAAATACTTGGGAATAGTTACTTTACTGATAGCAAACTTAATGAAATGAAACACTTCGATCTAAAAAATTCAAATCAATTTGATGTGTTAAGTATTTCAGGTATACCTATGGAATATCGTTCCAATGAAGGCGTAATTGGTGTAAGCTTACCATTTGATGGAAACCCTAAGGACTATGAATTGTCTTCTGAGAAGGCTTGGGTATTATTAACTGAAAAAATTGAGATCAGTATTATTAACGGATTGAAAGACTTTATTAACATTATCAAGATGAATAGCCTTGGTTAATAGATTGGTTCTATGAAAAAAGTACTAGTATATGGTTCACAGGAATTTGGTAGAGTTATAAAAGATATGCTTTTGTATATGAAATACCCTTTTGCTGGCTTCATCGATGATATTAATATTGGGGAAGATATCGTAGGTAATTACAGCTTTATAAAAGGTAATTATGATGCAAACGATTATCAAATTGTACTTGCTATAGGTTATAAGGATCTTGCGTCCAGATTGAAGTTGTTTCAAAGGATCAAGGATGATTTTCAATTTTTGACATTAATTCATGACACAGCATATATAAGAAATATACATAACTTAGGTAGTGGTTCAATCGTTATGAGTAATGCTACCATCGATGCAAACGCAAAAATTGGAGAATTTGTAGTAGTTTGGCCGGGTGTTGTAGTTAATCATGATTCAGTTATTGGAAATAATACTTTTTTATCTCCAAACTGTACAATTTGTGGTTCTGTTAAAATTGGTGAAAGTTGCTTTATTGGTGCGGGAGCAGTTGTTGTTGATCATTCCAACGTACCAGATAATACTTTCATAAAGGCGGGATCTGTCTTTTTTAATAAAAACTGATATAGTTTTGATGGTTTTTGAAATATTAAAAACGGATTATTGTTCATATTTTTAGGATAGGTTTAAATGGAAATACACTCTCACCGACTGATTGATGTAGTATATCTACAGTTCTCAATACTATTGCTTAGCTTTTCCGGAATATTTGCTAAAATGGCTTCAGGTGTTAACTTTGCATCTGTTGAATTTATTTTCTATTATGTTATTATGCTTATAATAATTGGAATATACGCTATTCTATGGCAGCAGATTATTAAAAAATTTGAAATATTTGTAGCGTATATAAACAAAGGTACTTTAATAATCTGGACTTTTGTTTGGGCGATTTTATTCTTTCACGAAACAATTACTGTTAATAATATTATAGGTGCTGTCTTAGTTATTATTGGCATTGTGGTAGTATTAAAAGATGCTAAATAAATATGTTGGAATTTTTATAATATCAGTGTTCATTGCTTCTTGCGCTCAGATCATTTTAAAAAAAAGCGCAAATTCGAAACATAAAAATATTTTAAAAGAATACCTGAATTGGAATGTTATATTTGGATATACTTTAATGGGTTTATCAACATTGGGTGCAATTTTTGCTTATCGTGGCATCGATTTAAAAAATGGACCAATTTTAGAATCTGTTGGGTATGCTTTTATTTTTATATTAAGTTGGATTTTTTTAAATGAAAAGCCTACTTTAAATAAATTTTTTGGAGTTGTTTTAATCATTATTGGAATTATAATATCAAATTGGTAATCTTGCCTGATATTATTGAGAATTATAAGAATTTCGGAAGGTTATTAGTTAATGACACATAACGTGAAATTATTCTTGTTTCAGAGCTATTCATATTTATCGAGTATACTGTTTTTCGTAATGGATATTTTACCTCCTGTAATTAGGAATATTATATTCAAAATTATTTTAGGTAGATTTGGTGATAAATCATTTATTGATTATAAAACATATTGGAGATACTCTAAAAAAATACAAATAGGAAACAATGTTTGCATTAATAGAGGTTGTAATTTTTATGCTTCTTTTTTTGTGAAGGATGC
>Ga0116171_10003283_pt1 | contig 15007 bp, 13 predicted proteins | sample AD_JPNHW2_MetaG_FD_89798 | JGI IMG/M metagenome (GOLD analysis project Ga0116171, IMG submission 89798) | Active sludge microbial communities of municipal wastewater-treating anaerobic digesters from Japan - AD_JPNHW2_MetaG | ecosystem: Engineered > Bioreactor > Anaerobic > Digestate | place...
GTATGAATCAAAGGATTCATCTTTTTTCTTTTTTTATCTTTTTTCAATTTTGCTAATTCTTTCGATTTTTCTAGGTAATTAAAATAAAGAAAAGATAAAATATAGGGAATTAGAAGGATGAGAAAAGTATAAAAAGAGGTTCTAAAAACGATTAGGTACAAGAAACGAGGATCATGTAAAACAAACTTAGTGAAAAGGGAGTAGATTAATGAAAACATTAAAAACTCGATCATGATCCATATCAAATACTGCCAGTAGTATAAATTAGTTTTTTTACCAACAAGATATAGAAAGATTCTACTAAAGAATAGAAAACCAAAACCGGCGAAAATCACAATCGAAGCCATTGCAAAATTCTCCAGTTTATTTCCGGAATCAAACCAGATGGTGAATCCAAAAGGGGAATAAATGGCGATAAACAATAGTGAAAAGACTAATGTAAAAAGTAAAAAGTAAATATTGTACAAAATACTGTACGAAAAGTCAGGTATTTTTTTATTCATATCTTTTCCAAAAATAGAATGGCAAAGATAGTCCTTTTTATTTAAAAAGTAATAAGTAAAAAGTAAAAAAGAACTTCTTACTTATTACTTATTACTTATTACTTATTACTTAATTATAAAGTTTGTAAATAGTGTCTTTGTATCTTTCCTGAATTAAATTTCTTTTAACTTTAAGTGTAGGTGTTAGAATTTCAGTATGTTGAGACCATTCATCAGGGATCAATTCGAATTTTTTAACTTTTTCAGTATCGTTAAAAAAGACGTTATACTTAGTTACTTCTTTATTAAATCTTTGGATAATGGTTGGATCTTTAACTGCATTTTCAGGAGTTGTAAATTCAACATTATGTCTTAAACTCCATTGTTTTAAAAATTCAAAATCAGGTTTAATTAAAGCAGCTGCAAATTTTTCCCCTTCTCCAACAACCACAATGTTTTCGATAAATGGTGATTCATTCATCTTATCTTCAATAACTTGAGGATTAATATACTTACCGAAAGAAGTTTTAAATAAACTTTTTAAACGACCTGTTAATACAACTTGACCTTTTTTGTTAATATGGCCTAAGTCACCGGTATGGAACCATCCGTCTTCATCAATAACAGTTTTGGTTAAAGCTTCATCCTTGTAATATCCCATCATTACATTATGTCCACGACAACAAAGTTCGCCATTTTCAGCAGTTTTTATTTCAATTCCAGGTAAAGGAAACCCAACAGTTCCGGACTCACGACCATTTTTATCGCGGCAGCTTACAGCAGTTACGGGAGATGTTTCAGTAAGGCCATAACCTTCAAATACAGGCATTCCAATTGCTGAAAAGAAAGAAGCAATTCTAGGTTGGAGGCTGGCTGCTCCGGAAACAACGATATCAAAATTTCCACCTATATTTTTTCTAATCTTAGAATACACTAATTTATCTGCTAGTTTATGTTTTAAATTATAAAACCAGGTTCTTTCATGATCTTGAATTTTATATTTCACGGCAACTTTTACTGCCCATCTGAATATTTTTCTAGTTATAAAAGGCATATTTACGCTGGAAGAATAAATTTTATCATAGATTTTATCCAACATTCTAGGAACAGCAGACATCATAGTAGGGGAAACTTCTTTGATATTTTCAGCAATAGTTCCTAAATTTTGAGCATAATATACTGACATTCCTAAATATTGATACATAAAAACCAACATTCTTTCATATGCATGACATAAAGGCAAGAAACTAAACGCAGTTTTTGACCATTTTGCTGGTGTTTGTTTAATATTAAGAATTTGATTCACAATATTACTGTGAGATAACATCACTCCTTTAGGGACACCAGTAGTTCCTGAAGTGTATATGATAGTAGAACAATCAGATGATTTTATACTGTCTTTTCTTCTTTTTAGCTCTTCAAAATCGGGATTAGCTTCACCGAATTCAACTAATTGAGAAAAGAAAGGATATTTATTACGATCAATAAAAGTATAAATATGTTCTAAGATAGGTAACTCATCTTTAATACTGGTTATTTTTTCCATTAATTCAGCACCTTCAATAACAACCATTTTTACTTCAGCATGATTTAGAATGTATTGATATTCTTTTGCTGTTATCGTAGGGTAAACCGGAACTGTAATCGCTCCTATTTGCATAATCGCCATATCCAGCATATTCCATTCTGGACGGTTATTCGCAATGATTCCAACTTTGTCTCCTACTTGAATCCCTAATTTAATTAAGGCAAAACTGATTTTCTGAGAAATCTCAAAAAAATCTTTAGGTGAATATTTTACCCATTCTTTATTAGTTTTACCTGCAAGAGCAACTTCTTGTTCAGGATAAAGATCTTGATAACGATCTAAAATGTCAAAAATTCTAACGATTTCCATGAATTTTATTTTTTAGTGAATACAATTATTGATCTACTGTTTTGATGAGTAAAAATAATTCTAAATATTAATTATTCCTATTAATAAGTGGTGTCAAGACTTTTAATAGGGCTAAATTTCAAATATGGAGACCAAAATTCTATATATGGGGTGAAATTATATGTTTTAAATTTTTATAAAATTTCAATTTGTAAATTTCGTATATTTGCAACCTCAAAAAAATGGAAAAGAATGAGTAGCAAAATCCCTGAATATTTATTGAAAAAGAAGAATATTTTTTTATTCCTGACATTTGTTGCGCTTTTTTCTATCCTATTTATTAATATATATAAACCTTTTAATTCTACATCCTGGGCTAAAAACGGAACCAATAAAACTATCTATTTCTTTGTCTCGGGGACTATTGTTTTATCGGGAATCGGTGTAATGTTAATCAGTAGAATGTTTATGTTATTGGTTAAGAATAAGATGAGAATTACTATAACTGATTATATCATCTGGATTATTGTAGAAATTTTAATCATGTCAACCATTTATAGCATCGTTGCCATGAACTACTCTCAAAAACCAACTGACTTTTTTGATATTTTTCCCAATACAGTCCTGTATATTTTTCTTACACTTTTTCTTCCTTATGTCGTTTCCTGGCTATATTTTGCTTTACAAGAAAAAAATTCTGCCATTGCAAAATTAGTGGAGATGAATCGCTATATTGATGAAGAAAATTATGCATCTATTGGGAATGAAAAACAAAATTTAATCCATTTTCATGATGAAAAAGGGACATTAAGACTTTCAATTAAGTTTTCAAAGCTTTACTATATTGAAGCCGCTGATAATTACGTGAACATTTATTACGAAAATAAAGGCAAAATAAGTCGGTTTTTATTACGTAAAAGCTTGAAAAGCATTGAAGACTCATACAAAGAATACCCATTAATCAGATGTCACAGATCCTATATAATAAATGTAGAAAAGGTTAAAGTGCTCAAAAAAGAGAAAGATGGAACCTATATAGATTTTGATTATAGTGACATCAATGTGATTCCGGTTTCAAAAACGTATTCTCAAAATATTATTGATATATTCTATAAATAGTTATGTTTACCATTCGATTAGCTGAACCTAAAGATGTTCCTGTTATATTAGATCTAATCAGAGCTATTGCTGATTATGAAAAATTATTAGACCAAGTGGAAGCCACTGAAGAGATACTTCATGATTCACTTTTTGTAAAAAAAGGTGCTGAAGTTTTACTAGGTGAAATCGATGGAAAACCTATTGCATTTGCCCTATTTTTCCATAATTTTTCAACTTTTACAGGAAAAAGAGGTTTATATTTAGAAGATATTTTTGTACAACCCGCGTACAGAAATTGTGGATATGGCAAACAATTCTTCAGTGAATTGGCAAAAATTGCCAAAGAGAGAGACTGTGGAAGAATGGAATGGATCTGTTTGGATTGGAATGAACCATCAATACAGTTTTATAAAACAAGAATTAAAGCAATCCCATTAGATGAATGGACTGTTTATCGTGTTACTAATGAACAATTTGATCATGTAATTAATATTATAAATCAATAAAAAAATAAATACTCAATATGAAAAAGCAAATCATAACAGCTCAAGAAGCAGCGTCTAAAATTAAAGATGGAATGGTTTTGATGATTGGTGGTTTCATGGCTGCCGGTTCTCCAAAAAAAATAATTGACGCCATTGTGGCTAGTGACGTCAAAGATCTAACTATTGTTTGTAATGATACTGCATTTCCGGATAAGGGAATTGGCAAATTGATTGCAGCAAAAAAAGTAAAAAAAGTGATTGCTTCTCATATCGGTACTAATCCTTTAACCATTGAACAATTCAATAACAAAGAGATTGATGTTGAGTTTGTTCCACAAGGGACATTAGCTGAAAAAGTAAGATGTGCAGGATCCGGTCTTGGTGGAGTCCTCACTCCTACCGGTTTTGGAACTGTGGTAGCTGAAGGCAAACAAATCATTGAATTAAATGGAACGCCCTATTTACTAGAAACTGCTTTGAGAGGCGATGTTGCTTTATTAGGCGCAAATTTGGCCGATCATTCCGGAAATCTAGTCTATAAAGGAACCACTCAAAACTTTAATCCATTGATGGCAATGGCTTGCGATCTTGTTATTGCTGAAGCTGAAGAGATTGTTGAAACCGGCCAAATCCCTATGGAAAATATTCATACTCAAAATATTTTTGTAGATTTCTTAGTACAATAATTAAAAAATAAATATTATGATTAAATCAACTATTAGACTTAGAATGAGTTCACATGATGCTCATTATGGCGGAAATTTAGTAGACGGTGCCAGAATGTTACAACTTTTTGGTGATGTTGCTACAGAATTGCTCATTATCAACGATGGTGATGAAGGTTTATTTGCAGCCTATGATAAAATTGAATTTTTAGCCCCTGTTTTTGCCGGAGATTATATTGAAGCAACCGGAGAGATTGTTTCTGTTGGAAACAGCTCCAGAAAAATGGTTTTTGAAGCTAAAAAAGTGATTAAACCACGCCCTGACTTATCTGAATCAGCAGCTGATTTTCTAGAAGAACCTATCGTTGTTTGTAGAGCAAGTGGTACATGTGTCGTTCCAAAAAAATGTCAAAGAATTCAACATTAATAAATCAATATTATAACCAATTATTTAAATTTGAATTACTTAAAAAGGATACAACTATGAACAAATTAATAATTACAGCTGCTATTTGCGGTGCTGAAGTTTTAAAAGAACACAACCCCGCTGTTCCTTACACAATTGAGGAATTGGTCAGAGAAGCTAAGTCTGCTTATGAAGCAGGTGCTTCCATTATTCACTTACATGTTCGTTGGGATGATGGAACTCCTACTCAGGATAAAAATCGTTTTAAAGCAGCTATAGATGCTATAAAAAAAGAGATCCCTGATATCATTATCCAACCATCAACCGGTGGTGCAGTAGGTATGACTGATGACGAAAGACTTCAACCTACCGAGTTAAAACCAGAAATGGCAACTTTAGATTGCGGTACACTTAACTTTGGGGGTGATGACATTTTCATGAACACTGAAACTACGATCAAATACTTTGGAAAAAGAATGATTGAATTAGGTATCAAACCTGAATTAGAGTGTTTCGATAAAAGTATGATCGAAATGGCTTTAAGATTGCAAAAAAAAGGGTTCATCAATAAACCAATGCACTTTGATTTTGTAATGGGTGTTAATGGTGGTATTGGAGGTGATCTCAGAGATTTTGTATTTATGAGAGGAAGTATTCCTGACGATGCTACTTATACTGTTGCCGGTATTGGCCGTTTTGAATTCCCATTAGCTATGGCAGGCATTATTGATGGCGGTCATGTACGCGTTGGCTTTGAAGATAATGTTTTCTTATCCAAAGGGGTGCTTGCTAAATCAAATGGTGAACTTGTAGCTAAAGTAGTAAGAATGGCGAAAGAGTTAGGTCGTGAGATCGCTACACCTCAAGAAGCCAGAGAAATTCTAGGACTTGCTCCTATTGCTTAAAATTGAATAGTTAAATATAAAAAAAAAGGAGGTCAATTGACCTCCTTTTTTTTATTTGATTACTTCCTGGAACTTAGCTTCAAATTCCGGTGAAATTGGAAGGTTTATAGTTCTTTTAACCCTATATAACATTTTAATGTTTTCAGCATTGGTGTTATCAATATTATATGCTTTTTCGAACCATTCATGAGCAACTTTATATAAATTATCTTTTTGAATTTTTAACTCTTGTTGCATTCTAATTTTATCAGTATTAGAAAGCACTTTAGATAATCTAACTGAATCAGTTTGTAGGTCAATATTCATTGCTTTCTTAAGATAAACAATCCCTTTTAAATTGGTCATTTCGAAATTTGTTGGATAAAGAGCTAAATATTTATCAATGATAACTTCAGATTGATGTAATTCATTAATATTTGACATATAATCAGTTATATCAAGAATTGCATTTAAATTATTAGTATCAAAAGGAGTTTTTTCTAATATTTCAATGGCTCTTAATTTTAAAGTATCATATTGATGAGTCATATATAAATAGTTCAATTCAATATTAGCAATCATCAAACGTGCATTTTGCATTGTATCTGGAATAGCTTTTTTAGCAGTTGCAATTACTTTTCCACATTGAACGGTATCCTTTTCTTCTAAAAACATTTGATATGCTTTAATATAGATTGAAGGAATAGGTTTTTTGTAGGTTAAAGCTTTTTTCATACTCGCTTTATAGTTTTCAACCTCACCTTTTCCTTGATAAGCATCAGACAAGTCAACATATGACCAAAACAGACCTTCATTATCAGGTCTTAAATCATCAATAGAGATCGCATAACATTTTTGAGCCATTAAGATTAATTCAATAGCTTTATCATAATTTTTTTCTTTCAAATATTTAACACCCAAATCATGAATATCAGCGCCACACACTTTTTGACCTTTAACAGGATCAATCATGCCTGATTTTGGTTGAACTTTAGGGTCAATTTCAAGAGCTTTTTTAAAAGCATCAACTACTTCAACTAAAATTTCAGGATTTTTTATTACATAGTTTGGGTTTTGTTTCTTTTGATTCAATTCATAGTCATAATAACGAAGATAAACGTTTGCTTTCATTAACCATGCATCTGCACTTCCTTCATTATCGGGCATACATTTTTTATCAATCATGTTTTTAGCTTTTCCCGGTGCATTTTGATTCATTATAGTGTAATAAACATCATTTAAACACTCCTGTGAAAATAAACTTCCACTTAAAATAATTGTAAATACAATTAAACTTAAAATTTTTCTCATATAGTTTATAAATTAATTTGTTTTTTTTCCTTATTGTTTCTTTAAATCTTCAATTCTTTTGTTAATTTCATCATATTTTGGAGATTGTATTCTTCCATAGATAGACTTCAAAGTACTTAATACGTTTAAATCATTGGGATCTTTTGCAATAATTTTTTCAAAAAAGGTTTGAGCTTGTGTTAAAAAATATTCTGATTCTGTTTTTGCTTTAGAGCCATTGATTTTATCCCCCTTAATCTCTAAATCATTATAGTCTTTAAATTTTTGTTCTGATAAATAATAATTACATACCCCTAAATTGTATAAGATAACGTAATTATCATTATTTATTGAATACGCCATTCTTAAAAGTTCATCCGCTTTTAGATAATTTTTATCTTGAATATAAAAATTGGAAACATTTACCAATAAATCCGGATTTTTGTATATAGAAACAGGCAATTGCTCCATCATTTTTCTAGCTTTAAGGGTATCCTTAATTTGAAAATTATAATCAATTTCAGCTACATAAATGGAAGGATCATTTGGCATTAAAGTTTTGGCTTTTAAAAGCAACTTTTCCATTTTTGAAATGTTTTGATCCTTTTTATATTGTTCAATTAATCTAACAAAAACATTTACATTTTTAGTACTGTCAAGGATTGCTTTTTCATATATTTCAGTAGCTTTTGGATTTTGAGTCATTTCTAAAGCATATCCATAATAGTAGTAAAGTTCACCATACAAAGGATAAGTAGGTTTTTGAAATTCATAACAATAAGTTGCTTTTTCAAAAATGGAAATGGCTTCAGTATAATTATTAGCAATAAGTATATCAACTCCATAAACAAAAAGCAACCCATATAATGATGGAAATGCTTGATCAGGGGAAAACATATTATATCCTTCCACATTTTTGTCTAATTCTTTAGCTTTTGTAAAAGCATTAAAAGATTGTAAAGGAGCATCCGGAAACTGAATGATATAGGAATTATTTTCCCTTTTCTTCTCATATTCCTGATTTGCTAAATACAAGTAGATATTTCCTTTATAAAGGTATGTATTGGCTTTTGTATTTAGTTTTGGATCTTCCAGACATTGATCAATCAACCCTTTAGCTTCCAGATACTCTCCGTTAGAGAAAGCATTATAAGCTTTGTTTAAGGATGGTTTTTGTGCCCAACCCATAAGAGTGAGAACAACAAAAGAAAATAACAAGATCTGTTTTTTCATAATTTATTCATTTTGATCATCAATAATTGTTTCATTTTCAGAAGTAATCTCTGATTCTTCAATCAATGTGTCAGTTCCTTCGATAGAAACAACTTCTTCATCTTCGTCTCTAGGTACTTGAGTAACTGCTGCGATAGCATCATCCCCTTTCAAATTGATCAGACGAACACCTTGAGTTGCACGACCCATAACTCTCAACTGATCCACATGTAATCTAATGGCAATACCTGATTTGTTAATGATCATTAAATCATCATCATCAGTTACATTTTTAATGGCAATCAATCCTCCTGTTTTATCTGTGATGCTGATGGTTTTAACTCCTTTACCACCTCTATTGGTTGCCCGATAATCTTCAAGTGGAGATCTTTTACCGTATCCTTTTTCAGAAACTACCAGGATATCATATTGAATATTATCAACACAGATCATACCAATCACATAATCAGCATCATTTGCTAATGTTGCTCCTTTAACTCCGGATGCATTTCTGCCCATTGGTCTAACGGTAGTTTCATTAAAGCGGACTGCTTTTCCTGAATTCATAGCCATCATGATTTCGCTCTTTCCATTGGTCAATTTAGCTTCCAACAAATGATCATCTTCTCTAATCGTAATTGCAATAATACCATTTTGACGTGGACGAGAGTAAGCCTCTAATGATGTTTTCTTAATGATACCTTTTTCAGAGCACAAAATAATGTAATTGTTGTTAATATATTCTTCATCAGATAAATTATTAACGTTAATTACAGCTTTTATTTTATCATCAGGTTCAATATTAATCAAATTTTGTATTGCTCTACCTTTAGAGAGTTTATTTCCTTCAGGAATTTCATATACTCTTAACCAGAAACATTTACCTTTTTCAGTAAAGAAAAGTAGATAATTATGGTTTGTAGCGATATATAGGTGTTCAATAAAATCTTCATCTCTGGAGTTGCTCCCTTTAGAACCCTTACCACCACGGTTTTGAACTTTATATTCTGTTAATGAAGTTCTTTTAATATAACCTAAATGAGAAATAGTGATTACAACTTCCGTATCGGCAATGGTATCTTCAATTCTGAAATCAGATGCAGCAAATTCAATTTTAGAACGTCTTTCATCTCCATATTTTTGTTTCACTTCTGATATTTCGTCTTTAATAATTTGCATTCTAAGACCTTCATCAGCAAGCACTTGTTGTAAATAGGTGATCTTTTTAAGTAATTCATCATATTCTGCTTGAAGTCTTTCTCTTTCCAAACCAACCAACTGACGAAGTTTCATTTCAACGATAGCAGCTGCTTGTTTATCAGAGAAATCATATTTTGAAATCAATTCTTCTATAGCAATATTAACAGTTTTAGAAGCTCTGATGATTGCAATGATCTCATCAATGATATCCAAAGCTTTAAGAAGACCTTCCAAGATATGAGCTCTCTAGGGCTTTATTTAATTCAAATTCTGATCTTCTAACAACAACTTGATGACGGTGTTTTACAAATTCAGAAATCATGTCTTTAAGATTCAAAGACATAGGGCGTCCGTTTACAAGAGCCACATTATTAACACTATAAGAAGATTGAAGTGAAGTATATTGATACAATTTATTAAGAACGACATTAGCAACGGCGTCTCTTTTTAGTTCATAAACGATCTTAGTTCCTGATTTTTCACTGGAAAGGTTTTCAATATTCGAGATTCCATCAATTTTATCTTCACGAATCAATTCCACAGTTCTGCGGATCATTTCAGATGGGTTAACCATGTAAGGTAAAGAATTAACCACGATGGTAGTTCTGTTGCCTTCCTCTTCGATTGTAGATTCACCACGCATCACGATTCTGCCACGACCGGTTTCGAAAGCTTCTCTAACACCTTCATAACCATAAATCGAGCAACCTGTAGGAAAGTCAGGAGCTTTGATATACTCCATTAATTCAGGAATAGTAATATCATTATTGTCAATATAAGCAATAAGACCATCACAAACTTCACTCAAATTATGAGGAGGCATGTTGGTAGCCATACCGACAGCAATACCGGAAGAACCATTGATTAACAAATTTGGAATTTTAGCAGGTAAAACTCTTGGTTCTAACAAAGAGTCATCAAAGTTATTATCAAAGTCAACCGTATTTTTTTCAATATCTTCCAACATATCTTCGGCAATCTTCATCATTCTGGCTTCGGTATAACGCATTGCAGCAGGGCTATCACCATCAGGGGAACCGAAGTTTCCTTGACCATCAATGAAAGGGTAACGTAACGACCAATTTTGAGCCATACGAACCATAGCATCATAAACAGCAGTATCACCATGTGGATGGTATTTACCTAAAACATCCCCAACGATTCTGGCAGATTTCTTGTAAGATTTCCCGGAAACGATCCCCATATCCCACATTGCATATAATATTCTCCTATGAACAGGTTTAAATCCATCACGAACATCAGGCAGTGCTCTGGATACAATTACAGACATAGAATAATCTATGTATGCAGATTTCATTTGGTTTTCGATATTTACCAGTACAATTTTTTCTCCTTCAAACATGTTTTTTGAAAAATTTAGTTATATTAAAGTTTTGATTTTCAGATTATTGCATTCAAATTAAATAATTTACAAATGTACAAAAAAAAACCTTTGATTCAACGAAAAAAAACTATTAAAAAGTCGTTTTTTTACTGACTAATTAATAGTTTTTTAACTATTTCGCAAGAAATAAAAAAATGGCTATTTAGCGGCAATGGTTTCGATTTCAACAAGAACGCCAAGTGGAAGATCTCTGACAGCAAAAGCAGCTCTTGCAGGTGGATTTTCAGTGTAATATTTTGCATAAACTTCGTTCATAGCTTTGAAATTTGCAATGTCGCTTAACAAACAGGTTGATTTAACAACATCCTGATAGGTGTAACCAGCTTCATTTAGAATAGCCCCAATGTTTTTCATCACTTGTTCTGTTTGTGCTTCGATACCTTCAGGAACTGTTCCTGTAGCTGGATTGATTGGAATTTGTCCTGAGATAAATAACATTCCGTTAACTTCAACTGCTTGACTGTAAGGACCAACTGCTTTAGGAGCATTTTCGGTGTGAATAATTTTTTTCATTTTATATAAATTTTAAAGATTGATTCAAAAAGTTTGGCAAAATTATCAAAAAAAGTTGATTTTTTTCTTTTTTTCATTTTTTTATTTGGGCTTTCCGGTACCATACTATTAACAAGCTTACCTCCAAAATTCACAACTCAGCCCCAATATTTTATATTCTCATAAAAGTAGGGTACTGTTAAAATGCTAAATTATAATCATTTATAATCTTCTATCAATCTTATAATTATACAAAATTTCACCCTGCATTTAATAGAATATAAAAGAGCTCCGTCGTTCAAAAACTAAAAACTACAAAATTTAGCACCCGAGCATTCGAGCACCCGAGCACATTATCTCTCTGGCACGATATTTGCGATTATCTAAGTAAATGGAATGAATTTCTAAAACCAATCATGAACTTAATGCAGTTTTTTGTACTTTTGCAAATTATTTTATAACAAGATTTTATGAACGAAAGAATCGAACTGGGACGATATAATATTCTACCACCTGTTGTCAAAAACTTACTGATCATCAATGGATTATTCTTTGTTGCCACCATATTATTGGAACCCAGAGGAATCTCATTAGATAAACTTTTTGGCCTCCATTATGTTGAAGCTCCCGACTTTAAAATTTGGCAAATATTTACCTACATGTTCATGCATGGTAATTTTGGGCACCTCTTTTTTAATATGTTTTCCCTTTGGATGTTTGGGGCTGCTATCGAAAATCTTTGGGGCAGCAAAAGATTTCTTTTTTACTACCTTGTTACCGGTATCGGTGCTGCTGTGATCCATTATGTGGTGATCTATTTCCAAATTCATCAAGATATTGCACTTTTTAATATGTTCTTAGAAAATCCTAGTATAGAAAACTATAACAATTTGGCAAATCTTGTTCATTCAGAAAGAATTAGACCTGTTTTGGAAAACAATTTACGCGTGTTACAAGCAAACCCTGCCAGTTTAAATGATCTCTCTTTAGCAACGGTAAATATTAAAGATAATTTTCTCAACTCTTTTAATGTTATTGGTGCTTCCGGTTCTGTTTTTGGAATCCTGTTAGCTTTTGGAATGTTATTCCCCAATGCAATGCTTTATATTTATTTTTTCTTACCCATTAAAGCTAAATGGTTCGTCATTATTTATGGGGTTCTTGAATTGGTTTTCGGAGTGACCGGTACCAATGACGGTGTTGCACATTTTGCTCATTTAGGAGGAATGCTATTTGGGCTTATTCTGATTTTGTTCTGGAAGAAAAAACGAACATTGTATTAATCATTAACTTGCTTTTCATGAATACCTTTTTTAATCAAAATCCTATTAATTTCTCTAGTTTGAACTGGAAACAGCTTCTGAAAAACTATTTTTCAATCAGTTCAATCTTAACAAAACTGATTATCATCAATGTTGCGGTTTATATTATCTTCCTCCTTTTTAAAGTAGTCGTACTGTTATTCGGCTTTCTTTTCCAACAAAGTGATGTTTATCAGCTATTTATACAAAATGTTATTCATCTCCTCTCCTGCCCTGCTTCTTTTGATACCCTTTTACACCAACCTTGGTCTATCGTTACCTCACTGTTCTTCCATGTTAAATTCTGGCATATCTTCTTCAATATGATTATGTTATCGGTTATTGGCGGAATATTCAGACAGTTTATTCAGGAAAAACATATTTTGATCACTTATATTTTGGGTGGAATATTTGGGAATCTGCTTTATATGATAGCTTATAACTATTTTCCTGTATTTAATGAAGCACTTCAAGTTGGATCATATGCAATGGGTGCCTCAGGTGGAATTATGGCCATAATGGCTGCTATTACAGCTTATCATCCTAACCATAAAATCAACCTTATTTTTATTGGACCTGTTAAAATTCTATGGGTTACCCTGGTTTTTGTAGTGATTGATATCCTTAGTATTCAAGGTGACAACGCAGGTGGTCATTTAGCTCATCTTGGAGGTGTTATGTATGGTGCATTTTCGGTATTATTTTACTTAAAGTATAACTTTAAGTTTCCTCAATTTAAGGCTAGAAATAAGAAGAAAATGAAATATGCAACTTCAACAAATTACACCTATAATGAACGTCCCGTTTCTGACGAAGAATTCAATGCAAAAAAAATGGAAAATGAAAAGAAAATTGATTCTATTTTAGATAAAATTTCTAAAAACGGGTACGATTCACTTAGTAAAGAAGAAAAAGAGTTTTTGTTCAAACAAAAAAGATAAAATGGCTAAAAGGAAGAAAAAAAAGATCAATTTTTTAAAATTATTTAAAGTTATCCTTCTTGTAATCAATATTGTAAGTGCTTTCGGATTACTTTTTACCTTTATTGGTCAATTTGTTAAGCCTTCAACCTCTTTTATTATTGCTTTATCAGGTCTGGGTTTTAGATACTTTTTAATTATCAATCTTTTTTTCGTCTTTTTCTGGTTATTTGTTAAATTTAAAATTTCTCTCCTATCATTAGTTCTTATATTGATCAATATCAATAATATAGATAAACTTATTCAACTTAATGCAACTCCTAAACCAGAATCTTGTGTGAATTGTGTAAAAGTGATGAGCTATAATGTTCGTCTTTTTGGATTATACAACCACAATAATCCGAGAGATAGAGAGATACACAAGCAAGAAATATTAGATTATCTTACCAAAGAAAATCCCGATATTGTTTGTTTTCAAGAATTTTTTTATGATAAGTCCGGGAAATTGAACTTTAATACTTTAGACACTATTTTATCGCTTCTTAAGATCAGAGATGAAAATTATTATTACACCTATTTCCCCTATAACCGAAAAAATGAGTTTTTTTATGGTTTTGCAACCATTTCAAAATATAGAATTGTGAATAATGGAGTAGTTCTTTTACCTGATAGTCATACGGTTGCAGCGACTTATATCGATTTTAAATACAAAGGGGACACCATCAGAAACTATAATGTCCATTTGGCGTCCAATTATTTTAATCCTATTGATGATCAAACCAGTAAACATATTCTGGAAGGAAATCAATATGATTCTACCATTAATAGTCGTGCTAAAGTGGTTTTAAAAAAGATGAAGATTGCCATTTTGAAAAGAGAGGTTGAAGCACAATATATCAAAAAACATATTGAAGAATCTCCTTATAAAGTGATTGTTTGCGGAGACTTGAACGATCCTCCATTTTCTTATTCCTACCATCAAATAAGTTCAGGTTTGAAGGATTCATTCAGAGAGAGCGGTCAGGGGCAAGGGAACACCTATAATGGGCCTATTTATCCAAGTTTCAGGATTGACAATATCTTTCATAGTCCTCAATTCAAATCGTATGGTCATACCGTATCAAAAGAGGTTGATATTTCTGATCACTATCCGATTTATTGTTACATTTCTTTATTGAAAGATCGTTAAAACCGAATTAAATCCATTTTATTAACGGAAAATCGATAATATGAGGTAACAACTCATGTTTAGGTGTTATTCGAATAGCAGTCTTCCAACTTCCCGAAA
>Ga0116171_10003287_pt1 | contig 14999 bp, 10 predicted proteins | sample AD_JPNHW2_MetaG_FD_89798 | JGI IMG/M metagenome (GOLD analysis project Ga0116171, IMG submission 89798) | Active sludge microbial communities of municipal wastewater-treating anaerobic digesters from Japan - AD_JPNHW2_MetaG | ecosystem: Engineered > Bioreactor > Anaerobic > Digestate | place...
ATCCTGAAAAAATCGGAGCGGAAGTTTCAGCTAAAATAAAAAAACAGGGAGCGGAAAAACATATATGAGAAAAGGAGTTGTATATCTTGTAGGAGCCGGCCCCGGAGATCCGGAGCTGATCTCTGTAAAAGGGATGAGAGTACTGCGTGAAGCAGATTGCATCATATATGACTATCTGGCGGAGAAAAGCCTCCTTGACGGACTGGACTGCGAAATCATATACGTAGGAAAACAGGGTAGTGATCATACACTCAAACAGGATGAAATCAATGAACTGATTGCAGCAAAGGCTCTTGAGGGAAAAACTGTTGTAAGGCTTAAAGGGGGTGACCCGTTTATCTTCGGACGCGGTGGAGAGGAAGCTGAACTCCTGGTGGAGAAACAGATCCCGTTTGTTGTTATACCGGGTATTTCATCCTTCTATTCAGCGCCTGCTTATGCGGGCATACCTCTTACCCATAGGGACTTTTCAAACGCTTTCGAGGTAATCAGCGGGCATAGACGGTCTGACGCCGATGATACTGAGGATGTAAACTTCCCGGATTTTGATCCGGAAAAAACTTTTGCGTTTTTAATGGGGATGAAAAATCTTCCTCATATAAGCAAAACTCTCATCGAAGAAAAAAAATTCCCTGCTGAAACTCCCGTGGGGATAGTATCATGGGGAACAAGGCCTGAACAGCGTGTTGTCACCTCAACACTCTCCGGCATCGCAGACGCAGTTGAAAAAGCAAAACTCACACCTCCGGCAATAATCATCATGGGCGGAGTAGTCTCACTCAGGGAAAAACTCAGGTGGTTTGATACTCAGCCACTGTTTGGAAAAAAGATCGTAGTAACACGGACAAGAAATCAGGCATCGAAACTTTCGGGAATGCTCACCTCTCTCGGAGCGAGAACAATAGAGTTCCCCACAATTGAAATAAAAAAGCTGGATGACCTTTCTTTATTCAGAGAATCACTCTCATCGATAGAAAAATACAGCTGGGTAGTATTTACATCACAGAATGCGATTAATATATTCTTTGAAGAACTCTTCGCTGCAGGAAAAGACGCGAGGGCTCTCGGTAATATAAAAATAGCTGTAATAGGAAAAGCATCGGGCGATGAGCTTAAACAGTACGGAATTATACCCGACATGATCCCGGAAAAATTTGTAGCTGAATCTCTTCTTGATGAATTCAGAAAACAGAATATAACCGGCAAGAGAATTTTCATTCCCTGCTCGGCCGATGCCAGGCTTACATTGGCAGATGGCCTAAATGATATGGGTGCTGTTGTGGAAAGGATACATATTTATACGGCTGAAAAACCTCTTAATACAGATGAGAAGCTGATAGAGCAGGTTAAGAAAGCGGACATAATTACATTTACAAGTTCATCTACTGCAGCAAACTTTTTCTCAATGTTTCCAGAAACAGATGCTCTACTTGCCAGCATAGGCCCTGTTACAACAGATACTATTATCAAACATGGATTTAAACCGGCTATTACTGCAGAGGAGTTTACTATTAACGGGCTTGTCGAGGCGATGGTGAAATTTTATTCAGAATATGCCTGAACTGCTGATTATTCAGATTATAGGATTACAATGATTCCTTAATCAGAATAATCCATAAATCAGGTAAATCAGCAGTCCTTAAAATTTACTGGACAGATAACCAGCACCTTCCTGATCATTCTTCATACATAAGGTCTATCAGATCTTTGTACCTCTGCTGTACAACCTTTCTTTTTACTTTCATCGTAGGAGTCATCTCACCGCTCTCCTGAGAGAATTCATTTGGAAGAAGCGTGAACTTCTTGATCTGCTCAACCTGTCCCAGATCCTTCTGTCTTTTGTCTATGATATTCTGATATAAAGCAGTAACTTCAGGGCGTCTGATCAGATCCTCTCTTCCTGAGAACTGTATGGAATTTTTCCCGGCCCATGCCTCAAGATTTTCGAAAGACGGGACTATAAGTGCAGTGATATACTTTTTTTTATCACCGATTATTGCTATATATTCAATAAAAATATCCTCGGCCATCATGATCTCAATCATTTGCGGCGCTACGTTTTTACCCCCTGAAGTTATTATCAGATCTTTCAGCCTGTCCATTATTGTAAGATATCCGTCTTCATCAAACCTGCCGATATCACCGGTTTTAAACCAGCCGTCATCTGTGAATGCATCCCTAGTTTTTTCAGGCTGTTTATAATACTCTTTGAAGATGTTCGGACCTTTAGCCTGTATCTCGCCGTTATCAGGGTCTATCCTGATATCAACAAGCGGAATCGCTGGGCCAACAGTTCCCAGTTTAAAACAGTGTGGCCCGCCCATGGCAAGAACAGGTGAAGTTTCGGTAAGGCCGTAGCCGGACTTGCACATTATCCCGCAGTAAAAAAGAAACTTTTCTATTTCCGGATTCATGGGTGCGCCGCCATAATTAAGCCAGCGTAGATTTTTCCCGAATATTCCCCTTATTTTATCCAGTACGAGTTTGCCCGCTATTTTGCGCTTTAACGTGAGTATGAAACCGGGTTGTATTCCCACAAGGACAAGGTCGCCATGTCTTCTGCCCATCTCCACGGACCAGTAAAAGATTTTCTGTTTTAAAGGAGACGCATTCTTAATCCCGGTATAGAGCGCCGAATATATTTTTTCAGAAATTCTGGGTACGCTGTTCATTGAGGTAGCATTGGCCTCCTGCATATATGTAACAAGTTCGTTATGGTCTTCACAGAACCATAACTGGTTTCCCATGGCCATGACTCCAAAGTCCCATGACCTTTCAAGGACATGGCTTAGCGGGAGGATGGCGAGTGTTGCGTCTGTTTCGGGTAATCCGTTTCCATCTTCAGCCTCAACGATGCGTCCCACCGCCCACCAGTTATGCATGAGTTCTTTATGTGTACGAACCACGCCCTTCGGGTCTCCGGTAGTGCCCGACGTGTATATTATGGTACAGATGTCATCATAGCCGGCCTTTTTCATTATAGCTTCAATCTGGGCCCTGCGGTTCTCCTTACGGCCTTCGGCAAGATAATTATCCCACATAACAACACGTTTGTCTTCGTGTATTTTCGTACCCCTGTGAAAAACTACAATTTTTTCCAGTGACGGGCATTTATCAAGCAGTTTGTATGATCTGTCATACTGCAGCTGTCTGCCGACAAACAGAGTCCGTATTTCAGCGTCATTGATGATATATTCCGCCTCTTTTTCTGTATTTGTGGCATAAACAGGTACAGGTATACATCTGATTAGTTGCCCGCCCAGATCTGCGAGAGTCCATTCCGCCCTGTTTGGCGAAAAAATACCTATCCGGTCACCCTCCTTGAGCCCGTCTTTTAAAAGGGAGGATGCGGCGGAAAACATTATATCTGAAATCTGGTTCCATGTAAATGTCTCCCATTCCCCATAGGGCTTATGGTGAAATTCAGCCCTATCGCCGTATTTTTTTGCAAGATTGACTACCATTACCGCAGTCTGTTGCCACTCTTTAAGGTATTTCTGAAAATCTTTCTCCAGATCCGCCCTTTCCTTTTTGTATTTTTCTGTATAATTAATTCTTGGCTGTAAAGCTATCAGTGTATTGTAACCCATGAAGATCTCCTCCTGTTTATTTTAATATTATTATATGTTTGATACAGTACCGAAAACAAAAAGCTGTATTATGAATTTTTCTATTCATGCATAACGCTGTCATTATGGATTCGAATTTCGCAAAGTAATTGCAATACATTATTCATTGATTATTAATTGAACGTTCAGTTAATTATTTTTTTTGTCAATTACTTTTAATTAATATTCTGCCTTTATACAATTTTATTAGAAAAATAAAATATTCATTTTTAAAGTTATCATTATTCCGGGAATACCCGGCAGGTTTTTTAGATATACGTTATAATTATTGTCATATAAACAATCATAAACCTGTAGAAAAATTATATTCTATTCCCGGTAATATTAAAGAAAATATCAGCACTTATCAGCAGAGCGGCATAATACCATTTTCAGGAAACAACCAACTGCAATTCTCAGTTAAATTTAATTTTTTATTCTTGACAATAATTAACTGAATATTCATTTAATTAAATCAATAGTCCGGATTTACTGCTAAACTCATTTTCAACCCCTATTGTTGGCACAATGGGCATGAAATTTGTTCTGTTTGAGTTACTAATACTGATAAACTGAACAAATCTGAAAAATTTTCTGAATTTGAGTATTTGTGGAAACTATAATCTTTTGTTTAACCATGCATAAAAATATAAAAAAGATTTCATGAAAATAGAGGTATATAAAGATGGAAAAGGCGGTTCTTTTTGATGTACATGAAGGAATAGCAATTATCACACTCAACAGGCCGGATCGGAGAAATTCTATAAACAGGGATTTGCTCTCCGGGCTTTACGATTCTATTGATGAAGTTTCACAAAACGATAAAATAAGCGCAGCCATTATAACAGGCAACGGCAAATCATTCTGCTCAGGAATAGATCTTTCTGTTATAGGAAAAGAAAACCTTTTTGATATTCGAGGTAATGGAATAGACTTGCCGGATGTATTTAGTACCTGCCGGAAGCCAATAATCGGCGCCGTGAACGGTCATGCAATAACAGGCGGATTTGAAATTGCCCTTAATTGTGATTTCCTGATTGCATCCGAAAACGCAAAATTTGCAGACACTCATGCTAAAGTCGGTATTCACCCCGGATGGGGGATGACCCAGCTGCTGCAACAGGCGGTTGGGAAAAGGATGGCGCTGCAGATGTCAACAACCTGCCAGTTTATCGATGCCGGACAGGCATTAAAATACGGGCTGGTGAATGAAGTAGTTCTTCATGAAGACCTGATGGAGAGGACTTTTGAAATAGCAAAACAGATATGTGAAAACAGGAGTGACATGGTTCTCACCGTTATGGAGCTTATTAAGTACAGGGATACAGCTTCTATGGACCAGTCTTTAGCTCACGAAAGGGAAAGATTCAAAAGTTTTGTAAAAACACACATGCACCAGGCATAACTGCTGAAGCAGCTGTGATTTCACTTCGATTTTACAGCTGCATATCAGAATGTTTCTATTGAATTCCACAAAGGGTATACCGGAATTTCCAAATTACTGTTATCAATTCTTTTCTTTATAAAATAAAAAACATGCCGGCACTTATTAATACATCAATATAATATCATTCCTGGTAAAAAACCACCTGCTGATTTATTTAAATTTAATTTTTATACTTGACAGTAATTAACTGAACATTCAATTAATTAAATTAAAATCAGGTTTACTGCAAAACTAATTTTTAAATCAGGATTTAACGGGAGGAACTCCTGAAAAAGATCCCGCAATGAACGAGGACGAAATAAAGTTCGCAGCAAGCTTAGTATTAATTCTTTTAAGGGGGGGAAATGTTAAATCCTATTGTTGACACAAGGGACATGAAATTTGTTCTGTTTGAATTACTCGATGTTGATAAACTGACCAGGTTTGAAAGATTTTCTGAATTTGATCATGATACATTTGAGGCAACAATCGATCTGGCAGAACAGATCGGAGTTGACGTAATTTATCCAACTGCTGAAGCGGGTGATAAAACTCCAGCTATATGGAATCCTGAAACAAAAGCTGTTGCGCTGCCTCCTGCCTTTCATCCTGCGATAGATGCTTACTATGAAGCAGGATTCGGCAGTATATATGACAGTACTGAAATTGGCGGGATGGGTCTTCCATACGCAGTTGCGATGGGCGCCATGGAATATGGAATGGCTGCAAATTATTCACTATTTATGTATCCCGGACTTTCACATGGATGCATGGAACTTATAGAGGAATATGGAACCGATGAGCAGTGGCGGCTTTACGGTAAAAAGATTTTATCCGGAGAGTGGGGAGGAACAATGTGCCTCACCGAACCCGATGCCGGATCAGATGTAGGTGCGCTGAAAACAAAGGCTGTAAAACAGGCGGACGGTACATATAAGATTACAGGGATGAAAATATTTATTTCGATCGGTGAAAATGATCATTACGCGAATATGATCCATCCTGTTCTTGCCAGAATTGAAGGTGATCCCAAAGGGACAAAGGGAATTTCCATCTTTATTGTTCCTAAATTTCTTGTTGAACCGGACGGTTTAATCGGCGGGTTTAATGATGTAACATGCACAGGCATTGAACATAAAATGGGTCTTCATGGTCAGGCAACATCACAGCTTGTTTTCGGGGAGAACGGCAACTGTACCGGATATCTTCTTGGTGAAGAAAGGCAGGGCATGAAAATTATGTTTAAAATGATGAATATCGCACGTATGGGAACAGCATACAATGGTCATGCAAATGCTTCTGCAGCCTACATGCATGCCGCGACATATGCAAAGAACAGGGTGCAGGGTGCGGATGTTAAACAGATGCTAAATCCGGACGCCCCCTCTGTAACGATCGTAAACCATCCCGATGTTAAAAGAATGCTATTATGGATGAAATCACACCTCGAAGGTCAGAGGGCACTTATTCTTTTCATGTACAACCAGTTTGATATAGTTAACGGTTCATCAGATGAGGAGGCAAGGAAAGAAGCCCAGGCTATAATAGAAATACTTACGCCAATCTGCAAAGCCGGTTGCACGGATAAGGGAGTTGAGATATGTTCGATGGCCATGCAGACTTATGGCGGTTACGGGTATTGTCGCGACTATCCTATTGCACGCTATCTTAGCGATTCAAAAATCCTCTGTATCTGGGAGGGAACTAACGGCATACAGTCTATTGACCTTATTATGAGAAAACTTCTGATGAACAAGGACCAGAAAAATTACAGAGCTATAAGAAAAAGAATGGATGAAACTTCGGCTAAAGCAAATAGTATTGTTGATAGCAAATACCTTGATCTTTTTAATGCGGCAGTAAAACAACTCGACGAAGTAGTGGAATTTCTGAAAAATCTTATGGCTGCGGGAAAATTTATGAATATATTCGCACAGGCTACTCCATTCCAGGAAGCCATGTACATTATTGCCATAGCATGGACCCATATCTGGAGTCTTACAATAACACTGCCGAAAATGGAAAAATTTACAGTGAATGCTAAAGGTGATGAAAGAAATGCTATCATCGCTGAAAACGCAGAAGCAGCATTTTATACGGGAAAGGTGCTCGCCTCACAGTTCTATCTTGGTACTGAATTGCCTAAATTTTTCGGAAGGGCTCAGGCTATCCTGTTTAATGAAAGCGCGGTTGTAAAAGCCATCCCGGATATTTTTACCGGCATGCTCTCTGAATAGTAATAAAGCATTTTGTATTAACCAGAGGCTGCCCCAAATCTAAGCCATTACAATAATTTGTAAAAAATGATTCGGGACAGCCTCCTGCTGCGAATTAAATAAGCTTTTAAAATTATATATCAGTTCTCTTTACCTACGAATTTCCATCCTGAAGGTAGCAGCATAGCCGCCAGAGTAATCTTCAAAATATCACCTGAAATGAATGGTATCAGACCCACAGTAATAACTTTAGTTCCTGCAAAAAGATAAAGCCATGATAATCCGAAAATATACATCACAGCGCTTCCTGCAGTCATTGCCAGCGCTGTTGTGAAAAGCTTTCTGTCCCAGCCTCTCCGGGCAAGAAATCCTGTAACACCTGCAGCTGCGATAAAACCTGCAAGATATCCGCCGGTCGGACCTGCAAGATATGCAATACCTGAAAATCCCCCTGCGAATACGGGGAAACCAGCCAGACCTTCAGCAAGATATGCAATTACTGTGAGCATTCCTCTTTTATATCCGTAGAGAGTGCCGATAAGAAGCACTGTAAAAGTCTGCCCGGTAACCGGAACAGGACTGAATGGAAGATAAAATCTTATTTTTGCAGAAAGGGCGATAATTATACTTCCTGTAATCACCAGCACAAGGTCGTATATAAAAGCCATTATCTTTTCAGAAGGCCGCACTATATCTGCATATGTTATAAATTGCTCATTAGCGTTCATATTTTTTGTCCTTTTAAATAGCTTGTTCCGGATTTTAACCTGTAAATCACAGACCGGAACTATGCTGACATTCATTATGCAATTGAATTTTTGTAAAGAAAAATTCTCTCTGTTAAAGGCATCTGCATTAATAGAACAGAATTTTTATCAAATAGCTCCGTCTGACAACATTGAATCAATGACCCGGTAAATTATGTGAATCATTACTCTGCCGTAAATGATGTAAAACCGCGGAAGTCTACATCATTATCATACTTGATAAAATATATTAATTCTAAAAATCTTATTTAAGCTCCATAAAAACCGTTTAAATAAAATATCCCCCTGCACAATCGCTCCCGGGAGTTTAATTCAAACTACGCCTGTTCGGTTCATAAGGATTGTAATGCTGATGAGAAAAAGCAGTATGGAGTTTATAAAGCAGGATTGGGGAATTCCATGTTCTGCGTGCCGTAAGAAGAGGCCATAAAAAGCTTCAAAACGGTTTATATATAAAGTGTCCGGTGATACTTCTCTGTACCGATAAAAAGGGGGCTCGAAAAAAAGATCTCCTTAATGCCGGGAGGTCTCTCCCCGTTATTTTTTTCTCCCCGGTTATGATTCCGGCATTAAAATTTTTCGAATAATATTGAAATAATCTATTTTTTTACATAAGATACTATCATCTAAAATAGCAAAATATATCCGGGAAATCATAAAAATGGAGAAGTTCATGAAAACACAAAATACCCCTCTATCATATTATAAATCATTTTCCCTTAAACATTTTATTTTAACTGATCTCGTCAGTTACCTTATTTTCATTCCTGTTATTGCAGTAATTTATCTCTTCAGCGTAAACCTGTCTGCTGAGCAGATCAGGGCATTCGTTTTAGCAGTTATAGCTGTTGCGTCAATATATATTGTTATCCTTTATTTCTGGAATAGATACCTGTTTAAACCTTTTTCTGTTTTTTGCAGATTGAAAGAAAGAGATGAGCAGATTAATCAACCATTGTTACTGGAGGTGCGCGAACGTTTTCTAAGTTTTCCTGTTATTTCTGCAACATCCATTGCGTTAAGATGGTTTACCGGAATACTGATGACCAGTATCAGCGTAAATATTATTGCCGGAATCACCTTTGATCAGCTGTTGAACCTCTGGATTGCAGGAACTGTAATTGTAGTTTCTACAACAATACAGTATAATTTTGCAGGTAAAAAACTGGTAAATGATTTTTCCAGTCAGGATATCTTCAAAGACCTGAGAACTGTTTTATCCGACAAACCGAAAACTCTATGTGGTTCCATAGTTACACAGACATCCCTGGGATCAGTTCTTGTCGGATTTCTCCTTGCTTTTATTCTGACTATAACGGCCATAACTGTTGCACATCATTCTCTTACATCGATGTACAGTTCAATTACCGGTGAAAGCATTCAGGCGGCATCTTTAAAAGCAGCTCAGTTTTCAAGCCATCTTGCGCTATGGATGGCGGCGATGGGGATTTTCTGGCTTACCATAGCAGGGCTGATATGGAACAAAAGCAATAAAGACCGGCTTTCTCCATTAACGGATATACAGAAACGTGTTGTTGATTTCGCCCGCGGAGATTTCAACTCGCCTCCAATAGATTACATCGGCGGAAATGAAATCGGCATGCTCTGTTCATCGGTAACAGTGCTGGCGCTGAAAATACAGGAGGTGGTCAGTCATATTGTACAGCTTTCTGAAGAGCTTGCCAGTTCATCTGAAGAGATGTCAGGAGCGAGTAATTCATTTTCAGGTAATGCCCAGTCTGAAGCGGCAAACCTTGAACAGGTAAGTGCTTCGATGGAAGAGATGACCGCCAGCATTACCAGTGTTGCCCATAATTCAGAGAATCAGTTTAACAATCTTATAAAACTGATTGATAACATCCAGTATTTATCAGAATACATAACACGTATGGGCAACTCAGTCAGTGATTCCCTCAACCTTACCCGATCACTCGCCAACGACGCTAAATCAAGTGAAAAGTATCTGATCAGCATGAATCAGACAATGGAAAAAGTTACTTCAAGCTCAAAGGATATGCTCAGTATTATCGAAATGATAAATGACATTTCCGATCAGACAAACCTGCTATCGCTTAACGCATCAATTGAAGCGGCACGCGCCGGCGACGCCGGACGGGGATTTGCTGTTGTTGCCGATGAAATTTCAAAACTTGCTGATCAGACTTCAAACAGCATTAAAAATATTACTTCACTTGTAAGCATGAGCGGAGAAGATATTTCAAAGGGGATGAAAGAGATAAATGAGGCCACGATAGTTTTGAAAAAAATAATCTCAGGTGTTAACAGCATTGAAAAGGGGATTGAAGAGATAAATCAGATCATGGATACTCAGCTGCAGACAAACAGGTCTGTGCAGGATAACATGGTAATTCTGAAATCAGGTTCGGAGAATATTAAATTTTCCACTGGTGAACAGAAGATTGCTGTTTATGAAATAACACAGTCAATGAACAGTATTAACGATCTTACACAGCACTATGCGTCAGGTGCGGAGGAGATTGCCGGCGCGTCGGAAATGGTTGCGGAGATGGCAGATTCACTTAAACGGAGCGTTGAATTTTTTAAATTGTAGATATTACAATATAAAACTCATCTTTTCAGTTAAAAGAAATAGTTGAATTACAGAAAGTTTTAATGCCACACCATGGAGGTTATGAGACAAATTTTCTATACAGGAAAATACGATAAATCGCAGATAGTTAAACTCAAATCTCTCGAATTAATTTCCGCGCTTCACGCAATACAAAAAAAACTTCCCCAATGATTGTTATTCTGACAGCCATTTTAAAAAAATCAATACCGTTAACTCTTTTAAACTTTGAAAATTTTTCAGGGTGATCCCGCCTGCCTGAATAAGATTAAAATAAAGATCAATTTTAACTGTTAGAAACATGAAATGTTATTTATCATCCTTATTCCGTTTTTTATACTGATAAACTTTAAGCCCGGGCTTTATTTCTTTTCTGTTACCTGTAATTACTTCACATTTTACAACTGTCAACATCGGGAATGTAGAACGGATGAGAATCATATGTTCGTCTGAATAAATACAAAGTTTATCACCTAAGTATACTTTCTCACCGATATTTGATCCGCCTACTATTATCTCTTTATTTGATACAGACTTCACAACACCGATAAGCTGCCCTCCTCTGTTGAATGATTCAATTCTATCGGAAGATTTAAGCGGATTTTTTATAAAACCGAATTTCCCGTTTTTACTTACAAGTGCATAACCTTCAGCAAATTGACGCACAGAATCAAATTGCGGTTCAATTACAAGTGCCCCTTTACTGTCAATATATCCCCATAAACCATTTTTTCTGACAGGCAGCAGCCCCTCCGTAAATCCCCAGTTTTCAAACCAATCCTTTTTAACCATGTCAAAATCACCGGCATCTATCACGAGCTTCCCTTTTTTATTTATGTATCCCCATTTATTCGCAGCATAATCTAATACGACACGTGCAAGCCCTTCAGAAAAATCTCCCCCTTCTGAATACTGCTGTACTATAACGATATCGCCTTTAGTATTAATATATCCGACTTTACCATATGTTTTAACCGCAGCAAGACCCTCGGAGAATTTTGATGCCATGTGATATTCCGGCTGGATTACTACTACTCCATCCCTGTTTATAAATCCGTACTTGGAGTTCTTTGTCACCATTGCAAGGCCATCATAAAATGATAATCCATACATATCATCAAAACCTAGATCACGCGGATCAACCGCTAGACCTCTGGGCTCTGCAACGAAAACACCCTCTTTATTTATAAGTCCCCATTTACCGTCTTTCTGAACCCGGGCAAAACCCTCAGAAAAACCATATGTATTCTGGAATCGGGGTTTTATTACCATTTCACCATTTCTGTTAACAAATCCCCATAAATTATCAATCTTCGCCGGTGCTAGCCCTTCTGAATATTTTCCCAGCGAAACAAATTGCGGCTCAATTATCATCTCCCCCCTAGTATTGATAAGACCATACCTGTTGTTTATGCCTACAGAAGCGACACCCTCTGAAAAACTGACTGCGGAATCAAATTCAGTTTTTATTACCATTTCACCTTTCTCATTAATATATCCATACCTGCCATCCTGATAAACAACAGCCATTCCCTCGGAAAAATCTCTGCCGCTTTTAAATTGAGGTTCCAGAAGCCATTCCACTTTACTGCTTTCTGTCACTGCATGAACTTTGATAAAAACAACTGTTAACATAATCAATATTGCTGTAACTGTTAATGTCGTGTTTTTTTTCATGTTTGAATTACCTCATCTATAAAGGAGTTTATTTAAAACAGCAGAAATTTTTACACTCAAGCTAACGACACATACTGAAATTTAATTGCAGAACAATTCATTATCTTGTCTTGACAAATAATCAACTGCAAATCACGGTTAAATTAAATTTTTTGATTTTTAGCTTACTCAATTGAATAAAAGAATATAAAATTACCATGATTTTAATTTATTATTTTACTGACTTTCCCTGGATATATACCACTTAAAAAATACATCGACTCCCACTTATTTATTTACAAAATTTCTTCATATAAGAAATATGCACTTATACAACATCAAAAGGAGAACTCAATGGGTAATAAAATAAATATGACAACCCCCCTTGTAGAGATGGACGGGGATGAAATGACCAGAATTATCTGGCAGATGATTAAAGATATTCTTCTGACGCCATACATCAATCTGAAAACAGACTATTATGATCTTGGACTTGAATACAGGGACAAAACCGACGACAAAGTCACAATAGATTCAGCTCTTGCCACAAAAAAATACGGAGTGGCTGTAAAATGCGCCACTATCACAGCCAATGCCGAACGCGTAAAAGAGTACAATCTCAAACAGATGTGGAAAAGCCCCAATGGCACAATAAGGGCAATCCTTGACGGGACTGTTTTCAGGGCGCCGATTACTGTAAACAGAATCAAGCCGTTTATACCCGCATGGAAAAAACCGATTACAATCGCGCGTCACGCCTATGGTGATGTCTATAGGAACGTTGAATACCGTGTACCTGGCAAAGGGAAAGCTGAAATCGTATTTACATCAGAAAACGGCGAGGTTGTAAGAGACACAATACACGACTTCGACGGCCCTGGAGTGATTATGGGGATGCACAACCTTGATGATTCTATTACCAGTTTCGCACGCTCATGCTTCAACTATGCCATCGACGTAAAACAGGATCTCTGGTTCGCGACAAAAGACACCATCTCGAAAAAATACGACCACAGGTTTAAAGATATCTTCCAGGACCTCTACGATGCCGAGTATAAAGAAAAATTCGAAGAGCTTAAAATCGAGTATTTTTACACGCTTATAGATGATGCTGTTGCAAGAGTAGTACGTTCAGATGGAGGGTATATCTGGGCATGCAAAAACTATGACGGAGATGTAATGTCCGATATGGTTGCGACAATATTCGGAAGCCTCGCGATGATGACATCTGTTCTTGTATCTCCAGAGGGACACTACGAGTATGAAGCAGCCCATGGCACAGTACAGCGGCACTACTACAAACACCTTAAAGGTGAAGAGACTTCAACAAATTCCATGGCTACGATATTCGCGTGGTCCGGCGCTCTGAGAAAAAGAGGTGAACTTGACAATCTTCCAGAGCTTACAGCATTTGCTGATAAACTTGAAAAAGCATCAATACAGACTATCGAAGAGGGAGTTATGACGAAAGACCTTGCGATGCTGTGCGAAGATAAGGATTTAAAAACCGTTAATACAGAAGATTTTCTGAAAGAGATAGATAAGAGATTGAAACCGATGATGAAGTAATATACATCCGATCCATGCACCTCTCCCCCTCCGGGTATTGGTGCATGGATCGGATGCTTATAGTTTCACTATTTTAGTTGCTTTTCTGAACTGATTTGTCTTTCATATAATTTATTCCCGGCTGTTTTATTTTAAAAAGATATTCCACCGTATCTTTTACAACCGGGTCATTCGAATTCTTGCAGTATACAGAATATTTTAAAACAGGTTTCTGCTCGGTTTTAAAATCTTTCCTGTAATACTCTGTTTTAAACTGAAGATAATATCCCCCGGCGCTTTTCCCGTAGGTGAAAAGAGATGAATGCTTATGCCGTTCATCAGTTTCATAAGACTTGATATTAAATCCATATACATCAGCATTTAACGAATTGGTATCAGAATTTCTTAAAATGCTCTCAAGTGTGTTAAGTGATCCCATTCTATCAGTATAATTCCCTTTATAAACTGTTCCATCAATAATATCCTTTTTAAGCTTAGCAATATCCGTTGTAAAAAATTTAGAATTAGATTCCTTTTTCTTTTTAAGGTCTTTAGTTAAAGGATAGTATTCCATCACTGAATCAATAGTATTGTCATTATTCTTATCAGTAATCATTATAATCCTTTTCTCAACACCTGAAAAATCACCTATTACTATCGATGTATCATTATCGATTGCCTGCAGAAACAGATAATTGATGCTATCTGAAGGTATAGGGAAAAAAGTAATTCTTTCCTGTGTGAGTTTCTTGGTCTGAATATCTTCCTCTACTGCCGGGAAGAGTGGTGATATAAACATTATCGCGAGTATTGCTGCTGAATAAAAATATTTCTGTTTCATTCTTTCCCCCTATTATTATAGTGCAAATTAAAAGTAAATTTTAAAAAATCAACAATAATATGCAGGAATTTAAAAAAAATAAGCCCAAATGGGCTTTTTTATGCAATAAATGCAGATCAAGTATTTCTAAAAATCAGATCATCTGCACAAACCATATTTAATAAACATATTTATTTTTTATAAAAAAACCTGAACTCGTTCTGCATGATCTAAAATAACAGAATAAGTACAGGCTTTTGATTTTAACATATTAATGATTTAAAACAATTTTTTTAATTATCTGCCGTTCATATAAATTAACTACGGTATATTCTGTTATTTTACGCCGTTTCCTGAATTCACACCAG
>Ga0116171_10003288_pt1 | contig 14995 bp, 13 predicted proteins | sample AD_JPNHW2_MetaG_FD_89798 | JGI IMG/M metagenome (GOLD analysis project Ga0116171, IMG submission 89798) | Active sludge microbial communities of municipal wastewater-treating anaerobic digesters from Japan - AD_JPNHW2_MetaG | ecosystem: Engineered > Bioreactor > Anaerobic > Digestate | place...
AACCCCCGGCGGTTTTGAAATACCGCCGGGGGTTTTAGTTTACAGAGGACGAACGGCAAGCGAACGAAGTTCGCTCTACACGGGAATAAACAGATCAAGTGGAGGTCAAGGTTTTTCAATGCGAACCGCGTTCGCTGGCGCACGGCGCACGCACGGCGCGTCAGGGATGCCGCGCCCTACAAAATTTATTTGAATTGCGTCAGCTCAGCGGGGTTACTATGTAGGACGTTGTGCCGTTCGGGCCGGGGACTGCTTGGACTGAGGCCGTCGGGATTTCGGCACCGCCGCGCGGGGTGGGGATAAACACCTGTGAGGTGGTTCCGTTCGGATAGGTGAGCGACGAGACCGTACCGTTGATTTTGATCGGGTCGGCTTGGAATATGTACTGAACGGTGCCGTTTGCGAGCAGGTTCTCGGTGACCTTGCCGTACAGCCGCTCGGGGGCCGGCGTGAAGATGCGGGTCGTGGTGCCGTCCGGGCCGATGACGTCCGAGGCGGTGCCTCCGCCGGGCGTCGGCGCGTAGACCCTTGCCATGGTGGGGCTGCCCTGCTGGTCATAGCCGTAAGAGACGGTATAGGGGAGTTCATAGGGGGCTCTGACCAGATACCAGACCTTATTGCCCTTGACGTCGGTGGTGGCCGACACCGTGCCGTTGAGGATGACCGGAGCGGGCGTCATCCAAGCGCTGATCGTGCCGTCCGCGTTGGTGACGGTCGAGACCGGGCCTGAGGTGCGGTCGGCGGTGCCGTATAAAATGACGGTCGATTCGGCTTTGACGATGCTCTTCGCCGCGGTCGGGCAGTCCAGAACGATGCCGACGTCATAGGTGACGGCCGCGGTCGAGACGTAGCTCGCGTCGACTTCGACGAGATAGACGTCAAGGCCGAGATAGGTGAGTTCCTTGTAGACCTCGCTGAGCGGGCGGCCGAGCACCGACGGCATGACGATGTATTCGGGGCCGCGGCTGACGGTCAGAACGACCGTGGTCAGGCCGGGCGACGGGGTGTTCGGGTCGGGGCTCTGTTTCATGACGATGTTGCGCGGGTAGGTGTCGTTGAACGCGGAATACTGGACCTGGAAGGTGAATTTTTGGCTTGCGCCGTATAAATCCATGACGTCGGAGAGCTTGAGGTTCAGCAGGTTCGGCACGTTCATGACGGCAAGCTCGGAGCTCGTCTGCGGAATGCTCGAATAGACGCGGCTCTGAGCGGAACTCGTCGGCCTCCAGTTCGCTTTGAACACGTTGACGTCGAAGACAAAATAGAGCGCCGCGACGGCGATGCCCGCGAGCAGCACCAAAGATGCCGCGAACACGCCGATGACGAAGCGCGTCTTCGCGTATTTGCCCTCTTTTTGGGGCTGGCTGTCCGAAAGCTCCGGCGCCGGGACGGCCTCGCCCGAGAGCGCGGCGCGCAGTTCCATCATCGTGGGAAAACGCTTCTCCGGGTCGCGGCTCAGCCCTTTGAAGAGGGCCGAGACAGCGCAGGCGGGGACGTCGCGGGGGAACAGGGAAGCGAAATTGTCGCGGTTGGCGCGGGTATATTTTATGCCTGTGATGCAGCGGAACATCAGCGCGCAGGCCGAATAGACGTCGGCGGTGCGGTCGGGGTAGGGGGTTCCGGTGAACTGCTCGGGCGCGGCGTAATCGTCGGAGATGTTGATTTGGACGCCCTTGCCGTTGATGCGGGCGGAAGGCACCGAAAATCCGCGCAGGCGGATGCTGCCGTCGGAGGCGATGAGCACCGTCGATTCGTCGATGCCGCGGTGCACAAGGCCGTGGAGGTGGAGCATTTCGAGTTCGGAGATCAGGATGTCGAAAATCGGGCGGACTTTTTCCCAGGCGGCATGACCGGAACTGCGGAACGCGTCGGCGACTTCAACCATCGCCATGCTCTCATCGATGATGACCACAAAATAATTCGTGCCGTTGCCCTCAAAGATGTCGCAGACCGAGACGACCGGGCTCTGCTCCGCCAGTTTGACGAGCTTGTGCGCCATGTCGACAAAGTCCTCGCGCAGTTCGGCGATCAGATCGACTTTGTCGGGACGGAAGACCGCGGTGACGCCGTCATCGGAGCGGCTCATCAGGTTATGGACGAAAAACTCCGTGATCTGGACGATCCTGCCGGTGCGCAGGTCGAGCGCGGTATAAGTATAGCTGTCGCCGTCCATCCGGACGGTTCTGCCTACTTTGTAGCGCCCGCCCAGAAGCGAATCGTAGGGCAGTGCCGGCGGAAGTTGTCTCGCCTGCGTATTGAAGCCGCAGTTGGGGCAGACCGTGCCCCCGTCGAAGGCCTTCATGCAGTTGAAGCAGAAATTTCCCCTCATGATTTGAAAATCCTTTCGCAGCGTGTTTTCCCGGAGTTGATGGTGACGTAGTGCAGGGGCCGCGCCCGATATCGCCCGCGATGTCAATACGGCGTTGGCGCGGTGGCGGATGATATCCGCCCCTGCATGATCATATCATTTGTTTTCCCGGATTGATTTGAATCCTTCGCCGATCGTTTCGCTTGTGCTGCAGACGATGATAAAAGCCGATGGGTCGATTTCGCGGATGATGGCGCGCACCTTGGAGGTCTCGCTGTTTCGCAGCGCCGTCAGAATGATCTCTTTGTCCGCGTCGGTATAGGCGCCGCTGCCTTTTAAAAACGTCACGCCGCGCCCGATCTTCGCCATGATCTCTTTGGCGATCTCGCGCGGCTTGGCCGAGATGATAAAATAGGATTTTCCGTAGTCGATGCCGTAGAGCACCGTATCGGTCAGCCGGGAGTACGCATAGATTGTAATCAAAGAATACAGCGAATTATTGATATTTTTGTAGACCAGCCAGGTTCCGATTAAAATGACGCCCTCGATCATCAGAATCAGTTTGCCCATTTCCATATGGGCGTGTTTGAGTTTGATGAGCCGCCCGATGATGTCCACGCCGCCGGTTGTGCCGCCGCGCAGAAAAATCAGCCCGAGTCCCACGCCGCCGATGGCGCCCGCGAACAGGGAGGCGACGATCATCTCGCCGTGATAGGCCGGGAGCTTCAAAAATTCCAAAAGATCGATCATCAGCGAAACCGAGAGCATTCCGACCGCGGATTTGAACAGCAGCCGTTTGCCGAGCATAAACGCCGCAAGCACAAACAGCGGGATGTTGAGGACGATGATGGTGATGCCGATCGGGAATTTGCCGCCCGACAGGTAACTGATCATGGTGGAGATGCCGGTGACGCCTCCGATGGAGATGTTGTTCGGCGCGGCGAAATACACCACCGAAAAACCCATCAGAAAGCTGCCTGCGAGAAAACCGAGAATATCCCAAACGATATTTTTAATTTTAGCGCTTTTCTCGGAACCGTCCAATTGTCAGACCTCCCGTTTTTAAAAACCGGATCCCACGAGTTCCATTATACGTGATTTTTGACCGGAAAGCCACAAATATCCCAAAAGTGCCTCAAAACCCGTGGCTTTTGCGTAATCGCCGAGCGACGCGCTTTTCGGGGCGGTCTTATGTTTCGCGTTTCTGCCCCGACGGTAGATCTGCTCTTCTTTTTCGGTAAGTAACGGCAAAATTTTAATTGCCGCAGCCGCCTGCGCGGACGCCTTGACGAATTCCTGCTTGAGGTCGTTGAGCTTTTCGAACGGGACTTCCGCTCCCTCGACCAGCTGCTCGCGCACGACGAGCTCATAGACCGCGTCGCCTAAAAACGCCAGCCGCGCAACGGGCATTTCATCCGGCGAACGGGCGGACTCGTAAAAACGGTTATCGGACGTACTCGAATTCAAAGTCATAAATGCTCACCGTATCCCCTTCCTGCACGCCCCGGCGCTCCAGTTCGTCGATGATGCCGCTCTGGCGCAGCACGCGCTGAAAATACTGCAGCGACTCGTAATCGTCCATATTGACCGAATTCAAAACACGCAGCAGCCACGGCGCATCGACAATGAAGACGCCCTCTTTGTTCGTGACGGTGAACGGGCGGTTGTTCTCGACTTTGAATTCGGGTTCCGGCTCGGGCTCGTAGACCTTGATGGACGGCAGCGTCGGCAGGGTTTTGAAAATATAATTCTTCAGCTCCGAAAGACCCGCGCCCGTGACCGCGGAAATCGGGAAGACCTCGAAGCCCTTGCTTTTCGCGTAGCCGCAGAAGTCGTCGAGCATCTCCGGGATGGCGCTGTCGGTCTTGTTGGCGGCGACGATGCGGGGCAGGGAGGCCAGCAGCGGGCTGTAGCGAGAAAGCTCGGAGCAGATGACGTCGAAATCGGATCTGGGGTCGCGCCCCTCGGTCGAGGCCGCGTCGACGAGCTGGATGAGCATCCGGCAGCGCTCGATGTGGCGCAGAAACTCATGCCCGAGTCCCGCGCCTTCGGCCGCGCCCTCGATGATGCCCGGGATGTCGGCCATGACGAAAGAGGCCTCTTCGGGGCCGTAAACGACGCCGAGATTCGGGCGCAGGGTGGTGAACGGATAATCGGCGATCTCGGGGCGGGCGTTGCTCATCGCGGAGACCAGCGTCGATTTGCCCGCGTTCGGGAAACCGACCAGGCCGACGTCGGCGAGCAGTTTCAGTTCAAACAGCACTTCGCGCGCTTCGCCCGGCGCTCCGGCTTTCGCAAAACGCGGGCACTGGCGCCTGGCGGTCGCGAAATGCCGGTTGCCCGCGCCGCCGCTTCCGCCCTTCGCGATGCGGACGGGTTCTTCGGAGGAGATATCGGCGAGCACGCGGCCGGTTTCGGCGTCTTTGACGACGGTGCCGACGGGCAGGGCAATGACGATGTCGTCGCCTTTTTTGCCGGCTCTGCAGCCGCCGTCGCCTTTTTCGCCGTCGGGCGCGCTGTATTTGCGTTTATAACGGAAATCGGCGAGGGTGGTCAGGTGCGTGTTTCCGACAAGCACAATGTCGCCGCCTTTTCCGCCGTCGCCGCCGTCGGGTCCCCCGTTGGCGACGTATTTTTCGCGGTGGAAGGTGACGGCGCCGTTGCCGCCGTTTCCGGCTTTTAAGGTGACTTTCGCGGTGTCAATAAACATAAAATCCTCGTTTGCAATTTGATGGTGTGGGAGGGGTGAATGTGGTGTAGGGGCGATTGGTCGGGCCGAGCCCGATAGCGCCCGTGGTACCCATGCGGGTTGAAACGGCACGTGCGAAGTGTGTTCGCACGCTCGGCGGGATGCATCGAACCGCGACGGTTCGTTACATCCCGCTCTACAATGAAATAAACATCATTTTACGGACGGGGCGGGCGATTACGAATCGCCCCTACAAGTATTTTAAACATAAATTCTTGGGGAATCAACGGGCGCACACTAAAGTGCGCTCCTACGGGAGGAAATGCGCTTGGGGTGATGATTCATCACAAAAAGAATATGGGGCGAAGGGTTGTCCGGGGAAAGCCATCTTCAATAAAAAAAGATTGGGACAACCCGACGTCCAAGAGCAGGAGTCCTGCTTTCGGACGACTGCTCGCCCCATTCTTCATATTCAATATCGGATCGGTCGGATTACCGAAAGATTATTCAGTCCGAGCTCACTCGGGCCGAACTCATTCGGTGATGACGCTGATCTTTTTGCGGTCGCGGTCAAGACGCTCAAACTTCATCTTGCCGTCGGCGGTCGCATACAGGGTGTTGTCGCTGCCCATGCCGACGTTGTCGCCGGGATGGAAATGGGTTCCGCGCTGACGGACCAGAATGTTGCCTGCGAGCACCTGCTGACCGTCGGCCCGTTTGAGGCCGAGGCGCTTGGACTCGGAGTCGCGTCCGTTCTTGGTGGAGCCGACGCCCTTTTTATGAGCGAAGAATTGAAGACCGAGTTTAATCATTTTATTATTCCTCCGTTTCGGTAATTATCCTGATATTAAGTGCACCCGGGTAATCGGTTTGAATCACAGCCAGATGGTCTTTGAGCGCACCGATGATTTTTTGCCCGTTGGGGTCTTCGCATTTTTCAACAAAGACCGAGTTTTTGCCGACCGTCACCGTGGCCTTTGCACCGAACGTTTCGGTGATCGTGTTGACGGCGAACATCACCGCCGATGTGACTGCCGCGCAGACGATATCTTTTCCGAATTCCGCCGTCCCGCTGTGGCCCGTCACCTGAAATCCGACCGGCTTTTCGGCGCGGCAGTAAAAGACGGCTTTGATCATTAAAGCGAAATAGAGTTGATCTTCACCTTTGTATAGGGCTGACGATGACCCATTTTGTGATGCACGTTTTTCTTGGCTTTGTAGGTAAAGATGTTGATTTTTTTGTTTTTGCCGGATTTGACGACGGTTCCCTTGACCGAAGCGCCTTTTACAAACGGGGTTCCGGTGATCAGGTTGTCGCCCTCGACGGCAAGCACTTTGTCAAAAGTGATCTCTTCGCCGTCGTATTTGTCGAGTTTCTCGACGAAAATTTCGTCGCCCTCGGTGACGCGGTATTGTTTACCGCCGGTTACAATGATTGCGTACATGTTTTGTTAAAACACCTTTCGATGATCTCGCTGTTGGGGTGAGAGAGCTTGCAACTCGTCTGCTTTGAAACCCCGGCCACAAAAAATAATGGCCATACAAGCGGCTCCAAGTAATATAACATAAATTCGGGGCGGTGTCAAGAGGTTTTGTATGAAAAATACGGTTGCAAGGGCGGATAATATCCGCCCCTACATGATCTTTTCAAAACATCAAAACGCAGGACGAAAAGCGGGATATGCCCGTTTTCGCCCTGCGAAGATATTTTTGTTGAATGGAATTACCGGAAATAAAGGCCCGAGGTGAATTCGGCCTGCGCCGTGACGCGTCTGTTTTCGGCCCAGGAATATCCCGGCTTGACGGCTTCGTTATGTATGATGTCGGCAGCCGTATAGCAGACGGCCAGGATGCCGGAGAGAAGGCTTGCGAAAAGCAGCAGGAGGAGTGCTGTGATCAGGGGGCTCTTTTTCATTTCGTATCCTTTCTGTCAGTGACATATGCCTTTAAAGGTTACAAATTTCGTGGCCTATGTGCTTTGTACTGCAATAATATCACAAAAAGGTTACATTTTCGGTTACATTTTGGCACTTTGCTTGCAAAATTATTGTAAACCGGCGGATTTTGGGGAATTTTTTATAATTTGTAGGGCGCGGCATCACGGGCCACGGCCCGCCTGACGCGCCGTTGCCCGGAACAATGCGTACGGCGGGGACGGAATCCCACCACCACTGCAAGGCGGTAGACGAATTAGTGAATAGTGAATAGTGAAGAGTGAATAGTGAAGAAGTAAGGTACCGCGCGTTAATCTGTGCGACAGGGGCGGGGATAATCCGTGCGACGGGGACGGGGGCGGAATGCTGCGGACGGTAGAGTTACGTATACGAACTCCTTCCCCCATTCCCGCATCAACGGTGCGCTGTTGATGAATACAAGGGAGGCAAGACGGCGTGCCGAGTCGTCACGCCCTAAAAAAATTTAAAACCCGCCGGAGGGCGGGTTTTAGATTTCTGAATTCTTAATTCTTAATTCTGAATTCTGAATTACGCGTAGTAGCTGCGCATTCCCAATATTACGCGTAATAGTTGCGCAGGCCCAGTACTATGCGTAATATTGGGCCTGGGCGTTCCAGAGTTCGTAATATTTGCCGGTGGGATTCTGAATCAGCTGGTCGTGGCTGCCGCGCTGGACGAGGCGGCCTTTGTCGAAGACCGCGATGTCGTCGCAGAACCGGCAGCTCGACAGGCGGTGGCTGATGTAGATGGCCGTCTTGTCGCCGACGATTTCATTGAATTTGGAGTAGATCTCATATTCGGCGATGGGGTCGAGAGCTGCGGTCGGCTCGTCGAGGACGATGAACGGCGCGTCTTTGTAGAGCGCTCTTGCAAGCGCGATCTTCTGGGCCTCGCCGCCCGAGATCTCGACGCCGTTTTCGTCGTAGTTTTTATACAGGCAGGTCTCGGAGGTCAGGTGGGAAACATCTCCGGGTTTATCGAGCCCGAGGCCGGACTTTTTACAGCACTCTTCGACTTTTGAGGCGTCGTATTCGACGTTGGCGGCGACGTTTTGACCGAGCGAGACGGCGAACAGATTGAAGTCCTGAAAGACCACGCCGAAGATGCGCATATATTCCTCATAGTCGTATTTGCGGATGTCGATGCCGTTTAAGGTGATCTCGCCCTCGGTGGGGTCGTAAAGGCGGCACAAGAGTTTGATCATCGTCGTCTTGCCGCTGCCGTTCATGCCGACCATCGCGAGTTTTTCGCCGATGTGCAGTTTCATCGAGAAATGGCGCAGGGCGTATTCCCCGGTGCCCGGGTATTGGAACGAGACGTTTTTAAACTCGACCAGATAGTCGTTGTCGCCGCCGTCGCAGTGGACGCGCTTTTCGACCGGGAGGGTGCCTTTATACATCTCATTCGGGATCGAGAGGAATTCGAGGGTGCTCTCCTGCCGCTTCGCGGCGACTTCAAAATAGGTGAGCTGTTGGACGATATTGGAGATGCACCGGATGAAATCGGTGAAGCCCTTTGCGTAGCGGTACATGCCGCCGACGCCGAAGACGCCCGCCGCGCATTTGATGGCGGTGTAGAAATAGGAGCCGCCCGTGAGGAGATATTCGGGGATGCTGCCCAAAATCCAGCCGGTGCCGTTCAGGCGGCCGTACCGCTCGAACTTTTTAAACCACCATTTGCGGCCGGGTTCGATCTCCTCTTCGAGCATCTCCTGCCCGCCGAACAGGCGGATGTCTTTGCCCATTTTATATTCCATCTGTCCGGATTCGAAGATGTAATACATGATGGATTTTTTTTCGATGCTCTTTTCCTCCATCTCTTTGAACCAGATCTTGTTGAGTTTCAAAGAGGGAAGCATGCTGACTAAAAGATATGAGATCACGGACAGGAAGAAGTAGACGTAGAAGTCCCATTGTTTGAAGATTCCCGTGCCGGTCAGCAGAGGCCAGAGCAGGACGATTGCGGTGACGCCGTTGCCGAGGGTTCTCGGCAGCCAATAGATCATATCCAGAATGCTCTTTAAGCCGAAGCCCATCAGGTTATCCTCCTGAATGCGGCGGCGCAGATCCTGCGAGCGGGGGCTGTCGAGCAGCGGATAGTCCATACTGAGGGTCTTTTCGCCGGTGCGGGCGGCATAGTTCAATGTGGCGACTTCCTTATGGATGTTCATGTACTTTCCGATGACGGTTGAGGCGGTGTTTAATGCCAGAATAGTGCATTCGGCGATGACGATTTGGATCAAAATCTCCTTGAACGGCTTGTGCGCATAGAGCATATCAAGCACTTGGGAGAGGATCAGCGTCGCGACCATCGCGTAAGAGGAGTTGATGATGCAGCGCAGCCAGGACAGCGGAACGATCCATTTGTCGAGCGAGTTGGCGAGTTTGTAGCACTTGACCATCGCGCGGACGGTGGCGGCCATGCGCTTTGAGAGCTTTTCCTTTTTCGGATTTTCGTTGTTTGCCGTGTCTTTATTATTTGACATCAGACCGCACCCCCTTCCAAAGCGAGATTGCCGTTCGGTGTGACGTTTTCTTTATAATAGTGGCTTTGAATTTCAAACATCCCGGCGTATTTGCCGCCGGCCGTCATGAGTTCGGCATGGCTGCCGCGCTCGGTGATCGCGCCGTTTTCCAAAAAGAAAATGCGGTCGCAGAAGCGGGTCGAGGCCAGCCGGTGGGAGATGAACAGCACCGTGCTGCTTCCGGCGAGCTCCTGGTATTTGTCATAGACCTCGCTTTCGGAGATCGGGTCGAGCGCCGCGGTCGGTTCGTCGAGAATCAGTACCGGCGCTTGTTTATAGAGGGACCTTGCCAGCAGCAGTTTTTGCTGTTCGCCGCCCGAAAGCATCACACCGTCGTCGTGGATGAAGCGCAGAAGCTGGGTGTTTTCCGCTTGGGGCAGCTGTGAGACGTGTTCCCAGATGCCCGCGCGCTCCAAACAATCTTTGACGAGCGCATAGTCGACGTCTTCCGGTTTTTTCATCGCGACGTTCTGAGCGACGGTGACGGGCAGCAGGGAGATATCCTGAAAGACCGCCGAGAGCAGGGAAAAAATATCTTCGCGGCGCATGTTGGCGATATCCTGCCCGCCGATGAGAATCTTTCCTTTTGTCGGCTGATAAAATCCGCATAAAAGTTTTACGATGGTGGTTTTGCCCGCACCGTTCACTCCGACCAGCGCGATCTTCTCGCCGCCGCGAATCTGCATACTGAGGTGGTCGAGGATCAGTTTCTCCGAACCGGGATAGGAGAAGCAGACGCCGCAAAACTCGATGGTCAGCGGGCGGGAAAGAGAAGTGACGTCGGTCGGATTTACCGGGTCGGGCCGGTCGGGCATATCGAGATAGCTGCGCAGGTCGCAGATCTTATAGTTCGAGAGATTGATCTCGTGAATCCAGCCGACGACGTTTTGCATCTGGGTCGAGAACAGGGTGATGGCGTTGAAATAGAGGATCAGGTCGCCGACGGAGATCTCGCCGATCGACGCTTTCCACGCCAGATACGCATACGCAAGGGCGTCACGCAGGAAGGTGTTGAGGAGGTACGGAATATCGGAGACGAGCTCTTTGAAATTGCGCTCGCGGCGGTTCTTGATCTGCTCTTTCAAGAGCATCTCGCGCAGGTCGGCGAACCATTTGCTCATCTTATAAATGCGGATGTCTTTGCCTGATTTGGAATCGGATGAGGTCTTGATGACGTAATTCTGGCGCTTGTCGGTCTTGGCCCAGCGGTCCTTCTGCTTCTCGACCCATTTCTCAAACGCGAGGCGCGCAAGCAGTTCCGCGCCGGAGCCGACTAAAACCAGCACGACGATCAGCGGGTTTACGACCGACAGCACCGTGGTGAACAGGATGAACATCAAAACGTTCTGCGTGGTCTGGAAGAAGTTCCAAATCATTGAAGTGGAGTTGGCGCGGTCGTTGAAAGAGTCTCCCTCGCAGCTCTTCGCCTTTTGGTATTTGGTCTGGCCTTCGGAGCCCTCGAGCAGCGCGTAATCGCAGTTCAGGGTCTTTTTAAAAATGCGATGCTGGAAGTTGACGGTGACTTTCATGAATCGGTTGCCCGCGTTGCCGGAAAAATAGCCGTTGATCGATTCAATCACGATACAGGCCACGACAAAGATGCCGGTAGCAAGCGCGATCTGCCCGACTGACGAGCCGTTCGTCACCTGATCGATGACGAATTTGGGCAGGTAGATCCAGGCATAACGCAGCGCGACGGCGCAGGCCATCGCGATCGGCAGGGAGAGCACCGTGAATTTGTCGGCCGCCCAAAGGTTTTTGAGCAAAAATCCCATGTTTCGGAGGACCGAATAAGCGGGTTTGATTTTTTTCTTTTTTTCGTTTTCAGGCAAAATAAAATCGCTCCTTTCACAGGTAACGGGAGGATTGTAACATTCTTTATTGAATAAAAATACATTTTTACGCCAACGGTCGGAATTTCGACGCGAATGGAAATTTTCATTGTAGGGGCGTTACGGGCACGGCCCGCCTTGGCTGTCCGCTCCGCCGTATCTTGTAGGGAAGGGTCTTGACCCTTCCGAGTGAACGCGCAGAACGCGTTCACGGGAAATTACCGTGTTTGATACAAATCCTGTTTCGTGCGAACACGAATCGTAATCATGTTTGTGAATTATAATCATGGTTTGGTGCGAGACGGAACCTTTTTGCAAACCGCAATCGTTAGGATTGCGGTCTGCTCGGAAGGGTCAAGACCCTTCCCTACAGGGACGGGGTACGACGGACGCGCATGGCGGCCTGTGGCCCGTGGCCCGTGGCGCCCCTACGATTTATTTTTCAACGGCAATAAAACTTCGGTTGCGAAGACGCCGGGCTCGCCGGGGGTGCCGGGTTCGTGCTGGCGGTTGACGTAGCCGTTGTGGCGGGCGGCGATGTCGTCGATGCGGATCAGGCCGTAACCGTGTTCGGCGGGGGCGGGCTTGCCGTGTTCGGCGGGGGCAGTTTTACTGTTTTCCGAAGAAGCGGGGTTCGGGGTCAAAGCCGCATTTGCCGTCGAAATTGCGTTCGGTGCGGAAACGGTTTTGGTCGAGGCGTACATCGCGGGGGTCTTTTGCTCCGATTTGCGGGTCTTTTTGAGCTCGCCCGACATCGAATTGCTGACCGAGATATAGAGCTGCCCTTTTAAAATGCCGATGAAGATGCGCATCCAGGGGCGGGAGTCCTGACGAGTTTTGACGCAGGCCTCCATCGCGTTGTCGAGCAGGTTTCCGATGATGACGCAGAGGTCGATGTCCGGGATGCCGAGGTTTTTCGGCACGACCGCTTTGACGCTGACGTCGATGTCGCGCTTATAAGCGAGCGACAGTTTGCTGTTCAAAATCGCGTCGATCATCGTGTTGCCGGTTTTGACGACCGTATCGACGCTGTTTAAGTCGAGCTGCAAATCCTCGAGATATTTCCCGAGTTTTTCGGTCTCGCCCTCCTCGAGATACACCTTCATGACCTGAATGTGGTTGCGGTAATCGTGCCGCCAGCCGCGCATTTTGGCATAGATATTCTCGACCTCTTCACAGTGTTTGGTGATGAGGTCGCTCTGATAGTCCGAGATGGATTTGTTGACGAGTTTTTTGGTGTAGGCGCGCTGCCACAGGACGATGCCGAGCACCGTGCCCGCGAATCCGACGCCGATGATGATATAATACCAGTAATATTCCATGTCGTTATTTTGCCTTATAAAAGTTGATGAACTTTCGGTTGACCGCGTCGTAGCTGCGGCGCGAAAGCGGGAGTTTGCTTCCGTCATCGAGAATGACGTCGCAGCGCGTGATCTGGCGGATGTGCCTCAGGCCGACGAGATAGGAGCGGTGGCAGCGCACAAACGAATCGCCGAGCAGCATTTCGAGCTCGGAGATCGGCGTTTTGACGGCTAAATTGTCACAAGCGTTGCGGGCGCAGTGGATCGTGACGACGTGGGAAAACGCCTCGGCGTAAATGACGTCTTTTTCGAGCAGGCGGACGATGCCCTCCTCGGTTTCGAGCATCACGGCGGGCTCGGCTTTGGAGAGGTTTTTCGCGGCCTTGTCGAGTACCCCGCAGAGTTTTTCCGGCTCAATGGGCTTGACGAGATAGTGCAATGCGTCGACCTCGTAGCCGTCGGCGGCGAAGTCCGAATAGGCGGTGATGAAGACGATTTGGGGGTGCGCGTCGGACTCGCGGACGCGGCGGGCGAGTTCCACGCCGTTCATGCCGCTGAGTTGGATGTCGAGCAGCAGGATATCAAAGGTCTTGTTTTCGGCGTATTCGAATAAAAACGCCTCCGCGCTCGGAAACAGCGAGACGGCGGCGCAGACGGCGCGTTTTTTCATCCAGCCGGTCACGATTTTTTGCAGGTTGCCGGCCTGGACGGGGTTATCATCACAGATTGCGATGTGCAATGTATTGGCCTTCCTTTCCGTCGAGAGGTAAAAGGGGAGAGAGAATGTATATTGTAGGGCGCGACGACCCGGCGCGCCGTGGGGATTTGCGCACCGGGGAACTAAGAGAGCAAAGTGAAGAGTGAAGAGTGAAGAGTGAATAGGTAAGAAGTAAGGTACCCGGCGGGGGAATATTATTGTAGGGCGCAGTCCGGTGGTTCGTTATGCCGCGTCTTAATTCTTAATTCTGATTTCTGAATTCTGAATTCGACTTGCGGTTGAAGGTCTTTTTGATGATCAGCGGGAAGAACAGCATGCCCCAGAGAATCATCAGGAAATAGCGGATGACGTCGACGGCGAGGGATTCGCCGAACACGAGCTTGAAGCCCTCTTTGATGAGCAGGATTCCGGCGATGCCGAGGACGACTTTGACGACGTGCTTCCACCACTTGTCGCAGTGTGTATCGAATTTGATGCAGACGCGCTCGACGTACCAGCAGACCGCGAAGCCGAGTCCGGCCGCCGCCGCTTTGCAGCAGTCGGAGACGTATTTATATTCGATGATGCCGCTTTTGTACATGAGTCCGGCATAGACCGCGACAGCCGCAGAAATGAACGCGAGGACGGCCGCGACGGCGAAATTCTGCTTTGGGGTCAATGCGCCCTTGAATAACACCTGCGCGATGACTGCGAAGACAAAGCCGGATAACAGGCCGACGGATACGTCGAGGGGAGTATGTACGCCGAGGTACATGCGCGAGAGCGTGACCATCGGGAAGATGACGAAGCAGGCGATTTTCACCCACGGTTTTTTGAAGTGCAGGCCCGCCGAGCCGAATACCGCCGCGGAGCCCTGCGAATGCCCGCTCGGAAACGAATAGCCGGTCGCGGTCGTCTTTGCGCCTTCGACCGGCTGAAAGGCGGTGTCCAGCACCCACGGGCGCGGGATCCGGAACGCGATTTTGAGTGACTGGACCGCGAGACCCGAGCCGAAATAGGCGAGTCCGGCTTTATAGACCAGCTCTTTGTTGACGCACCAATAGAAGACGCCGATGACGGCGAGCAGCAGCATTTCTTCTCCGAACAGGGTCCAGAATCGGAAAAAGACGTCGAGAAACGGGGTGCGGATGTGTTCAAGCGCTTTTAAAAAGTCCATGCTTATTGTCCTCCGATCGCGATTCGGTGCGGTTATGAATGAATATGTCTTTGACTATTGTAACATAAAACGGGAAATTTTTCAATCGATAACAGAAAACGGAAAACCGGATTCATAAAAACGTGGAGACTATCATGAAAAACGTCTTAAAAACGTGGTTGACTTTATTGGACTTACGGCCGAGAAAGCTCGTAGGGGCGAACTGCGTTCGCCCGCGTTGTTTAATAGCGTAGGGTCAACTGTATGTTCGTAAGGACTGCGGTTCGAATCCGTATCGCTCCTACATAGGCGCGGCGGGCGAACAAGGCGGGCCGTGGCCCGTATCGCCCCTACATTGTATTACACCGCGTACATGAATAGGGGATTTCATCAATGGCAAAACGGGCAGGGGATTTTTTCCCTGCCCGCCTGCGGTGTGAGGTATTCTGTTTCCGTATCGGACAGTGTGAAAGATCACTGTTCAATCCCATTACAACGAAAACAGAGAAAAGGGGAAACCCCTTGTAATGAGC
>Ga0116171_10003291_pt1 | contig 14990 bp, 9 predicted proteins | sample AD_JPNHW2_MetaG_FD_89798 | JGI IMG/M metagenome (GOLD analysis project Ga0116171, IMG submission 89798) | Active sludge microbial communities of municipal wastewater-treating anaerobic digesters from Japan - AD_JPNHW2_MetaG | ecosystem: Engineered > Bioreactor > Anaerobic > Digestate | place...
GCAAGAAAAATTGATATCAGCAAGTTAATCATTTTTTTAGGGGCTACCATAACTGATTGGACAGCCCTTGCCGGTTCCAGAATTTCAAAATCGGGATAATTTGAAGCAAGAGTAATAGCTGCCTCAGATCTTTTCTGAAGTAAATAAGTATATATAACATCGTTCAGATTGAATTTTCGTTGCATACTTACCATGTTAAGTTCTGTTTTTGGCAACTGAGAAATTTCTCTCGAGAGTTTTTCCGATCTGTAATTTAGCTCATTAAGTGAAAGACTTAGTGTGTTTAAATTATTAGTAACAGTTTCAATAATAGTTTGTTTCTGAATCTTTATTTTGTTTTCAATCTGACCCAGGAAGAGGTTCTTCTCACTATTATTGCTTAAGATCCCTGATCTTTGGGAATTCAAAGCCATCAGATCGGTAATGAGCTGATTCATTATCGGGTCTGCCACATTCATTGCAGATGGGGGCACAACACCGGCAATGTCATCATTTGTTTTAAAATAGTTAATAATGTAATTGTAATAACGTTCCTGAACCTTAAGACCGGCTCGCTCCGTTTCAATTTGAGTCATCTGCTCGTAAATACGCTGGCCCTGAAAACTAAGATCCATAACCTGATTAGCTGACTTAAAATTCCTGAGTTTCGATTCCGACTGAACCAGAGAATCAGATATTTCTGATATTTGTGAGTCAATAAAGTTTACAGTGCTAAGTGCAATTTTATTCTTTTTTGCCAGGTTTTCTTCAAGATAAGAATCCAGAAATTTATTTAAAAAACTAATTGTCTTTTCTGCATTTTCTCCACGGAACTGGATATTTATTATTGATGCAAGCGGAGAAACCTTTTCTATTTGCAATTTATTAAGGTATTCCATTGACAGATAGTCAAGATGATGCAGTTTGAAAAAGTAAAAAATGCCATTATCCGGATTAAAATTACGGTATTCTTTATTTAATGAGAGTGAAAACTTAAAAGATTGGTTGTCTATAGTCTCGTTAAATCTGCAAACTGCATCGAAATGCAAAATGTTATTATTACTAACTATTTGATTATCGACATAATTATATAGAGTTGCCTTGTCTTGTGATGCAGTAAGTCTATAAGTCGAATCGCTAAGGATTTTAATAAAAAACTTTGCTTCAATTGGTTGAGGATGTGACTTGTCAATGTTAACCAGAAAAGGCAAATTACCGTAAAGTTCGGTAGTCTGTTTAAACAACCCACTTTTTCCAAGAAAATAACTAACCTCAAGATTCATTTTGGATATTGTGGCGTTTACCAGGGCAAATGATTTAAGATTGTTTATTTCGTTTTCAATATTCTTATCTGTTTGTAAAGTGCCAATACTTCTAAACAATTCATTGGAGCTTAGCAATGTTGAGGTGTTGTTCTGGACAGGACTTATTGAAGCGTTTACCTGGTAAACTCTGGTTGAATATTTGTTATATAAAAAAGCTATGGTTACAAAAAGTATAAAACATCCTAAATAAAAATACTTTATGGAAAGCACTTTTAACAGAAAACGTTTTATGATGTCGATCGAAGGATCTGTTTCAGTTGTTTTAATCATGAAGATAGAATATATTTAAAATTTGACTCCTGTAAAAAGTAACACTGCAATAAGAGTTGTTATAGCGCTAAGAACTGTAGTGAAAGTAATATTTGAATAACTGGAAGAGATTGCTTTCAAAGGTTCTACAATAATTATGTCATTTGGAAGAATATAATAATAGTCCTTACTTGAAATCTTTGAATCAGACAGATTTAATCTATAATGGATAATCTTGTCACCTTCATTCCTTATAAGAATTATTTTTTCCCGGTCACCATATCGTGAAAGTCCTCCGCCAAGGCCTAAGGCTTCGTAGATAGTAAGTTTATCCTGTATAAAAGGATAAACTCCCTGATGTTGAACTTCGCCAATCACAGTGACTTGGTTATCAATATATTTGACAGCTACTGAAGTGTTGGAAACATAATCATTCAGGGCTTTCTGAATTTTCTCACCAGCCTGTGCTGTTGTCAGAGAACCTACATTTATATCACCTACAAAAGGGAAATTAATATTGCCTTTTTCATCAACGAGATAACCGGCAACGCCGTTGCTTGTGCCATACCTCATTTCATCGGAAGCATTAAATATCTGGCTTGTCTGAAAATCAATACTAAGCACTTTAATATACAACTTGTCAAAAGGTACAATTATTTTTTGGGTTCTTGGATTAACACTCGGTTCTTCAAGCTCATTAATATCATTGAAATAGCTTAGCTCTTTTGTGGGAACACAAGAAACAACAAGAATCATCATTAAGATAATTCCTGCTTTACAGAAATTGAACTTTAATTTATTTGGCATAAATAAATATATAAAAAAATTATAACCCAGTCCTCTGAAAAACTGTTTTTATTGTTTTTAATAAAATTAAGAAATCCATACGAATCGACCAATTGTCTATATAGGCTAAATCCATTTCCATCCATTTTTCAAATTTGATACTATTCCTGTCTGGTTTTATCTGCCAGAAACATGAAAGTCCCGGTTTTACTGAAAGCCGTCTTAACTGCCATCTTTTATAATATTGTATTTCACTCAACAGGGGAGGACGGGGACCAATCAGTGACATTTCTCCTTTAAGAATATTTATTAACTGAGGCAGCTCATCCAAACCAGACTTGCGAAGGATTTTGCCGATTTTTGTAATACGGGGATCGTCTTTAATTTTAAAAACAGGACCGTCAACTTCATTCTCGGCTTCGAGATCCTTCTTTAGCATATCTGCATTTGAGACCATTGTTCTGAACTTATACAGATTGAACTTTCGGCCACGTAGTCCGATTCGTGCCTGCTTATAGATTACAGGACCTTCGGAAGTTAATTTTATTGATAGAGCAATGATCAGAAGTAATGGTGATAATATGATTATTAAAAAGAGAGAAATGGTAATATCCATAAAATTCTTTAAAGCTAGTGCATATGGTTTATAAGGTACATTAATAAAAGTCAGAAATTTTTCATTTTCAATTCTTGTTTTAATTGCATTGGTCAGGTTAATTTTATCATCGGCATACCTTAACCTGAATGTCACACCAAGTTCCTCGCATGACCTTACTACATTTCTTACTTCAGATGGGATGATTTTATTTTTGAAATAGAGAACTTCATCAATAATATCTACTTCCATAAGATCATTTAGTACGGCTAAATACTCATCAGGAAAAATGAGTATATCTTTTTCATATGTTTTTTTAATTATGTCAGATCCGGTGAAAATAGCCATTATCCTGTATCCCCATTCTTTTTTTGTGACCAGATTGTCAATGAATGGAAGTGATAAATCGTCAGTAATGAGAGCAATGTTTCTGTAGTTAAATCCTTTAGCCCTGTAATTTTTAAATATTTTGTATTCAAGTGACCGGGCAAAAAACAGGAACATGAATCCCAGTAAAGTGAATTCTATCAGAAAAAGCCTGGATATCCATGCCATTTTGAAAACAAAATAAACTACGAGGAGCAGCAATCCTATTGCAAAAGTAGACTGAAAATATTCAAATAATAACACTCTGAACCTTTTGGTTCGTGGTATTTCGGTTACATTTATAAAATATAATAGAAAGAGCCAGAATGTTAATACGGCAAAATAAAGGATCAGAAATGATGTTTTTTCAAAGAAGAAGGTATTGACCGGATAGTAATTTATAAAATAGGAGAGCTGGAAAGCTCCGGTTATTGCAATAATATCAATAGAACCAAGTATTAGATTCAATAATCGCCATCTCTTAATAAAAGGGATTACTTTGAATCGTAAAATATCATTAATGAAATGCATAAATAGAATACTTCATTATCACTTCGTTCTGCGACAACGATAAAAAAACTGCAAACCAGGTTTCTTGATAGTGTTGTTAATTCCCTGCAGTCTGAATCCTTTGTGCGCAAAAATATGTCAAATTGTTATGCTCAGTGTGGTCCAGCACTTTGAATCCCCTGTCTTCAAAAAGCAGATTAACATTTCGCCGCGACATAAAATTGTTGGTTCGCAGATCTATTATATTATATATGGTGTTTAAAAATGGCAGCTTTGAAATAATACCATTTTCTAATGCTTCTGTATTTTGTATTGACAAATCAGCAGAAGAACCTTTATGAAATGAATAGGTGTTTTCTTTCTGATTGTCAATGTAGCACCCGATAAAATAACTTTTCGGAGGAAGATTTTTGTAAATCGAATGAACAAAGCTTTTAATCTCCCTGATTTTATTGAGTTCTTTTAGATTTACAAGAGTTTTTATACTCTTAATCTCTTCCGAATCATAGAAAAAATGATGCATAGAAGAAAGTATAATGATATTTGGATCCCTTGTAAGACCTAACCCTTCTAAATAATTAAATAAACTCTCTCTGCCCTCATCAGCGAAAATCTCTATTAACTGATCTTTAATATTTGATTCTTTCCGGATATTCATATCAATATTTGATAAGTTAAATTGCAGATTATTAGCAGTTTCGAATTTGTATGTTGATGTCCGGTTTCTCATAAAAATAAATATCTTTGTAAGTAAAATTAGGTATAATGCAAATCCAAGTCAATAGGTAAAAAGCTCACTGCATAAAAGCCGAACAATTAAACATTTCCATTAGTCTACAAAAAAGATACATTAATCCAAAAAAATAAGTCATTAATAGACAATAAAAATCTGTTAGTCAAAACAGTATGATATTTATCAATGATTTTTATAAAAGGAATTTTTTTTGTGTGTAAAAGATATGTAACATACAATAATACAGTACAATACAACTCGCGATTTTGTTGAAATCATCGTTTTTTCAGACAACCTATAATTTTGACAAATGTCAAAATTTTAAGGATAAAAATTTATTTTGTTTCCAACGATTGGTTATGGATTGATAATCAGTGTTATAGTTGAAGCTTTCAAAAAAAATGTAAATTACATGACTGAATGAAACAGAACACGACTTATTTATTTAATTTCAATGCATTTGTAGTGACTTTTTAAAAGAATAATTACTTCTTGTGAAGAATGAGACTGAGTCTTTGGGCTAATGAATTTTTACTTTTTTGTAACTAACCAGATATATTTAATTAGGGTCCTGTTGTTGAAGGCAAGAGTCTCCTGATGACATCTGACAGTTTTTGTAACTCTAAGTACTCTAAATACTTTGATCGTCACAGACAATCTGACAACTGTCCATCCGGAATTCAATGCATTTTTATATGAATGTTCAAAAATAGTTGATGATGGGTCAAAAGTTTTTGATTAACATATTTTTACTATTGAAAATAATGAAGGAAATTTATATGAAATTGTGTAAAATAGTTTAATTAAAGATCCCAATGATAATCCAAATGGGAAAACTTCAGAACCTTTTGATTGAACAAAGTTCAAAAACGCCACAAATTGATCTTAATCAATTAAATGGCGAGCTTATACTATCTGGCAAGTCAATACCTGAGAATTCTGCTAAGGTTTATGAACCTGTATTTAAATGGGTTTTGGATTATGTAATGCATCCAAGGCCAATCACTAATTTAAGGATCAACCTGGAGTACTTCAATACATCCTCATCGTTATGGCTGGCAAAGATATTTAAGGTTCTGGCCCGGATTAACAAACCCGATTATGTTTTATTCATACATCTTTATATTGACATAGAAGACTATGATGATATTAAAGAGTTTGGAGACTTAAAGGAAACTTTTGCATTTTTATCCGATCTTTCCAGTGGTACTTCAGTGAGTATTGGAATAAAGCTCTATGGCACCGATGATGATGGAATAATTAAAGAAACATCTATATTTATCTAGCTATACTGCCAGGTACAACAGAAAACAGATTTTAGCATTGTCTCTTTTTCTAAGTTAAAATAATCTTTCTTGCACCAATAAATTCCTATTTAAACAAGGCTGCATCTGTTGATCTTACATTATTTTTAAATGCTACAACAAAGGCCTGAGGATAACCCGATTTTCTGCAAATATTCTGAAACTCACCAGCCTGCGATAGAGTGCTGAATTCTCCGACGCAGGTGCGATAAAACCCTTTATATAAATATTCAAAAGTATTATAGCTTTTATTGTTTATTACAATACTGTAACTGCCTTTGGGTTTAACGTTTGCAACAAGTTGTACACGGTATATGATAAGATCTTTTGTTACAACTCTCCCGGGAGTAGTAATATTTACGTTTTTTGTTTTTATGGAGTCATCCTTTAAAATTTCTTTAATAAAAGTATCAACCTTCATATCCAAAGGTTTTACTTTTGGTTTTGTTTCTGTGATTAGAGTATTTTCAGGCAAAGCAGGCGGTCTGGAATCAGGTGGCTCTTTAGCTTCCACAACCGGTTCCAAAGCATGAAAGGAGACATTAGGTGCTATATGTTTTGCAAAAAACTCTGACAAGGTCAGTGATTGATTCTGACTATGATTGTTAATTGTAACCTTATATAATTGTACAGATCCTTTACCTGATTTTTGATTGACGGTATAAAAAGCTGATTTCCCATCTTTTCTGTTTATCGTAAATGCTATATCATCATATCTGGTGTTTATGGGAGTTGACAGGTTTATTGGTTTTTCCCAGTCCTTTTTAAAGAATTTACACATAAAAATATCATAGCCTCCGTAATCTGTCATACCATCTGATGAAAAAAACAGGTTGTCCTTAGAATCGAGACAAGGATACATTTCGTTGTATATGGAGTTAATAGCGTTTCCAAGGTTTTCAGGGACGGACCATGATCCTTCGTCATTGTATACAACGAAAAGATCCAATCCTCCCAGTGATCCTGGCCGGTTTGAGGCAAAAATCATCATTTTTCCATCAGCTGATAATGTTGGATGTGTATAGATGGATTGATCTGAACAGAAACTCATAGGATTATCATCTGTTGACCAGCCGCCCTGGTTTCCGATTCCCAGGATAAATTTTGCCTGATAGATTTTTTCGGTACCATCAGCCTTGGAATATTTAGTGAAATACATAGTATTAAAATCGCTGCTGAAGGTTATCGCCTCACATGGATATGTGAAGGATAATGATGGAGAGAATATCCTGGGGTTTTCTAATATTGTATCATTTAAAATTGCATAACGTGTATCTGTTTTACCGAAAGAGAGGTACTCCGGCAACATATTCTCTTCCAACTTTGATGATGAAAGATATATTATTCCATCTTTATAAAATTGAATGCCTGAAGAGGGAGGAAGAATAGTGAGGTTGAAAGAATCAACCTTTATATGCCGGTTGACAAAGGAAGTATCGTCTTGTATTAAAAAGATATTACCTGTTTGGGCAGACTCTTTTATGTTTTTATTTGTAATTATAGCCATCAGGAGTAAGCTCAGAAAAAGAGATATTATTATGGTGGATTTCATTTGTTTATAATTTATTTAAATCCCGTATTACCAGTGGTAAGATCTGAATGTTCCTGATTTAATGGCTGATATGTTTATACCTAAAGCAATTTCTGCAAGAATTGGATTTTCATAAAAAGGCGAATCATTTGGCAACTCAAAATACGTTCCTATATAAAACCTGGGGTATTTATACTGAAAGAAAAACGATGTTTTATTGTAATCATTGAAAAATGTTCCAAAACAAAAATTGCTGGCATATATTTTTAATTCTGGTTTTATCATGTTTTTTAGTTCCCCGGAAAATGAGTCATCAGAATTAATAATAAGTGATGGTTCGATCAGAATATTAAGTCTCTTTGAAATAATAAATTTATAACCAATCTGGAAAAACAGTTGAAGTGATACAGGAAGTGTGTATAAGCTGTCACTACCCGGCGCTTGGGGATTTCCAAGAAGGTTTGTCGAAGAGACGCCGGCGAAAAGGTGTGAACTATAAAAATAAACTCCAGCATCAAAATTCGGGAATATGGTGTTTTCAGAATGTTTCTCAAGATCTTTATCCCATGAATAATGGTTTGAGATTGCTTTAACGGCTACTCCGACAGATAAAAATGAAAGAGCATCCTCACTTAAAGTAAAATGATATGACCCTGCAATGTTTATACCAGTATTATGTGAGGAACCGTTCAGCTCATTAAATATTGTTGCACCAATACCTGTATTTGAGAATTCAGCCGAGGGACGAGAAGTAAAATAATAGCTTTTACGTCTCGGAAGTCTCATATTTCCGCCTAAAATCTGGGAATTAGATTTGTCATAATTGCCTGCAATAAAATCTATGCTGCAAAAATCTTTACTTCCGGCAATGGCCGGATTAAAGATAAACGGATTGAATATTCTGTATGATACGGGATAAAGAGGTGTTTGCTGCCCGTTAATGAGATTGAAAGAAAAAGCAAAAATCGAGATGGTTAAAAATATTTTAACCGGCCCATTGTTAAGTAAAGAGACGTGTTTTAAAAATTCATGACATAATCTGGAGAGTTTGCAGAATCTTATAATCATTTCTCCTGATTTTACATTGTTTTAAGACATAAAATTATACCAAAAACCGATTAAATGCAAATGATTTTCAGACATTTACTGATAGCTGCGAAAAGGGTACTCCTTTATTCCAAAGTGTCAGGGGTAATTGCTGAATCGGGCAGGATTATTAATTATTATCAGTTAATTTAACAAACACATGTTCAATTTCTTCCAGTGATTTTCCCTTCGTTTCGAGTAGTTTTTTCCTGATGAACCAGTAGCCGGATGCACAAATCAATCCGTACAACCAGAAAGTCCCTGAAGCGTTAAGCATTTTATTAAGAAAAGGGAAAGTGTATGTAAGAACGAAACATGCTGCCCATAAAGCAAATGTCGCAAACGACATGGCTATGCCGCGCATACGATTAGGGAATATCTCAGAAAGTACTACCCAGGTAACCGGGGCAAGCGACATTGAATAACAGGCTATAGCGCTTACCACCATAATCAACAAAGGCAACCCCTGAACATGAAAAAAGTACATTGCTCCGACAATAGCAAAAATGCCTGCAAGACCACCGGCTCCCATAAGCATCAAGGCTTTTCTTCCCAGCCTGTCGACTGTTAGCATCCCCACAAAAGTAAAGATAAGGTTTACACTTCCTGTTATTACTATGTTGAACAATATATCAGAAACACTGTATCCGGCACCGGAGAATATCTCCTGGGCATAATTAAAAATCACATTTATTCCACACCACTGCTGAAAGACAGCGAGAACGATGCCAAGTACAAGTATTTTGCTTATGCCATGCTGCCTGATAATCATTAAACCGCTATCTTGTTGGTCTGAATTAAGAGTCTCATTTATTGATTTTAGTTCTCTGTCTGCAAAATCAGATCCTCCGATTTTTGACAGGATCTTAAGCACCTTGCTGTGATTGACACTGTTTTTTGCAAGCCATCTCGGGCTTTCCGGTATAAACCACATGAGAATAAAAAAGAGAGCGGCAGGCACTGTGCAGGCATAGAACATCCATCGCCAGCCAACCTGGCCGTTCCATGAAGCCATTATGTCGTTTATCGTAGCTCCTGCAGGAACAGGACGGGCAATCCTCCAATTGATGAGCTGAGCAGCAAGGATTCCGGTTACGATAGTAAGCTGATTGATGGAAACAAACCGACCCCTGACATCACCCGGACTTATCTCGGCGATGTACATGGGAGACATGGTTGAAGCAAGACCGATTCCTGCTCCACCGATAATACGAAAAAAAATAAATGCTGACAGAGTATTTGATGACCCGGTGCCTAATGAGGCTGCAATAAATAGTCCTGCTGCAAGTATCAATAACTTTTTTCTGCCAAACCTGTCGCTGAGCCATCCGGATATTATTGCTCCGCCAAGGCAACCGATCAGCGCACAGCTCATTGTCCATCCTTGCAGAAATGCACTTTCCGTTATACCGAAAAATGGTTCATAAAATGGTTTTGCTCCTCCGATTACAACATAGTCATACCCGAAAAGCAGTCCTCCCATAGCAGAGACAATGGAAAGACCTAACAGGTAATTCCAGTTATATTTATTTTCTTTCATAGCTCTTTCAACGCTTCCAGCATTGCAACTACATTTCTGAAAGGGACATTTGCCTGGATATTATGAATAGTATTAAAAACGAAACCACCGTTATTATTGAGTATTTCACATTGCAACTTAACCTGATCCTTTACCTGTTGAGGCGTACCGAAAGCAAAAGCACCCTGGGTATCTACACCACCGCCCCAGAATACCAGTTTGTCTCCATATTTTTTCTTCAGTACTTTAGGATCCATACCTGATGCGTTTATCTGTACCGGATTAATAATATCGAATCCCGATTCGATAAAGTTGAACATAAAGGGTTCAACAGCACCACATGAATGCTTGAAGGTTTTCCAGTTTGTATTCAGGTGGATCCAGTCGTTTACCTTTTTATAATATGGCTTGTATACTCTGTCGTAAGTCTCAGGAGAACAGAATGTGGAATTCTGGGTACCAAAATCAGTTCCGCAGGTAAAGACAACATCAACTTTATCTCCGGTGATCTGATGTATTTGCCTTAGATTTTCTATGGCTATATCTGTTTGTCTGTCAAATATATTCTTAACAAAATCCTCTCTTATCAGTGTTGAAATATACCACTCTTCAACACCTCGTATCCCTTTAGGATTTTTTTCACCTATGGCAGGAACCATGGCAATGTCCCCCAGTGCTGTTCCTCCAAACGAAGCTACAACAGCCCTGGAATTGCCTTCAAGTGAACTTATCTGATCTTTCCAATATTTAAGTTCCTGTTCTGTGATCAGTTTAAACTCTTCCAGGTTGTCCTCCACTTTAAGGTTCGACTCATCTATGGGCTGCTGTCTGTTGAGAGCATCAAAGAAATAACCTGTTTTAGGCATCTTTCCACTGGGAGGTACTGATGTATCTCCCTCAGGATACATCAGAATGTCGCCATTGCTGTTAAAAGTATAGTTGAATTCACCCGGAAGGAGTACTTCCTGGCCCCAGAGCGTTTTATGGAGTTTCCAGTTTTCGTTTTTAACTCCAAACATGTTTTTTTGAGAAAAGAGACCTGTTACATCTATATCCATCGCATCCAATAACTCGGAATCAACCTCACCGAGCATCTGGTATGGCTCAATGACTTTTACAGGTATTCTCTCCAGACCGTAATATTCCCGTAGTTTCTCAACAACAAGAACATGGATACCTGTAACCGATGTGGATCCGAAGTCTACCACAACCTTACCAGGCTGACGATGGTTTATCGTCCTGATGAAATTTTCTCTTGATGAGGTCGACATATCTTTAAGTTTTGCTTTGATGAATATAGTAATTTATTATCATATAATCACTTCTCACCATTCCATCATTCCATCATTCCATTATTCCATCATTCCTTAATTATATCACACTAACGCTCTTTTTTGAATATACTCCTTATAAGCGACCTGATATTTTTTGCGTCTAGGTTATCATCCTTTTTATTATATTGTTTCTTCTCATCTTTAAAAATATCCTTGAATTTATCCAATGCGTTTTTCTCTTTGAAGTCAGGACAATCAAGAGACCCCTCCAGTTCAGGAGGAAGTTCAGGGAAAGAAGCTATCAGCTTTTCATTCAAAGATGGGTTTTGCTGTACTTTTTGCAGCGTGAGGGCCACAAGAGGTAAAGCGAGTGTACTACCCGAACCGTTGGAACCGCTGTTGAAATGGATTGCCTGTGTTGAAGCACCTGCCCTTGCAATAATTACCAGCTTCGGATTTAACGCTGTGAACCATGCATCGGCATAATTTTGCGATGTTCCCGTTTTCCCGGCAAGAGGCAGGGTTACCCCGTAAACACTTCTCATCGATGCACCGGTTCCTTCGTTGATGGCTTTTTGTAACATTGACTCCATCAGGAAACATGTTCTTTCTGAAATTATCGGAGTGGATTCTTTAGTTATATTATTCTTGTAAATCACTTTCCCGTCAGAAGTTTTTATGGAAATAATATATTGAGGATGAGTTATATAACCTCCATTTACAAATGATGAATAAGCCGAAGCAATCTCTTTTATATTGGCTTCAGCAGTACCCATCGCAAGTGACGGGGTGTTATCGAGGTCAAAGGAAAAACCCATTTTCTCCCATATTGTGTTAACCTTATCAAAACCAATCTTCATAAAAAGGTTTAGAGTAGGGACGTTCATTGAATGAGCCAATGCTCCGGCAAGAGAATACTTTCCGCCAAAAGAATGGTCGTAATTTTCAGGGCTCCAGTCATTAAAATCAGTCAGGGAAACGGAATCGTTTTCAAGATATTGGCAGGGATCCATGCCATCTTCAATTGCTGCAGCATATATGACGGGTTTGAATGTTGATGCAAGTTGTCTTCTGGCCAGTATCTGATCGTAGGGTTGTGTCCTGAAATCAATACCACCCACCCATGCTTTAACATAGCCTGTCTGAGGATCAATGGCAAGCAGTCCTGCATGTAATAATGTAAGTGAATTTTTCAGACTGTCAATAACAGATATTGAATCGGAACGGGACCCATTCCAGTCAAATATTTCCTGGGTGCTTTTTACTTTCGCCCTTTTGGTCAGTCTTAATCTTCTGAGTTCGCTGTCAGTTACCTGTCCCAATATTTTTTTCCCCGAAGCACTCTGATACTGATCTTTCAGCCTCTTTTGCATTACCGGCAGATGTTCACGGAAAGAATTGACGGCATATTTCTGCAACTGAAGATTTAATGTTGTCGTAATTACCAATCCGTCTTTTTCGGGATCAAAGGTTTCCCCGGTTTCAGAATGTACATCGTCTAATATTTTTTCTGTCTCATTTTTTACCTGAACCATGAAATACCCTGCTATCCCTTCTGCATCATATTTACTGTACTTAAGGATCATTGGCAATTTACATAGAGAGTCAGCTTTGGAAGAACTTATATATTTGTATTTCTCCATCTGCCTGATGACAACATTCCTCCTGTTTTTTGCATTTTCCGGATGCATATGCGGGTTATATAAGGTATTAGCTTTAAGCATCCCGACCAGAACTGCGGATTCCTCAATTTTAAGCTTACGGCAGCTTTTACTGAAAAATCTCATGGATGCAGCTTCTATTCCATAAACATTCTCGCCAAAAGGCACTGTATTAAGATACATTGTCAATATCTCCTCTTTTGTATATATTTTTTCAAGGCGGCTGGCTGTTATTGCTTCCTTGATTTTATAAACAAAGATCGACAGAGGGTATTTATGCTTTCTTCCGTACATATTTTTTGCCAGCTGTTGGGTTATAGTGCTTCCACCGCCTGAACTGTGGTCATTTAAGAAAATTGTCTTCACAAGAACCCTGAAAAGACTCCTTGTATCATTGCCTTTATGTTCAAAGAAACGGATATCTTCTGTAGCTACAAGGGCATTTATTAGGTCTGGTGGGATTTGTTTATATGATATATTTGTTCGGTTTTCAGAAAAGAATTTACCAATAATCTCACCATTTTCTGATAACACAAGGGAAGCCTGGTCATTTTTATAATTCATCAGCTCCTGGGGACTTTTGACATTGCCAAAAGATCCTCCACATGCGTTGATAATAAAAGCACCTACTGCCAGCGTTGTTATAAAAATTAACTTCCGAACGGATTTCAGGAATGCTATCATTGTAATTAATCAATTCTAGATTTGAATCTGCAAATATCTGAAAAGTACACCTTAAAAATTATAATAACCGGGATTATCTTTTTTTGTTTTTACAATTTTGCATCGGGAAGCAAACAAATACTTTCTGGGTTTTTATCTGTTTCTAATATAAATAGCAAGGGCGTTGCTTCATGCAACGCCCTTGATTTGATGCGCTTTGTCCCTTTATTTTTTTACAATGGTATGGCTAACTTGTCTGCCGCCTGTTTGTATGTTTATTATGTATATACCACTTTTTAACGCTTGCATAGATACCGAGGCTTTACCGTTTTCGACAACTCCCTTTGCCAAACTTGAACCTGAAATTGATACAATGTTGTACCATCCTTTATCGTTCATGTTGCCTGTATTTATATTCAACACATCCTTTACCGGATTAGGATATAGGTTGATTGCTTGGGTTGAAGCAGGGTTATCGATGCCAGTGGAAATGGCTACCGTAATGGTAAAACTGGCAGTGGCAATGTTTTGGTCTTCATCTATGGCTGTATAGGTAACGGTAGTGGTGCCCGCAGGGAACTGTGCGCCGCTTTTATAATCAGCGGTTAATTGGGTTACTCCCACATTGTCGGTGGCAGTTGGTTCTGTCCACGAAACGGTGGCATACGTCTTACCTGCCTCCACACTTACCGAAATATTTTCCGGCATCTGGTTTATCACCGGTTTTTCGGTATCTACCATCGGCGTTACGGCATTGCTTGGTACCGATGGCATGCTGGTTCCCAATAAATTTGTTGCCGTTACGGTAAAGGTGTAACTGGTGCCATTGGTCAATCCGGATACTGTAATTGGGCTGGCCAATCCGGTAGTAGTTATGCCTTCGGGGATAGATGTAACGGAGTAACCGGTTAGTGGGCTTCCGTTATCGTAGGGGGCGGTAAAGCTTACAACTGCTTTGGCGTTCCCGGCTTTAGCCGATACCTCTGTTGGTGCATTGGGTGCTGCAGCAAGGGTAGTGAACGAAACCTCCTTTCCATAACTTATATAATATTTTGCGCTGATATAAGTTCCTGCATATGCTTTTGCATAATATTTAGTACCTGGTGTTAAATTGGGAATGTTGGCTGTAAATGACCCAATTTGATTTTTACGTCCCAGGTTTAGTTTTTTGGATTCAATGGTAGGATTTGCTTCGGTGCTATAAACCACTCCGTGCTCATTGGCTTGAAGCGTCGTTAGTGCATTATTGAAGCTTACAATTTCACCTCTAACACTGGCAGAGGTTGAGGTAATGCCAGTAACCTCATGTGTGGCAACAATTGGTGATTGTATGTTGGTGTAAGTGTCCGCACCGGAATAACCCTGGGCAGTTATAAAGAAATCGGCCCTGCCATCGAAATTAAAATCGC
>Ga0116171_10003293_pt1 | contig 14986 bp, 13 predicted proteins | sample AD_JPNHW2_MetaG_FD_89798 | JGI IMG/M metagenome (GOLD analysis project Ga0116171, IMG submission 89798) | Active sludge microbial communities of municipal wastewater-treating anaerobic digesters from Japan - AD_JPNHW2_MetaG | ecosystem: Engineered > Bioreactor > Anaerobic > Digestate | place...
GCGGGCTGGCCTTCTCCTGCGGCTGCTTCTCGGTTTCGGGCGGGGCGGAAAACCCCTGGCTGCTGCTCGGCCGCGACCTGCTGTTCCTGCTGCTCGCCGCTCACCTGCTGGCCTGGGACTTCCCCCGTTCCGCCCGCAAGCGATGACCGAGCGACGGGAGAACGGCTGGCTGGCCGTCCTGCTCGCCGCCGTAGGGGTGGTCTATCTGTCGCTGCTCCCCGTGTGCTACAACTACGACGGCACGGTGTTCGCCCAGTTCCTGCGCTACGCCCTGCTGCGGCATGACGTACTGGCGGTAACCCAGCTCCACCACCTGTTCTACTTTCCGCTGGCCTACGGAAGCTACCGGGGGCTGGAGGCGCTGATCGGCTATCACGTCCTTGAGTACTTCCACCTGCAACTGCTCTCCCTGCTCTTCGCCCTGGGAAGCCTCTGGCTCGTCCACCGGATGCTGAAGAGGCTGGTGGCTGACCCGGTCGTCCGTCTGCTGGGGGTCATCTGGGTGGCCGGGCTCTTCCAGTTCTGGCTGATGGGGGTCGAGTCCGAAGTGCACATGGCGGCGTTCTTCTTCGCCACGGCCTGCGTCCATCGCCTGGGCTTCGCCGGGGAGAGGCGGCTTGACCCTCTGCTGGCGGGAGCCTGCGCCGCCCTGGCGGCCGGCTTCCACCTGGCGCAGGGGCTGCTGGTACTGGTCGGCCTGGTTTGGCTATGTTGGAAACGAAAGGGTTGGCGCCTAGTCCTCTCCTTCTTGCTCGGCTTCGGCTTAATCCTGGTCCCGGCCTTTCTGCTCGTTGCCTGGAGGCAGGGCTTGCCAATCCTGCAATGGCTTCACGCCATAGTCTCTCCCTCGGCGTCCTTGGGGGGGACAGAGGCGATCCCTTGGAGCTCACCTTCCCTGGCCGCACTGAAGACTTCCTTGGAGGCATCGGCGGCCTCCCTGGTGACCGCCCCGACTCCGGGTTGGGCCGAGCTTGCCTGGCTAGTGCTTGGTTTTTTGGTCGTGCTGGCTTTGCGAGGTAGCCGCCGCTCGGGACCGCCGTGGCTCACGGGCCTGCTCGCCCTGTGGTTGACGCCCTTTTTCGTCTTCTTCACCCTGAACAATACCGGAGTCGGCGAATTCAAGCTTCCGGTGATCGTCCCGCTCGTCCTGGCCGCCCTGGCCGGGGTGGCGGCCCTCCGCCGCGGGCTCGCCCGAGCCGTCGCCCTGACGGGGGCGGCCGGCCTGCTGCTGGTCAACGGCTTCGTCGGTATCGCCCCGCTGACCCGCTGGCAGAACAACCTCGACTGGCAGCGCGCGCAGGCCATCGAGGCCGCCACCCCCCCTGGCTCCGTGGTGGTCATCAGCGGCAGTTTCCGGGGCTATGGCATGGGCAAGATCTATATCCCCTACTTTTCCCTGCGCAAGGCGATCATCCTCGATTGGCGGATCCGGGACCGCTCGCTTGAACCGGCCCGGGCCGAGATTGCCCGTGAACTCGCCGCCGGCCATCCGGTCTTCTTCCACTCCGACACCGCCGAAGGCTCCCCGGCCATGGCCGAAGTGCGGGCCAAGCACGGTCTCTCGGCGGCGGAGGTGCTGCATTTTCTGGCGGAGTGGTCGCTGGGGCCGCTCATCCCCTTGCCGGGGGGACACGCCCTGCGGCAGGTCAGGCAGGGGGGGCTGGCCGGGTTTCGGAACGCACCGACCGCTGGTCAGCGGGCCGGAGTCGCCAGCAGCCGGTCGATGTCGTAGAGGGCGGTGGCGCCCGCCACCTTCAGCGGTGTCCAGCGTTGGCAATATGCCAGAAACCTGCTTTCCTGCCAAGGGTTCATGGTGCCATACTGCACGCGCAAGCGGCGTAACTCGGCGGTGTTCACCAGCAGGTGGGTGAAGCCGGCCGCTCGTACCCGGCGCAGGAAGTCGTCCCCCGATCCGGCGGGTTCCAGGAAGGGGAAGAGAATATTACGATCCAGGGCCGAGCTGAGGGCGTAGGGGTGGTGCAGGTAGAAGTTGCGCGCCTCCCCTGCCAGCAGAATCCTGCTTCCTTGGGGCAGCGCATTAGCGGCGGCGAAGACGGGGTAGGCGGGGAATTGACCGGTAATGTACTGTTCCGAATCGACTTGGCGGGCCAGCCACGGTTTGGCGGGAAACAGGGTCTCCAGCAGGGTGAAGCCCTGAATGAATCCCAGGCCGATCAATACCACAAGGGGGATGCCCAGCCATTTCCACTCCATGGCCCGGAAGAGGCTGACCGACCAGAGGGTGAGCACGATCAGGGCGACGTAGACGAAACGCAGGCTGGCGGTGAAGGGGGCGGCCAGCAAGATGGTGAGCAGGGCGAACCAGAGGGTCTGTCGGTCGGCGAATTCCCTCTTGAGCAGGAGAAATGGCAGGAAGACCAGCGGCAGGGGACCGACCAGTCCGCCGTACCCGAGGGAGCGGAAGAAGAGGTCGAAGGGGAAGTGGCGGAGGTCGGCCAGCGAACCGATGGCCGCCCCCACATCGCGGATCATCACCTGCTGGCGGATGCTATCCCAGGAGGGGGAGGGAAACAGACCCGAGCAGAAGGGAAAGAAGGGGTTGCCCATGTAGACGAGGTTCTTGAGCAGCAGGGGCGCCAGGACCAGGGGGGCGACCCAGGCGAGCTGCTTCCATCGGGGCCATTCGTCGCGGCGCCAGGGGCGGGAGACCAGGAAAAACGCCAGCAACGGGACGAGGTTGAACGATTTCAGGCCGATGGCGAATGCCCAGAATAGGCTGGCAAGCCGGGGCCGGTCGTGCCAGTGGTGGAGGGCCAGCAGGATGAACAGAGCGCTGACCAGGTCGTTTTTTTGGCTGGCGAGCAGGAACATTGTCATCGGTAGGCTCAGCAAGGCGATCACCGCCAGGCCTGGCCCGGTCAGTCGCAGGCGCTCCCGGGCGAAGTCGGTCGCCGCCAGCAGGGTGAAGGCTCCGAGCAGGAGATGGAGGAGCGAGGGGACCCGGTCACCCAGCAGAATCGCGGGAATCAGGGCGATCTCGTGATAGATCGCGGAATTGGCGTAGAGATGATAGGGGGTGGGGATGAACCCGCCCCAGCGGACGATCTGATTGGGGATGCCCAGGTGGTACACCAGCGTGTCGTAAAAGGTCGGGGGCAATGCCGCGTACACCAGTGGCAGCAGCAGGAGACCCCAGACCGCCCGCGGAGTGCCGAAAGCGGCCCGTAGTTCGCGAGCGGCTCCGAGCCAAAAGGCCCGGCGTTTTCGCAGCAAGAAGGACAGCGCCACCGGCAGCAGCAAGTAGGCGATCAGCGTAGGCAGACCGATGCAATGGAGGGTGGCAGCCAGGAAGAAGAACCCGCTGGTGGCCATCCAGCCAGTCGCGGCGCTGGTCGCAACCGAGGGCGGCGGATGTTTCCCCAGCGACAGGAGGAGGCGGCCGAGGGCCAGGCAGGTGGTCCCGAGCAGCAATGCCGCAGCCAGAGGCAGGATGATTGCCCGCAGCGGGTGGAGCAGGAGGGCGGTCAGCGTCAGGAACAGGGTGGTGGCAAAGAGGAAAGCACGGACCGGGCGTTCGGACATGGCCGGATTATATCACAGCTCCCGTCGGAGTCCGGAGCGAGGTGCCATGCGAGTTCTGTTGTGATAGAATCGGGCCATGAAATCCGAGGAAGAGGGCGCCGCCGCCCGCTCCGCCATCCTCCGTCCCTGCCGCAAGCTGAGCGTGGTGGTGCCGGTCTTCAACGAGGAGCGGTCGATCGGTCCCCTGCTCGACCAAGTGTGTGCGGTGCCCCTGAGCCTGGAGCTGGAGGTGATCGCGGTTGACGACTGCTCGCAGGATGCCACCCGTACGGCCCTGGCTGCTGCGGCCCGTCGCCACCCGCAAGTGCGGGTGCTCAGCAACGAGGCCAACCGGGGCAAGGGCTTTTCGGTCCGCCGCGGGATCGCCGAAGCCTGCGGTGACCTCGTGCCGGTCCAGGACGCCGACTTCGAGTACGAACCGAACGAATACCCGCTATTGCTCGGGCCGATCCTGGCGGGCGAGGCCGATGTGGTGTACGGCTCCCGGTTCCTGAAACCGGAGAACCGGAGCGGCTTCCGCTTCTCGAACTACGTGGCCAACCGGCTCCTCACCCGCCTGTCCAATCTCTTCACCGGGTTTCACGTGACCGACATGGAGACCTGCTACAAGGCCTTCCGTCGCGAAATCGTGCAGGGGCTGACGCTCCGCGAGGAGCGCTTCGGCTTCGAGCCCGAGGTGACGTTCCAGCTGTCCCGGGTTCCCGGCCTGCGGTTGGTCGAAGTGCCCATCTCCTACCGGGGGCGGACCCACGCCGAGGGCAAGAAGATCGGCTGGCGGGACGGGATGCGGGCGCTGTTCGTGATGGTCCGCTCCTGGCGGCGTCGGAACGAGGGAGGAAAAGGCGAAGCCAGGCGAGCCGGCTCCGTGGCGGAGGGAAGGCCCTGGCGCACTCTCGTCTTCGGTTGGGCAGGAGCACGCCTTCCCTGGCTGAAACGGGCGGTTTTCGCCGTCTGGTTCCACGGCGCCTCGCGCTGGTGCCCCGTGTGCGGCAAGGCGTCGCGCCGATTCCGCCGTTTCGGCTCCGGCGGACGCAAGGACGCCTGCTGCCCTCGTTGTGGTTCGCTGGAAAGGCATCGCCTGGTCTGGCTCTACCTCATTTCCCGTACCGATCTGTTCGACGGTGAGCCCAAGCGCATGCTCCACGTCGCTCCCGAGCCCTGCCTGGAGCCCAGACTGAAAGCGAGACTGGGCGACGGCTATCTCACTGCAGACCTGCTGGATCCCCGCGCCATGGTGCGCATGGACGTGACCGACATCCGCTTCCCGGGTGACCACTTCGACGTCATCTATTGCAGCCATGTGCTGGAGCACGTCCCCGACGACCGCTGCGCCCTGGGAGAGTTTTACCGGGTGTTGCGGAAGGGGGGCTGGGCCATCCTGCTGGTGCCGATCGGTGCGGACCGCACGGTGGAGGACCCCACCATCGTAACGCCGGCCGAGCGACGCCGGGTCTTCGGCCAGGAAGACCATGTCCGCACGTACGGCCCCGACTACCTCGATCGGTTACGGGAGGCGGGCTTTGCGGTGGAGGTCTGTCGCGTCGCCGACCTGGTGGAGGGTAAGGAGGCCGAGAGGATGGGACTGACCGCGGTCAGCGGGGAGATCTTTTGTTGCCGCAAGGGAAGCGGCGACGGATCGTCCGTCCGGTTGGAACCTATCTGACTGCCTGGATCAGCGCTTCGCTGATGGTCAGATCCTCGGCGGGGACGTCTCGGAAGCGGCGCGCCAACCTTTCCCGAGGAAGGTTCGACGGCCGGTGCTGGATCCGATCGCACACCAGGCGAAACCCCTCCTGGCGGAGGAGACGCAGGTGAGTGGAGTGGGGCTCGCGGTTCAGCAGGTACACCTGTTTCCCCCGGATCAGGCGCCAGGAGAGATCGGAGTAGCTCCAGTGCCCGTTCCATTCGGCGGCCTTCCCGTGGCACTTGAAGTCGATCTGGTGGGACATGAGGCCGCCAGGAGCCAGCCAGCGTCGCATGGCCCGGTAGGCGAGCGGCAGGTCGGTCACGTGTTCGAGAACCGCCTGGGAAAAGATCAGGTCGATCGACTCGGGAGGGATGGCCCGTGAATCGATCCAGGGGACGATGGGGTGGATCAGCGAGCCGGGCCCCCTGGGATCGACGATGGAGCGCCTGATCTTCTGCAGGCGGTCTTCACGCAGGGAGCGCTCCAGCGCCGGGGGGGGCAGGAGCCGGTCGGGGAAGGAGTAATCGGTCAGGAGCGGTTGAACCTTGGGGAACTCCCGTTCGTCGGGAATGGCCGCCCTGGACCGGAACAGCTCGACCAGTTCGTCGAACACGGTCATGTTCCGGGCGGCATCCCCGTAGTCGACCACGTCCAGCGCATAGTACTCTCTCGCCCCCGACAACAGCGCGGCCAGACCGATGCCGATCGAATCTCCGGGCCCCAGTTCGGCCACCGCTGGTTTTTGCAGGAACCGGCCGTTCTCGGCGGCCACGACTAGGTGACGGAGCCAGACGGAGTAGCAGTATCGGGCTGATCCCGAGCCGCCAGTCCCCCGGCGGAATCGGCGATTGAGCAGAGGTACGTACGATGAAAGGCCGGCCAGCACCTGTTTCCCGGTTTGCCAGAGGACGGGAATGGAGGTCATGGTAGGGTGGTGGGGCGGGGCAGCAGCCGTTCCAGTCTGCCCATCTGCTGCTCCCAGGAGTAGGCGGCGAGAGCCTGCGGGGCGGTCCCGCTTTCCGGGTGGGAGGAGGTGACTGCGGTGCGCAGCAGGGCGGCGATCCCGGTCTCGTCGCGGGGCGATACGCACCATCCTTGGCCGCCCGCCTCTGTGATGCGGCGGACTTCGGGGTCATCGGTGAGGGCCAGGATGGGTCTGCCCGCCGCGAGGTACTCGAACAGCTTGAGCGGAATGCCGCTGCGCAGGCCGGGACGGGTGACGAGCAACAGGAGGTCGGCGGCCCGCTGGAAGGCCAGGGCCGTCCGTCGGTCCCGCAGCGGGTGGAGCGTGACGATGCCGGCGGCCAGCGATTCGCGTGTCCAGGCGCGCTCTCGCTTGGAGTACTCGCCGACCAAGTGGAGCCGGAGAGGGGGAACTGAGGCCCCCTCTCCTGCCCTGCGCAGGGCGGCGAGCAATGGCCGGAGGTCGGCGGCGCTGTCCGACAGGGCGATCCGTCCGGTGTGGACGAGGTGGACGGCACCGGGAGGCAATGTGACGGACGGCAGGTCAAGCCATTCCCGGGGATCGTAGCCGTTGAATACCGTCTCGCACCGGCACTCCGGATAGGTGGCGCGGAAGTACTCCTGCAGGGTCGGGGTGACGGCCACCAGCAGCGACGAGGCGGCGGCCGCGGCGGCTTCGGTTTGGGTGTACTCGGTCTGCACGCAGCGGTGGGCACGCAGCCGCTTCTCCTCGATGGGCCGGAACAGGAGGCCGTCGCGGAAGTCGCTGACCAGGGGTACTCGCCAGCGTCGCGAAAGTTCCAGGCCGATCGTCAAGTCTTCCAGCGGGGGGTAGGTGGCGATGATCAGGTCGGGATGGCAGGAGGCCCCGATCTCGTCTGCCCGGGCCAGTACCTGACGTTGCCAGGGGGAAAAGATCGAGGCGTATCGTCCCAGGTAGTTTCGCACCTCCGCCTGCCCGCGCCACCAGAACCAGTTCCAGAACCTGCGGCCCCGGTGGTCACGGACGTAGGCCGGGTCGGGCACGCGGATGACACCGGGTTCGTCGGACCGCCCGGGGTCGTACCCGTGGGTGAGGACGGATACTGAGTGACCGTACTGGCCCAGCCAGCGGGCCATCTGTTGGGGGCGTACCGAGCCGGCGCTGTTGATCGGCGGGAAGTAATAGGCCAGCAGCAGGATGTTCACTCCGCCCCTCCGGAGCTTTGCAATGCTTCCCGATAGAGACGCAGCAAGCGCATGCCCACTTCGGGGTGGCTGTATTCCCGCTCGGCGAAAGCCCGGATCGCGGCCCGGTCGAAGCGATCGGCCTCGTCGATCATCGTCTCCATGGCCCGGCGCAGCCCCTCCTCGTCCCGGGGTTCGACCAGGATTCCCATCCCGGAGTGGACCTGCTCGGGGACGCCGCCCACCCGGGTGGCGATGACCGGCAACCCGCAGGCCATGGCCTCGGCCACTACGCAGGGCAGGTTCTCGTAGTCGCTGAAGAGGACGAAACTGTCGGCCTGGCGCGTGATCCCGGCCAGATCGTCCTCCAGTTTGCGGCCCAGGAAGCGTACACAGTCCTGGCCAAGGGCCAGTTCGCCGGCCAGTCTTTCCAGGCCGGGCCGATCCTCGCCATCACCGACGATGAGCAGGCGGAAGTCCTGCCGATTCCGCCGCAGTTCGGCCGCGGCGCGCAGGATGCCGGATACGTTCTTCACGGGAGCCAGCCGGGAGACGTGGAGGAAGGTGAACGGGCGGCCGGGTTCCTTGCCCGGGAGGGGGGAGAAGAGGTCGGTGCGGACGGAGTTGGGCACCACGACGAATCGACCGTGCAACCCCCGGCCTTCCATCACGTCCTGCAGGTTGCGGGAGACGGGCAGAACCGCGAAGGCGTTTTTCACCGTCCAGGAGGTGAGACGCTTGCGGAAAAACCCCCGGAACTCCCCGTTGGCCGGGTGGTAGCCTGTCCAGTGTTCGGTGAACAGGAAGGGAATGCGGGGGAAGTGAGAGATCAGCGCCAGCAGTTGTCCCGCCGGGGGGCTGACATGAAGATGGACGAGGTCGGGCCGGCCCCAGCGGCGCCGTATTTCCCGGAGTCCTCGCCCGGTGGCGCGATAGTAGCGCCAGGTGTTCGTCCACCGTATAAAATGCCACGGCACGGCATGGGGGCGGAAGTACACCCGCACCGTCAGCCCGACCGGGTCGTTTTCCGCGTCGATTTCGTAGGTCCGGTCGCTCAGGTTCGGATCGGCGGTGACGTACAGTACCGCCAGGTCGACCAGCGGGGCCACCGCCTCGGCATGCCGGTGGATGAAGATGGCGTTCACCGGGTTGATCCGGTCGGGGTACCACCAGCCGGGCCAGAAGAGGACCTTGATGTGTTTGGGCTCAGTCATTGGCCGTGAATGGGAGGCATCCCGGAGACGGCGGGGGGACCTCGTCACCCATCGCCTCAGCGGGAAGACCGATCGCCAAGAAGCTCGGCAAACAGCGCCTCATAGTTCTTGCCCATGGCTTCCGGGGAAAAGAGGCGGGTCACGCGCTGGTAGTTCGCCTCGACCCACTCTCCATCATGTTGGGGGGCGCTGATCCGGGCCAGAATCTGTTCGGCCAGTTGCTCCGGGTCATCCGGGGGGACCAGATACGGGTAGTGAGCTCCCAGTGCTTCGCGGATTCCTGTGATCCCGGTGGCGACGATCGGGATCCTGGCGAGCATGCAATCCAGCACCGCATAGGGCATCCCCTCGTGCTTGGAGCTGAAAACTCCGAGGTCACAGGCATGAAGTAGCCCGCTCAGATCTTTGACTTGTCCGAAGAAAACCACCGAGTCTGCCAAACCCAGGTCTGCTGCCTGGGTACGCAAGGAACTCTCCGTCAGGCGGAGGTTGCCTACCAGTACCAGGATCGGCGGATTCTCCTTGGGTAGCCTTTGCACTACGATTCGCCATGCTTTCAACAAGGTGGGATGGTCTTTGAATTTTGTATAATTCGCCACCATCACCGCCAGAAACGCATTTTCGGGGACTCCGAGACGTTTTCGCCAGCCGGGGCGGTCCAGTTCCTCTTTTTCAAGGTGAATTCCGTTATAGATGATCCTGATCCGGTGGTCCTGGATCTTGAAGCGCTGTTTTAGGAACTTTTTCCCCTCTTCCGAGTTCGCCACAAAGACGGACGATCTCTTGAGGGATCGCTTTTCCAGAAACTTCCCGGTTATCTCGCGCCCCTCATCCAATTGATTCCAGACGCAGGCCCTGGCACCGGTGAATTCCCAGATCGCTCCCCACAGTTTGTTCGGGTAGTCGCAGAGGGGGACGAGGATCGTCGGTCGGGCCTTGCGTGCCATGCGGACGAGTCTGAGCAGGCCCCAGACCTTGGCCGCGATCCCGTTGCCGATCTCGGGGACGCGGACGATTTCGATGCCTTTTTCCTGGAGGATTTCGCCGATAAGCCCCTGGGGGTGGAATGTCCAAACCTGAACGTCGAATTCCCCGCTTTGCTTCAGGTGCTCGGCCAGCATGCATGCGTGGGTCTGGGCACCGCCGATCTCCAAGGATCGCAAGAACATCAAGACCAGCTTCTTTGTCTGTTTCTCTTTCATGACGGAACAGCGTCTATTTCGCAGGTGAGCGCACGAGATTTTTTGCCTTGGAGAGGATCGCCTTGGAAATTTTCAATGGAAACCTCGGGTTTTGGCATGAAGCAAGGCGATATATGGATATATTTTTCCTGGAAAGAAGCTCTTTTGGGTGGTTCCGCAGCGTATTCCACCACCGCTCGATTATGAAGCTCTGAATTTCTTCGATCTTTTGATTTCCCAAATCCATTGTCGACTTGATGTATTGGAAAACCTGACAACTCTCTTTCACCTCGTCGATTTTTCCGAACATTTTTTTTCGTATGCTGCTATCGTGACAGCGAAAGTAATTGAGCGGCTCTGCGCAGTAGGAAATGTCGGAGACTTGAAGCATCCGCACCCAGGTATGCCAGTCGCCAGCGAGGGCGAATTCCTCGGCGGCGAACCCGATCCGCGCGAAAATCTCGTGGCGCATCACGACTGCGCTGGCGTTGGGTATCGTATTCCGGAAAACCAGGTGGTTGGCAATTTCCTCTTTGCCGCTCGCCTGGTAGTCCTTCTCCCAGTCCCCGGCAAAAAACCGTCGATTCAGCATGTCGTCGGTGCCCAGGATTTCGTCCCGTTCATCGACCATGTACGATCGGCAATAGGCCAGACCTAGAGCAGGATCGCTCTCCAGCTTGGCGATCAAGGTCTCGAGAAATTGCGGGTCGGCGAAGTCATCCGACTCGGCAATCCACAAGAACTCTCCCGTGGCGGCTCGTGCCCCAGCATTCCAGTTCTTGAAGGGGTTGCCGACGTTGACGGGATTCACGATCAGGCGGATCCGGGGATCCTCCTGGTATCGCAGCAAGACCTCCAGACTCCTGTCGCTGGAGGCGTCGTCGACGATGGTGATGTCGAAATCCTGGACGGTCTGGCCCAGGATGCTGTCGAGGCGGTGTGGCAGATACCGTTCGTGATTGTAGCTCGGGACTACGATCGAGACTTTTGCCATCAGTCGGGGCGGTTACTTCGATTGCGCTGGGAGTGAAAAATAATGCTGACCATGGTTTCGGTAATAATCAACCGTCCTTCGAACCCCCTCTTCGATCGATATGCTGGGCTGCCAATCGAACGACCTCTTCAGTTTGGTGATGTCGGATATGTAATCTCCGGTCTCGACATTGACGTAGTCCGCCGGCCATTCGACGTGGTGATAGCTCCCGGTACCGACGGTATCAACTACCGTCGCGACCATGTCCCGGAACGAGGTGCCGGCGCCGGAGCCCACGTTGAACACCTCGCCTTCCATTCCTGGCGTGGTCATGGCCCGGACAATCGCCTCCACCAGATCGTCGATGTAGATGTAATCCCTCATCTGGCTGCCATCGCCGAAGATCGTGATGGGCTTGCCTTCCATGGCTTGGCGGATGAACCAGTTGACGATGCAGTACTTGCTGTGCTTCATCTGGCCGCGCGGGCCGTAAGGATTGGCGATGCGGAAAATCGTCACCGGGATGCCGTACATGCGGTGGTAGAAGAGGTAGAGGTTCTCGGCAGCGCTCTTGTTCAGGGCATAGGGGGTCAGGGGCCTTTGGGGTTGGTGTTCCGCGACCGGCACGGTGTCGATCTTGCCGAATTGAAGGCGGGAGCCGGAAAAGAAGAGTCGGGCTTTGGGGTTTCGGGCGCGGACCAGCTCCAGTACGTTCAACTGCCCGAGGTAGTTGATCTCGGTGTCCAGGTAGGGGTCCTTCATGCTGTCGTTGTGGCTGACCTGACCGGCCAGGTTGAAGATGAGGTCGAAATTCCAATCCAATTGCGCCAGGCCATGTCGGTCACGGATATCGAGATTCACAATCCTTACTTGATCCCGAATCGTCTCTATGTTGAAGCTGTTGGCCCCATACATGGGTAACTCGGCATCCAGAATCGTGATGTCCGCTTCCAGCGGTGCCAACCGGACGGCAATGCTGCTGCCGATCATGCCTAGCCCGCCGGTAATCAATACTCTTTTTTGATGATAGCCTTGTTCCAGCATGTGTTCCTTACCCAGGGCTAGGCCGCCAGGCGCAGCCCCTTCATCCTGTGTGCCGCCGCAGCAACCACCTTGCCGCCGAGGAGAAGCGGGTGCCTCGTCCCGATGTGCCAGAGAAAACCGGGCCATTGCTTGCGAGGCAGGCGGTGGAAGTGGCGTGACAGCAGCCGGCCTTGGGTTTCGCGGGCGATTCGGGCGATGGCGCGTTCTTTCAGGCGCAGGGTTCTCATGATCTCCTTCTCCTGACTGAACAGTCCCTGCCGTATGCCGGACAGGATCGTCAGCTCCCTCTCCAGTTCGCCTTCGTCCTGCGGGCATTCTTGTTGCAGGTGCGCTAGCTCGTCCGGAGTGATTTCCTGGCCGGTCAGCCGGTACAGCCGGGAAGAAACCAAGCCGTGGACCGCCCGGTCCTGCCCGCACTTCCAACTGGCGGAAATGCCGCCCTTATGCCGGCGCCAGCGAACCATCCGCCGGTCGAGCTGGGCGATTCGGGCCGTCCTCGCCAATCTTTGCCAGAGCTCAAAGTCCTGAGCAAATGGCCGGCGTTCGTCGTAGCCGCCCAGTCGCTCGACGATCTCCCGGCGGAAGAGAACCGAAGAGTGGACAATGCAATTCTTGTAGTTCAGGAAGAAATAGAAGTGCTCGGGGGAGAAGGAAGGAGTGTGGGTTCCGACCGGGACTCCCTGCTCGTCGACAATGGTCGCTGCGCTGCACACCAGGCCTACGTCGGGATGGACGCGGAGGTAGGCCGCCTGTTCCTCCAGGCGGTCCGCCTCCGACAGGTCGTCTGCGTCCATGCGGGCGATGAATTCGCCGCGCGCGCGGCGCAATCCCAGGTTCAGTGACCAGGTTAGTCCGCGGTTTTCCTCATTCCGCAGGAGCACGAGACGCGGATCCCGGCAGCGCCTCAGGATGGCCGGGGTGTCGTCGGTTGAGGCGTCGTCGACGATGATGAATTCGAAGTCCCGCAGGGTCTGGGTGGTGATGCTGGCGATCGCGGCCTCCAAATACTTCGCCCCGTTGAACACGGACATCAGGACGGTAACCAGTGGCATTAGGGTTTGGCGTGAGCGGGGACGAAGATCATGAGATTGTTGTACAGCCATGCCAGGACTTGCTGCTGGCGGAGTTGCTCTCTGATCCGTTCGGTTCCGGGGGCATCCAAAACGAACCCTTCTCGCCGGAACAGTTCCTGCCAGAATTCACGGGCATGCAGATTGATGTGGCCAATTCCCTTTTGGCCCGGAGGGGCCGCCGTGAAAAGGACCTGGGCGCCGAGGTGAGCGCAGTTCTCGACCAGCTGCCTGGAATGCCGGTGTCCGATGTGCTCGGCCACCTCGATGCATAGGACCAGGTCGTGCCTGCGGTCGATCGGGATCGGTCGGGTGGCGTCGGCCACGAACACAGGAAAGTCCTTGGACGCCAGGGTGACCGCGTCCCGGCTGGCTTCGCAGCCGGCGACATCCTTCCCGAGTCTATGAAATTCCGCCAAGAAGACGCCTGAACCGCAGCCGATATCGAACAGGGACTGGAAGGACATGTTGGCGGCGACTACCTGGGCGAAGGCTCTGGCCGACGCCGCCTTGGCCGGGGCCATTTCCGCATAGAAATCCTGGTCGTAAACCCGGTTCAGAAGCCACTCGTGGAACCATGGGATCTCACAACGCAGCAAGAGATTCAGCCAGCGTTCGTGCCGGTAAAAAAATTCGGACTTCATTCTTTTTCTAAAGGCTGCTTCCGCTCCTTCACCGTGATCAGGTCCTGCCCGAGGGCCAGCTTCCTCAAGTACCAGGCCTGGACAAAGGGAGGATGATTGCAAAGGCTGGGGAAGATATCGGAGTCGCCGCAGAGTCCGTTGGGGTACATGCACTCGCCCCGGGCGATCTCACGCAGGATGCGGCGGGGCATGGATTCCCAGATCGCGTCGAAGCTGCTCTGCCTCAGGTTTCCCAGCAGCCTGTCCGGACTCATCTTGAAATTGCAGGGGAAAATGTCCCCGTTGGGCAGGACATGGTCGTCGTGAGGCGCAACCCGAGGATGGTGTTGCGGATGTTCAGAACATGCTTGGCCCAGTTTTTGTGCCGATCCAGCATCATGATGACTCCTGACTATGGTTTTCGTGATTCGTCTTCGGCAGCAGTTCGAAGGTGGCCGGCAGGAAGTTCCTGCCGTGGGTGTCGGCCTGCCCGCTGAACTCGACGGGAACGCGCCACCAGAACAACCGTTCGCTCCGCTCCTGGTTCCAGATGGCGACGGCGATCGTGCCGCGGACGTTGTTGACCGGGATGCCGCGGATCGTGATGGCCAGTTGGTGTTCGCCTTGCGGCAGGTCGATGCGGCGGCCGTAGGAGCGGTTGGTGGCCTGGAAATAGTGATGCTGCTCGTCTTCCGTGTAGATGCACATGTCAACCATGATGTCGGGGACGTCTTGGCGGGAATGGTAGGGGATCCGGATGGAGAAGTCCTCGCCGGGGGACAGCCGGGTCTTCTCGATCGAAACGTCGTGGATGCGGAGGGTCTCGTTGCCCGTGACGACCTTTTCGACCGCCGTCGCCCCGTCCTGCCGGAAGAGGGTGCAATAGTGGTCGACGCCCGCGCCGACCTCGCGGAAGAAGGTCGCTCGCCCCCGTTGGAAGACGACCATGGCGTCGGCATAGGTCGAGACCAGGTGCGCGTTGTGCGAGACCAGGATGATGGCCGTCCCGTTCTTCTTCAACTCTCCGACCTTGTGGAAGCACCGGGTCTGGAACCCGTAGTCGCCGACGGCGAGGATCTCGTCGATCAGCAGGACCTGGGGGCGGCAATGGACGGCGATGGAAAAGCCCAGGCGGACGAACATGCCGCTGGAGTAGTTCTTCACCGGCGTGTCGAGGAACGGGCCGATGTCCGCGAAATCCACGATCTCGTTGAAGAGGCTGTCTACCTCGTGCTTCTTCATGCCCAGGATGGCGGCGTTCAGGAAGATGTTTTCACGTCCGGTCAGCAGCGGGTGAAACCCGGCGCCGACCTCGATCAGCGCCCCGACCTTCCCCCGAGTCATGATGCGGCCCTTGTCGGGCCAGTAGATGCCGTTGAGCAGCTTCAGGATCGTGCTCTTGCCCGAGCCGTTGGGCCCCATGATCCCCAGGGTCTCCCCCGGGTTCAACGAGAAGGTGGCATCGTCGACGGCCCAGAACTCTCCCGCTCGCAACGTCGCGGGGTGCGAAGAGAGCCGGAC
>Ga0116171_10003294_pt1 | contig 14984 bp, 13 predicted proteins | sample AD_JPNHW2_MetaG_FD_89798 | JGI IMG/M metagenome (GOLD analysis project Ga0116171, IMG submission 89798) | Active sludge microbial communities of municipal wastewater-treating anaerobic digesters from Japan - AD_JPNHW2_MetaG | ecosystem: Engineered > Bioreactor > Anaerobic > Digestate | place...
GCATTGCGTTCGGTCCAGGGCCGGTGCCCGCACTTTGCGAGGAGGATGAACCGGAAATCCGGGCATTCCCGCGAGAGGGGTTCGTCCACCCCCTTTGCCGGGTGGGGATCAAAGTCGCCGTGGATCGCAACCACCGGGCACCGGATTGCGTGTGCCATCCCGGTCAGCACCCCTTTCCTGCGCAGCTCGCAGGCCTCGTCCCAGACACCGCGGAACACCTCGTACTGGCTGTGGAACGCTTCGTCTTCCACAGGGAGCGGATCGCAGGCATCTGCGTGAGTGAGCAGGAGCCCCAGCCGGGCGAGAAGAGGGTTCTTGTCTCCCTCTCCGGGGTCATCAAGTTTCCTTATCAGAGCCTGTGCTTCTGATCGTTCTTTCTGGCTGAGCCGGTCAAGCCGGGTCTTGATGATAGCGTCGGCATAGTGTTCCTCGAAGGGCGGGCTGCCGATAAGGATCACTTTCCTCACCAGCGCCGGGTACCTGGCAGCGGTCAGCCACGAGAGGAATGCTCCCCACGAGAACCCGACAAGCGTCACCGGCACCTGACTGTGCTCCATGAGAACAGACCGGAGTTCCTGTACCTGCCCGTCAAGTGTTATCGCGGTCTGGAACGGCTCGAGCACTCCCCTGAACGCAGAGAGTTCCCGGGCAACCGGTGCCACCTCTCCGGGCGCGCCCGGGCCCCCGTGGATCACTGCAAGGGAATACGGTCCATGCCCCCATTTCCGCACCGGTGTCATGCTGGTATCCGGTTATCTCTTCCGGGTATAAAATTGTCCGTGGGGGGGTGCCGGTTGGTCATGGAGACTGCTGCTGCCGTGTCCCGTCCGCTTTTTTCATCAGGGCAAGCAGGCCGGTAAGGATCTGCGCAGGTGAAGGGGGATTTCCGGCAATCTTCAGGTCAATCGGAAAAAGGGTTTCTGCCCCGCCGAGCACCCCGTATGTCCCTTTGAAAATACCGCCGGTACAGGCATCGTCGCCAACAGCTACAACGAACTTGGGCGAGGGCATCGCATCATACGTCTTCTGTGCAGCAACGGCCATGTTGTGGGTTATTGCCCCGGTGATCATGAGTACATCCGCGTGCCGGGGTGAGGCCACGAACGAGATGCCGAACCGTTCTGCATCATAAAACGGGTTCGTCAGGGTATTGATCTCGATCTCGGCTGCATTGTCACTGCCGGTGTCGAGCTCACGGATCGCAAGGCTGTGGCCAAAGACCCGGTCGATCTCGCACCTGAGCTCCCTGCCGATCGATTCGATCTCATCATCCGGTACCGCAGAACCGCTGGTCACTTTTTTTCTGAAAAGGCAGGTAATTGCGTTCACCATTGTCTCTCACCTCACAGGTCCGTCCCCGCATACGACAGGTTCATGCTCTTGTTGATCACCGGGAAGTCCGCAATGATATTTCCCTGTACCGCGTGCTCGATTGCCAGCCAGTTGCAGAACGAAGCCGTCCTCACTTTGTACCGGTCAATCCTGCCGTTACGGATCCTCACCCAGCAGAGGTTCTGTCCGCGGGCGGCTTCAACCATCGAGATCGTATAGCCGTCCTTCACCGGTGCGCTGCTGCATACTTCCCCGTCAGGAATTTCGGCAACCAGCCGTTCGATGAGGTCTGCCGAGTCCATAATTTCAGCCGCCTTGACGGTGAACCGGGAGAGGACATCGCCGTCCCGGAGCGGTCTGACGGGAGGAGCGTACCGGTCATAGATACCGTACGGGTGGTTTGCCCTCACATCCACGGTCCCGCCGGAAGCACGTGCAACCGGCCCGGTGATGTTCAGCGGGCGGAGCAGGGATTTTTTTATAACGCCGGTGGTGGCGAACCGGTCGATCACGGAGGTTGTCGAGAGTACGATCTTGAGGCCCACTTTATACCGTTTCCTGAACTGTTTTAAGAAATCGACAAGCCCGGAGAGAGTACTGTTGCTGATGTCCTGCGATACGCCACCGATGCAGATCCTGTTTTTCAGGAACCGTGAGCCGGTGAGCAGGGCATTTGAACGGACACACTCCTCCCGCAATACCGAGAACTGGTTAGCCCCGAGCGGGAATGCGATATCGACGAGCATGCCGGCCTGGTCGTTCAGATGGGAAACGATCCGCTCCATCTCCAGAAGGATGGTCCGCAGGTACCACGCACGGTCAGGAACTGCGATCTGCGAGATCTTCTCGACGGCCATGCAGAATGCTGTTGCATTCGCCACGGATTCGTCACCGCTCACCGTCTCGGCAATGCCCAGGCAGTCTGCAGGGAGTCTTCCTTCTGCAAGTTTTTCGATCCCCCGGTGCTTATAGAACATCCGGACCTCGAGGTTGAAGATCGTTTCACCGATCACGCTGAACCGGAAATGTCCGGGCTCGATGATGCCGGCATGGACAGGGCCGACCGGCACCTGGTACACGCCCTCCCCGTGCACAACCCTGAACGGGTACTCGTTTTTGGGAAGGATCCCGGTTTTTACTTCCACCGGCTGGTTATGGAAGGACTTCTTCAACGGGTGGAATTCTTCAGGATAGCACTCATGCAGGAACAACCGGCGGGTATCGAATGACCCGTCAAACCGGATGCCAAACCCGTCATGACATTCCCGCTCAAACCAGGATGCCGCGGGGAACAGGCCGGCAACCGATGCCGCATTCCCGTCAACATCCCGGATGAGGACGAGGACATGCTGTTTTCTCTCGAATACCGAGAAAAGCGAACAGGGTGCCCGGTCAGAAAAGCCCTCAACGGCAAAGAGGCTGATCAGGACGAATTTATGGAGGGAGAGCGTTTCTGCCGCAGGCATGAATTCGTGCTCTTCAACAGGGACATAGTATTCATGAGCGGGACCGTTTATGATCCTTTCATCTGCAAAGGACGGGCCCAGCAATTCACGGATCCAGCTGTTTCCGGTGTCGGGTAACGCAGCCATCAGAACATCAGCTCCTGTACAATCCGGTTAAGGAACGAGATCTCACCCTGGGTAAATACAATCCCGAGGAAGATGATAAGACCGATAAGGAAAATCAAGGGGATTTTCATGGTCAGCGGGGTTACATAGGGCTCGATATCCGGCGGGGTGCCCGGCGCTGTGATCTCTGAGAATGCCGTGATCACAAAATATCCCAGTGCCGCTGCAGCAACGAAGAGGAGGGACAACAGGATAAACAGGGCCGGAAGAGAGACCATGCCGAGCTCGCGGAGGATGAACAGTTTCGAGAAGAAAATCGGGAACAGGGGTATGCCGGTGATCGCAAGTCCCCCGATAATAATCCCCCACGCGGCAAGGGGCTGGAACCGGAACACGTCCCTGATCTCGTCAACAGCTTCGGTAGAAAGCCGGCTCCGGTACTGGCGGTGCAGGATGCCTGCCGAGAAGAAGAGTGAGGCCTTGGTCAGGGAATGTGCCATGATATGGAACAGTACCCAGAATATGGCAAGCGGCGTGGAAACCGCAATGCCGATGAGGATAATACCCATGTTCTCGACACTGGAAAAGGCAATCAGTTTCTTGAGGTTTTTCTGCGGGAGCATGGAGAACGCAGCAATCGCTACTGTAAAAAAGCCAAACAGGGCAAGCACCGGGGCGATCGTTACGGCAGCGGGTGTCCGGTGAACAATTGCGTAGACCCTGAGTATCCCATAGATACCTACGTTCAGCAGGACTGCGGAAAGGAGTGCACTCACCGCCGAGGGTGCCTTTGCATGGGCATCAGGAAGCCACGTATGGAACGGGAAAATACCGGATTTTGCTGCAAAGCCGATAAAGACAAGGGCAAAGGCTGCCACCAGCATGCCCGGCGGGAAGGCCGGTGCATGCTGCATCAGCTCCGTCCAGTTGAGGGTACCGCTTCCCAGCACGGACCGGGAGGTCTCGAACAGGAAGATCAGACCCACGAAGGAGAAGAGCATGGATGCGGATGCAATGAAAATATACTTTATCGCTGCGTCGATATTCTCCCGTGCCGAAAGGATCGCAACCAGCATGGCGGACAGGATCGTGGTGAGTTCGGCGCAGATCCAGAAGAGTGCGAGGTTGTCACAGAAAAATGCCAGAACAATGACGAGGAGGAGCATTGTCCACGAGGCATAGAACACCTTCAGGCTGCCTTTCTCAAGCTCCCCGCTCTTAAGCAGGCTCTCAACATACCCGCCGGCATAGACTGCCGCACACGTGAAGATCACCGATGCTATGAGGACCTCGAAAAGGCCGAAATGGTCCATGAAGAAGTACTGGCTGCCGATCAGGAATGACGCAACCGGCACCTGCCGGAACAGGAGGACATACACGGTCAGGACCGTGTACAGGAACGCATGGGAAATACAGGAATAATTCATCTGGCGGTGGGTGGTGCACAGCCCGATGACGACCAGGACGGCCAGCGCAACGAGGATATAGGCCAGCAGGATCATGGGCGTTCCTCCGGTCCCTGCAGGAGGTGGAAGCGGTGGAGGCGGTTGTGGTAGTCCTCAAGGGTCGAGTCGATCCCAACGGTCAGGATCGTGGTCAGGAGCACCAGGATGATCAGGTCGATGATGATCAAAAACTCGATGATGAACGGGAGTTCCGTAACAAACATACCGAAGAGCAGCACGCCGTTTTCCATGGATAAGAACCCGAGGACTTTTGTGATCGCCCGCTTCCGGCTGAGCATCACCATCATGCCCATCAGCATGAGCGATATGCCGATGACCGCTCCGAAAAAGAAGAGGTTCTCCCGGACCTGGGTTTCGGAAAGGATCCGGGTCAGTGCCATATAGACAACAAGCATCAGGGCCATGGACAGGACCAGGGACGAGGTGGGGCTCAGGAAATGGAATTCGATATCCCGCTTGATCCGGATCTTTTCCTGTATGGTTGCGATAAAATACGGGATGATGAGGGCCTTGGAAAGGAAGGTGACAACTGCAATGCCGAGCAGTACGGGGGCAGATTCAAGGGTATAAAGTGCGAGCGCAAGGCAGACCAGGGTTATGGACTGCAGCGAATACATGGAAACGAGCGAGAGGAGGTTGCGGGTAGAGATGATATAGGCAGCCGTAATGATCACGCAGACGAGAAGGACCTTGATGATTCCCTGGATAAATGCAGGGTCGATCATGCGAATACCTCAATGATGATGATCAGGGTCGAGAAGAAAAATGCCATGGCAAACAGGCTCGGGAGCTGGAAGAACCGCATCTTTGCCATGGATGACTCAAAGAGGCCGATGACCCCTGCGAGGACGACCCCCTTGACGATAAAAAGGACTGCTGCGATGAGGAGACCGGTCAGGGTCAGGGTGGTTATCAGGCCGAATGGCAGGATGAGGTTGACAAGGAGTGCCATAAGAAGGGTCAGCTTGACCGCAGCAGACAGTTCCATGAGTGCCAGGTTCCGGCCGGACTGCTCGAGGATCATTCCCTCGTGGATCATCGTCAGTTCGAGGTGTGTCTCCGGGTTGTCCACCGGTATCCGCGAAGTTTCGACAATGAGGATGATAAATAAGGAGATCCCGATAAGGATCAGGATCGGGGTGGTGATGGCCCCGCTCGCCACAGAATGAGCAAACATGTCAAAAATATTCAGGGTTTTGAAGACGAATGCCAGTGCGGCAAAGACAATGATGGTGGTCGGCTCTATGATGGCCGAGAGGCTCATCTCACGGGAGCTGCCCATGCCGCCAAAGGAACTGCCGGCATCCAGACCGGCAAGGGCCATGAAGAACCTGGCAAGGGCGAGCAGGTAGAGGAAGAGGATGATATTCCCGATCCCAAAGGCAGGTTCCGGCACGAAGACCAGGGGCACAAACAGGGCAGCAACAAGCACCGCGGCCATGTTCACCAGAGGAGTGACCCGCATGATCCGGGACGAGGTGGGTGCATAGATCACTTCCTTTTTTAAGAGCTTTGCAATCGTATAGTAGGTCTGGAAGACCGACGGACCCTGTCTCCCCTGCGTCCATGCTTTCACCTTTTTTATCAGGCTGACAAAGAGCGGGGCTGTCACGAGGACGATTGCCGTATTGATCGCGAGGTACAGGATAAAGTCGTATGTCATTTCAGAACCACCCGAGGAAGAGGAGCACAGCGATCACGGTGATAAAAACATACAGGAGGTACGTATCAAGGCACCCGTTCTGGAACCGGGAGATGTGGGTTGCCGTGCGGACAGCGAACCGGGCGAGCGGGAGGTAGAGGTACTCCTCAAAGACCTTCATGAGCCGGATCTCGGCAGTTCCTTCCCTGAAGATACAGTTTTTCTGGTCAAAGAACACCCTCTCGTTCCTGATCCGGGTCCGGTATATCGAAGAGAAAATAATATCGAGAGGTTCGGAAAAGCCATGCCCGGTATATTCGGCAGATGCCTGCTGGAAAGGGGTTCCGCAGCCCCAGGTCTCGCATGTCCGTTCTGCACGGGATGCAAAAAAATACAGGAAAATGCCGATCAGGACGGTCATAAGGAGAAGGAGAAGCCCGACGAATAACATGTCAGGGAGCGGAACGGAGAACCCGGCAAGCAGGAACAGCTGGTATGCACAGAGGCCAAGGAAGATACAGGCAAGGGCGAGGATACCGGGGCCGATGAGCATGGCTGGCGGGACTTCCTCTGCACCGGCACTTTCAGCGGAACGGGGGAGTGCGAGGAATACCGAACCAAATGCCTTGACAAAACATGCCGCAGACAGGGCACTCGTCAGGGCGAACAGGGCAAGACAGACCAGGAGAAGCACCTTCAGGAGCGGAGCGACGACCGTGATGGATGAGAAGATTGCTATATAAATCAGGATCTCGCTTGCAAACCCGTTCAGGGGCGGGAGGGCCGCGATGGCAACTGCACCGGTGAAGAACAGCGCTGAGGTCCAGGGCATCCGCCGGGCAAGGCCGCCCATCTGTTCGATATCCCGGGTATGGGTTGCATGCACCACCGAACCTGCGGAGAGGAAGAGCAGGCTTTTGAAAAGGGCGTGGTTCAGGGAGTGGAAGAGTGCCCCGAGCAGGCTCATGGTGGCAAGGAGGGGGAGTCCCGTTACAGAAAAAATGACAAAGAGGCCTATCCCCATGAAAATAATGCCGATATTCTCGATACTCGAATAGGCCAGCATCCCTTTGATATCATGTTCCTTGAGTGCATAGATGACGCCCAGAACCGCAGAGAGCGAACCGCACAGGAGGATCAGGATGCCCCACCACAGGTCCGGTGAGAAAACATCCAGCAGGAACCGCACGAGCCCGTATACGGCAATCTTGAGCATGACACCGGACATGAGGGCGGAGACCGGAGTGGGGCTTGCCGGGTGGGCATACGGGAGCCACTTGTGGAACGGAATGATACCTCCTTTTATGGAAAAACCCACAAAGAGCGAGAGGAATGCAACGACAAGGAGCGGGGTTGCCACGGAACCGGCAGCAGAGAACGCAAACGATCCGGTCTGGGCAGAGAGGGCGAGGATCCCAAAAAGGACGAAAAGCGTGGACAACTGGGTCATGATGAAATAAAAGATGCCGGCCTTTCTGGTTTCGGGACGATCGTACTCGTACATGACAAGGATGAACGAGCTCGCTGCCATCAGTTCCCAGAAGAAAAAAAACGAGAGCGTGTTTGCCGAAGATACGACAAGGACCATTGCAAGGATGAAGAGATTTATGCAGCCGGCAAAGAGGTTCCTGCGGGATTCGCCCCCGAGATGTTCACCGTATTCGGTTGCGTACAGGGAGACACACGCGGACACGGCAGCAATGATCAGGAGGAAAAACGCTGCCAGCCGGTCGATGACAAACGAAAGGGAGAATCCATAAAACGGCTGGTACGCGGTGAACGCAAGGGCATCGCCGCCGAAGAGGATAAAAGCCGAGACGAGGCCAAGAAAGAGCGATGCCAGTATTGTGCAGGATAATGCCAGTATTCTGACAATCCTCATATCGCGGCCAGAAAGAACCAGCGGTATAATAAAACCGGCTGCAAGGAGCCCGACAGCGATAAGAAAGAGTCCAGCTTCCATCAGATGAGCTCCGGGTCATGCCACGATACCGGCCATGTTACATCCTTTGGGGGAAGATCCCCCGGCAGGTTGGCCGGCTTTTCTTTTCTTAAGGAGCAAAATTCCATAACGATCGCTTTCAGGTATTTTCTTCAGATGGACTATATCCTGGGTCACGTTTCATCGGGCATACATCAATCCCTCCAAGTTCCCCCAGGCAGAAATCAAACCGGTCGCGGATTGTTTTTGGCAGCTCTGCTTCCCGTATGGGGTGGAAGCCGAAACTGCCATAGAAATCAACCAGTTCGGTTCTGGAATGCATGTACAGGGTTTCATTACGCCCGCACTCTTCGATGAGGAGTTTCATAACCGAGCGGGCATACCCCCGGAGCCGGAACTCGTCCAGGACATAGACGCTGTCAACCTCGAGCCCGTCAGTATGACGGGCACACCGGGCCACCCCGATTATTTTTGTTCCGGTAAAGACCGCAAAGAGCCGGTCGCGTTCCCGGTCCGCCTTCTGCTGGTGGTAATAGGCCCAGAGTTCCCGTTCGGCACGCACCATCTCCGGTGCGGTGAGTTCCCGGACCACGACCTCTCCGGTAAGTGAGGCCGGTGAGGAAATGGAACCCGCTGAAAAGAACGATTTTCCAAGTTCATGGATGAAATGCGGCCGGAAGGTTATAAACCCCCCGCTCTCCTCACCGGCAAGGGCATAGAGGGTCAGGAGCGTCTGGTCCTCATTCATGGATTCCGTATCAGTATTTACCGACAGGGTTGGCATACGACACCTCCGTCCGGGGATATTGAATTACAGAAAAAACAAGATATTGTTTCATGAATACCATCGCGGGATAGCAGATTTATAAGACAATCTACAACGATTATTCTTTCTCACATATATATCATTCTGGCGATCATACCAGAAAACCAGGGATCCTGTCATGGTTTATTCAGTGGAGGGGACCCGGTTTTCAGTAATTTTAAAGAAATATCAAACAAAATCGCCGGGTTTCCTGAAATACCGCCATTTTTTGGAAATCCCAATTTGTGCGCGCATGAGCCCCCGATACCTGTCTTCATTTCATTTTAACAATAAAAAAGATCTATCAGAAAAAGCCAGAGTAGTATCGAAAGGTTTTTTGAACGGGGGTACCAGGTAGAATATAGAGAGCGTGGGTTATGTGATACCCGCTTTTGCACATGGTAAGAGGTGTGTAGTGCGTGATTGACAAGCTGTTACTAGGAAACTACCGTTTCAGGGAAAACGATTTTACACCGAATATTGACTATTACAAGGAACTCGCGTCGAGCCAGCACCCGACAACCCTCTGGGTAGGGTGTTCGGACTCCCGGCTCCAGACCGGCCACATCACCCAGGCACGGGCGGGAGAGCTGTTCATCCAGCGCAACATCGGAAATATCGTCCCGATCCATGACTGGAATTTTGCCACCGTTCTCGAATACGCTGTCGTACACCTGAAAGTGGAGGACGTGGTGATTTGCGGACATTCCAACTGCGGGGCAATCCGCGCCCTTGACAAAGAGAGTACCGACGCTTACATCCCCCTCTGGCTGAACAATGCCCGTGAGGCAAAAACACGCGTCGACGCAAAAGTCAGTCCCCCGAAGACTGTTCTCGAGGCAGAGGAGCGCTACCGGATGATCGAACAGGAGAATGTCCGGCTTCAGATAGAACATCTGTACACTTATCCTCTCCTTAAAAAAGCCGTTGATGAAAAGAAAGTGGGTGTCCATGGCCTGTATTACGATCTCGGAACCGGCGAGCTGAAAAAGATCGTCTGATCAAAATTCTTTTTCAATTTCCTGTTTTATCCGGTCGAGGGCGATCCGCCCGATGCGGGTAATCCGCCCGTTCACGAGCACCATGGGTATCGGGGGATACTCCTGTTCAAGGATTGAACGGATATGGGCAGGTGCGCCGTCATCGATTAGCGTGAGTTTCAGGTCAACGCGGTCCCCGTAGGCTGCCTTCAGGACGTTCTCCAGCTCCCGGCAGGCATCGTTTAATTTTCCTGAGAGATAGCAGCCGGACAGGCCGCAGGTGCGGTTCTCGTCACAGGGAAACGGGGAGCATTCCGAGGTTTTCAGGCCAACGATCTCGATATGGACGGTACCGGTCATGCCTGTACTGTTGGTGTAAAGTCTATTTGAGGATTCGCGATGGGCCGGATCGCAGATAAAAAAGGGATGGGGGAGACCCGGATATACCCCTGATCGTTTACCCGGGACAATGGGAATGGACACCCCGGTCCCGTGAGGTTTTCCGCCCTCGGTTCTCCAGAGGACAACGCGGGGAAAATTTCAGTCATGCACGTGACCGTACGAGGACTGCTGCGGGGGCTTGCCACCGGTGGCATCCCTCGTACTCAAGGGAAGAGAGGTTCCGTTCCCCTCATCTTATCCATAAGGATTCGGTTTTTCCCGGAAAAATTTCGTGTTGTGGTGGTATGCACCCCGCTTCCGGTACCGGTTGCAGAATTCACGCAAACCGTTCGAAACGGTCCTTCGTCACCTTGCAGATCGGGCAAACCCCGGGGGGCTGCTCGCGGGCGCAGAGATACCCGCAGACCCTGCAGCGCCAGACCGGAAAGGAAAATACCGGAGCCGGGGTTGCAAAAACCCTCTGAACAGCGGTCCCTTTTTCTCTCATGGATCTCGGAGGCCGGCGTTCGGGAACCGGTTCAACCTTTTTTTCTCCCTGCGCTATTGCGGCACTTACATAGAGGGCACAATAACAGGCACCGAAATCGTTCAGATCGGGATCGCGGTAGTCGCACGGGCAGATGATGTCTGTATCATCCTCCTTTCTCCCGGTCGCGAGCCGGCAGGGGCAGGCCCGGTACCCGTACCGCTGCTCATTTTTCAGCAGGCCCCGGATCAGGTTCTTTACAAACACCCCGTCAGGGTTGAAACGGTAACCCCCGCTCTCGGCTTCCTTTTTCAGCACAAGATATACGGAATCGATATCAGCTTCACGGATACCGGAATCGTTCATGCACCAAAAACCTCCCGGATCTCCTTCTCCCTGAAACCAACAATACTCTTCCGGTTATCAATAACGAGCGTAGGGAACGAGCCGCTGGGATTCCATTTCTCGACCTGGTTTATCGCATCGTCCTGTTCCGTGCCTTCCAGCAGGTCGACATAGGCAAAATCAAACGCCACTCCCAGTTCCTTCAGCAGGTCCTTCGTCTTTGCACACCAGCCGCAGGTGCTCAGTGCATACAGCATGACTGTTCCCTTATTCGTGCCGGCAACATGTTCTGTACCCATTAAAATCACAATCCGTGCTCTGCAAGGAGATTGCAATAAATACTATTTATAAATGGGGATACAGGAAAAGACGCCGGTCAGCAGAGGCGATCTCACCATGAAAAGGCCCTGGTTCCTGCAAAAAGTCCGATCAGAAGATCCCGAGATCCCGGTTCCGGTAACGGATACCGGAACAAAAACCTGGATATCCGGTAAAAAGGAAAAAATTACTTGTTTTTCATAATGATATTCACATCTTCGAGCAGCGCCTGGAGATCCTCCTCATGCTCGACTTCCATCTGGAGGATGCCAAGGATGATATTATAGGTTACCGGGTCCTTGTCTTTTGTCTTCTTCAGGAGGCTGTTATACGTCTTGATCGCACACTGCTCTCCCTTGATATTCTGCTCCAGTATTTTGACAATGAACGGGTCATCCGGGGCATCGTACCCGCAGTTCGTGTGTTTGTACCAGTCTTCCGGTTTCGTGATCGGTGTACCCCCAAGCTGGATAATTCTTGTTGTTAAAAGGACGGCATGCCCCAGTTCTTCTGTGGCGTGTAACGTAAGTTCGGCGATAACGGCCTCCTTGTTGGGCCCTTTGACGATTTTTGAGCCGATCCAGTACTGGTAGTATGCAAGCCATTCATCAGAGTATGCCTTATTGAGGAGTTTTACGAGATCCCCGACATCAGCATCAACAATTTTTCTCCCTTGCGTTCCCATGGTTTTCACCGTATAGTGACTACTGTGAATATCGTATGTAAACCAATTTATTCCTATCCGTACGGGCAGGATCCTGCGGGCACCAGAAGGGGGATACCGCGCTGAGCCCATTCGCCAGCAGAGAGATATCATGGCAAACATATCATGGCAAACAAAAAACGGCTGCGAGACACCCCCTGCACTATCGTTAATAACTATTCAGGCACATTACATATGGAAATCATGAAGGCGGTTCTGGGTCTCGAAGACGGGCAAGTCGTCGTGGGGGAAGGTTTTGGTGTTGAGGGGGAATGTTCCGGGGAACTGGTTTTCAATACCCAGATGACCGGGTACATGGAATCCTTGACCGATCCCAGTTATTTTGGCCAGATCCTGATGTTCACCTTCCCGCTCATCGGCAATTACGGCGTTGACCTGCAGAATTTCCAGAACCCCCGCGTCTGTGCTCTCGGCGCTATCGCAAAGGAGATCTGCGAGAAACCCGCCGCACAACCTTCCATCAGGTCCTTTTTTGAAGAGAACAACCTTCTCGGTATGACCGGTGTTGACACGAGGGCGCTCACCATCCGCACCCGTGTCCACGGGCCGATGCGGGCAGCCCTGGTTCTCGGGAGCGATGACGGGGGATATGCAGTAAAACTTGCGAGGAGGACCCCCTCGATCTGCGATATCGTCCCTATCCCGGAAGTGTCCTGCAAGCAACCGTACCATATCCAGGGCAGCGGAAAACGGATAGCGGTCATCGATCTCGGGATAAAAAAGAATATGATCACCAGCCTGTCAAAGCGCAACGGCGACCTTTACGTCTTCCCCCACGATACGGCCCCGGATCAGGTGCGTACCTGCCGGCCTGACGCCTTGTTCATCAGCAACGGTCCCGGTGATCCCAAACAGGCAACCCATGCCATTGCCTGTGTCAGGGAACTATTGGGGGAACTCCCGGTATTCGGGATCTGCATGGGAAACCAGGTGGCAGCGCTTGCAATCGGCGGCAATACTTACAAGCTCAAGTTCGGGCACCGGGGAGCCAACCAGCCGGTCAGGTACAAAGACGGCAGGATCTTCATCACGACCCAGAACCACGGTTTCGCCGTCGATGCCGAATCCCTCCCGGAGGGATCGCGGGTCACGTATGCCAACGCGAACGATGGCACGGTCGAAGGTTTCGAAAATCCGGACCTTGACCTTACCACCGTCCAGTTCCATCCCGAAGCACATGGCGGTCCACGGGATACGGAAGCTCATTTCTTTGACGCGATGTTCAGGAGGCTCTGATACATGCCCAAGCGGACAGATATCAAGACAGTCCTCCTGATAGGGTCCGGGCCGATCCAGATCGGGCAGGCAGCCGAGTTCGATTTCTCCGGGTCTCAGGCGTGTCGTGCACTCCGGGAGGAAGGAATCCGGGTAGTACTTGTCAATTCCAACCCTGCAACCATCATGACCGATCCGGAGATGGCAGACGAGATCTATATCGAGCCCCTCCGGGCCGACGTGATTGCAAAGATCATCGAGAAAGAGAAGCCCGATGGCATCCTTTCGGGAATGGGCGGCCAGACCGCACTGAACCTGACGGCTGAACTGGCAGAGATGGGTGCCCTGAAAGGGGTGGAAATCCTCGGGACCCCGCTTGAAGCGATTTATAAAGGCGAGGACCGGGAAAAATTCCGAAACCTCATGGCCAGCATCGGAGAGCCGGTCCCGAAAAGCGTGATCCTCAACTCGCTCAGCCAGATCGATGATGTGATAAAAGAGATCGGACTCCCTGCAGTGGTGCGTCCGGCGTACACCCTGGGCGGTGCCGGCGGAGGTATCGGTAAAACACGCGAGGAACTGGCCCGGATCATTGAACTGGGCCTCTCCCGTTCGCGCATTCACCAGGTCCTTATCGAAGAGAGCGTGCTCGGCTGGAAAGAGATCGAATTTGAAGTGATGCGGGACTCCTCGGATACCTGCATCATCGTCTGCGGGATGGAAAATGTCGACCCGATGGGCATCCATACGGGGGAAAGTGTGGTCGTGGCGCCGATCCTCACCCTCAGGGATGATGAATTCCAGATGATGCGCAGTGCTGCCATCCATATCATCAGGGCGCTGGATGTACAGGGCGGCTGCAATGTCCAGTTCGCATTCCTTGACGGGGATTACCGCGTCATTGAAGTGAACCCGCGGGTATCCCGTTCATCGGCCCTTGCTTCGAAAGCAACGGGATATCCCATTGCACGCGTTGCTGCAAAGATTGCCATCGGGTTACGCCTTGAGGAAATTACCAATACCGTTACCGGCTGTACCCCGGCATCCTTTGAACCGGCGATTGACTATATCGTTGTCAAAATCCCCCGCTGGCCGTTTGACAAGTTCAAGGGTGCTGACAGGACGCTCTCGACCTCCATGAAGAGCACGGGCGAAGTGATGGCGATCGGGCGGAACCTCGAAGAAGCATTCATGAAAGCAAAACGGTCGCTCGATACCGATGTACGGTCCCATACAAGCCCAAGCGAGATCCGTATGATCCTCTCCCGCCCGACCGATGAACGGTTTCACTGCCTTTTCGATGCGTTCCGGCTGAATTTCACCCTCGAAGAAGTAGCACACCTCACCTCCATCATCCCGTTCTTTTTGGAAAAGATCAAAAATATCGTTGAACTGGAAAAACACCTTGCAACCCACAGCGATCCTGCAGATATCCACCTTGCCAAGAAATACGGGTTCTCTGATCGGGAGATAGCCAAAATCACCGGGATCCCGTTCGAAACTATCGAGAAGATTGCCGGTCTTCCTTCGTATAAGATGGTAGATACCTGTGCCGCCGAGTTCCCGGCAAACACCCCGTATTTCTATTCCACGCATGAACCCGGCTGCGAGATTGTACCAACAGACTCAAAAAAAGTGCTCATCCTGGGGTCCGGACCCATCCGGATCGGCCAGGGTATAGAATTCGATTACTGTACCGTCCATGCCGTGCAGGCGCTGCGGGAGGAGGAGGGTGTTGAGGTACATATCGTCAACAACAACCCGGAAACGGTATCC
>Ga0116171_10003297_pt1 | contig 14980 bp, 17 predicted proteins | sample AD_JPNHW2_MetaG_FD_89798 | JGI IMG/M metagenome (GOLD analysis project Ga0116171, IMG submission 89798) | Active sludge microbial communities of municipal wastewater-treating anaerobic digesters from Japan - AD_JPNHW2_MetaG | ecosystem: Engineered > Bioreactor > Anaerobic > Digestate | place...
GCCGACGGCGGCTGGAGAAGGATCGTCTGGATGTCCAAGGGCCTCAAGGAGAGAGTAAAGGCAGGCATCGATGAGGACATGATGGCCAAGATCGCCACCGAGGACGATGCCAAGGATATCGCATCCCTCAAGGCCTTCCTGCTCAAGGTCAACCACCCCGTAGTCGACGGCGTCACCAGAAAGGTTGACAACAAGAAGATCACCGAGGGCTGGAAGCTGGATGACGTCTCCGACGAGATCAAGGAGAAGGTCATGGCCTATATCGAGAAGACCGGCGGCGACATCAACATCGATACCGTCAAGTCCGAGCTGGCTCTCACCGAAGGCCAGTTCATGCAGGTCGTTGAGGCTCTGCAGGCTGACGGCGTGCTCGAGTGAGCAAAATAGCAAATAAAGAGGGTGAAAAATCTATGCAGTTAAAACTCAAGCCAAAGACACCGGCAGCCGCGGCTCCATCAGCCGCGCCTGCAGCAGCAGGGGCAGCAGCACCAGCTTTATCCATGTCCGGCAGCGCCGGCGGAATCAAGCTGATTCTGAAGGATGCCAAGATCAGCATAGACAAGGTGGTACTCGCCAAGTAGGTGGTACGCCTTTTTCTCCCTTTTTTGGGAGGGGCGTACTACCCTGGCAAATGCCACGGTTCTTGATATAAAAGTGAGGGAGATATCATGCAGCTCAAGCTCAAGAAGAAAGAGGCAGCCCCAGCCGCCGCCGCACCTGCGGCAGCAGCGGGCGCAGCAGCTCCGGCTTTCGCTATGCCAGCAGCAGCATCGGGTGGAATTACCATTGAATTGAGGGGCGCATCCATCCACGTGGCGGAAGTTGTCATAAAACCGAAGAAATAAGGAAGGCTTAACCTTGGGGAAAGTAATTGCGATAACCGGTAAGGGCGGAACCGGCAAGACAGCCGTGACCGCGATGCTGATCAGACAACTTGTGAAGAACTCCGGGAAAAAGTACCGGATGCTTGTTATCGATGCCGATGCCGATGCCAACCTGGCTGATGCCCTGGGCGTCAAAGCCGGAAAGACCATCGGCGACATGAGGGAGTTCATGCAGCAGTCCCGGTTTACAACTTCGCCGGATACGGACAAGCAGGTTCTTTTCGAGTCCAAGCTCTTCGAGATCCTTTTGGAGGAGGAGGGCTACGACATGCTGGTCATGGGCAAGCCGGAAGGCTCAGGATGTTACTGTTTTGTCAACAACCTTCTGCGCGGCGTCATGGACAAGACCACCTCTGATTATGATCTGGTTGTAATCGATACGCCGGCAGGCCTCGAGCATTTCAGCAGGAAGACCATTCCCGACCTGGACGACCTCATCGTGGTGACCGACGAGTCGAGAAGAGGTCTCACCACGGGAGAGCGCATCCGCGACACAGCCAGGGAGATAGAGCTGAAATATAAAAATCTCTATGTGATCGTGAACAAGGTCACGGCGGGCAGGCGCGAGAAGGTCCTGGAAAATGCCACAGGCCTTGGCCTCAAGGTTATCGGCACTGTCCCCTATGATGAAAGCCTAGCCAAATTCGATTTAGTGGGAGATCCATTGATAGGCCTTCCCGATGATTCGCCTGCCGTGCAAGAGATGGCGCAGGTCGTCGGGAAACTGGGCCTGTGAGGGTGATTCGAATGGCAGAGAAGATCACTTTATCTGACCTGAATAAGACATTAACAGAAATGAATGTTCAATCCCTCGAAGGACTGAAGATCGAGGGAGATGTAGAGATTGACCTGGATATAGGCGCAGGCGGCGTAGGGCCGATGTTTGCCTACTACTTCGGCCAGGAAGCAGCCAAGATCGCCATGCAGCTCATAAACTTCGCCAAGGCGGTCGGCTATCCGGTCGAAAACCTCATGCAGCCTGTGGCTGTTGCCCAGGCCATTGCTCCGGCACCCAGGGATATCGCCGCGGCTGCTGCCGCAGTGCCCGCCTTTAAGGTTGCCTCTGCTCTGGCCAGCGCCAAATTTGCAGTCGGCGTGGACAAGACCTGGAAGACCCCCATTCAGGAGGTCACACTGGGCGCCACCAAGGCCAACGGCGGAAGCCGCGGCCATGTGGTGAAGCTGGGCGGCGAGAAGGCTATGCCATTCTTCCCGGATGCCATAATGCCTCATGCCCCCAAGATCACCATGGACGTCTTCGACATGCCCATCGGCATGGCCAAGGCCGTCAAGATGCACTACGAGGATGTCATCAACAGCCCCGGCGAGTGGGCCAAGAAGGCAGTCAAGAAGTTCGGAGCCGACATGGTCACTGTTCACCTGATCAGCACCGATCCGCTCCTCAAGGACACCCCCGCCCAGGAGGCCGTCAAGACGGTTGAAGAGGTCCTTCAGGCTGTGGATGTGCCCATCTGCATCGGCGGTTCCGGCAACCCCAACAAGGATCCGGTAGTTCTGTCCAAGGCAGCAGAGGTGTGCCAGGGCGAGCGCGTTCTCATCGCCTCCGCCAACCTGAACATGGACTGGGAGAAGATCGGCAAGGCCTGCAAAGACAACGGACATGTCTGCCTCTCCTGGACCCAGCTTGAGATCAACTCCCAGAAGGAGCTGAACAGAAAGCTGATGAAGGTCGCCGGCGTTCCCCGCGACTCCATCGTCATGGACCCGACCACCGCAGCCCTGGCCTACGGCCTGGACTTCGCCTACTCCAACATGGAGAGAATCAGGCTCGGTGCCCTGAAGGGCGACGAGGAGCTTACCTTCCCCATGTCCTCCGGTACCACCAACGCCTGGGGCGTCAGAGAGTCCTGGATGGTCCGCTCACCCAACAAGGACGATTCCGATTGGGGAGACAGGATGCTCCGCGGCCCAATCTGGGAGATTTTGACCGGATACTCCCTGGCCATGGCCGGTGTGGACATCTTCATGATGATGCACCCGATGGCCGTAGCTTACCTGCATGAGATCACCCAGTCCCTGATGGGCAGAATCGAGGCCAAGACGCCCGATACTGGCGCCTGGCTCAAGATGGGGGTGTGAGTTACATGAAGGAAACCAGCCCGCTTAACCTTTACAAGCAGCTTCCCCAGACTAACTGCAAGAAGTGCGGAGAGACAACCTGCATGGCCTACGCCGCCGGCCTGATCGCCAGGACCAGGAAGGTTGAGGAATGCACTCCGCTCATTGAAGAGAAGAAGTACGCCAAGAAGCTAGCAGCCCTTCAGAGCATCGTCGCTCCCGAGTTGAAGATGGTGTACATCGGTGTAGGCGATAAGCAGGTCAAGGTCGGAGGCGAGGACGTCATGTACCGCCACCAGATGACCTTCTTCAACAAGCCGCCATTCGCCTATGATGTCGCCGACAACATGGAAGAGGCTAAGCTGATTGAGCGCGTCAAGAAGATCACCACCTGGCGCAAGTTCTACATCGGCAAGTGGCAGGGTGTGGAGATGATCGCCGTCCGGTCCGTTACCGACGACCCGGCCAAGTTCGCCGCATGCGTCAAGACGGTCCTGGCCAACGGCAACGGCTTCCCGCTCATCCTCTGCTCCTTCAATCCCGCCGTCCTCAAGGCCGGCCTGGAGGTAGCAGCCAAGGAGAGGCCCCTCATCTACGCCGCCAACAAGGACAACTGGAAGGAGGTTGCCCAGCTCGCCTTCGACTACAAGGTGCCCGTAACCCTGAGCGTGCCCTTCGACCTGGACGGCCTGAAGTCCATGGCAGTCACATTTGCCTCCATGGGCCTCACCGACCTGATCCTTGATCCCGGCACAGCACCCAACGGCAAGATGCTGCAGCAGACCCTGCTCAACTTCATCAACCTGAGGAGAGCTGCAGTTGAGGAAGCCCAGAGGGACATATCCTATCCGGTCATGGTCCTGCCCATCAATGCCTGGCTGACCACCGACGATCCCGTCCGCGCCTCCTACTGGGAGTCCGTGCTCACCGCCGCCTTCGTCATCCGCGGTGGCGCCATCATGATCAAGCACTCCCTCGAGGCGCACAGCATGATGCCCGATATGCATCTGCGCTTCAACATCTACACCGATCCGAGGACGCCCGTGCAGGTCAAGCCCGGCATCTACAAGGTTGGCAACCCCGGAGCCGAGTCGCCCGTCTTCCTGACCACCAACTTCGCCCTGACCTACTACACCGTTGAGTCCGATATCGCATCCAACGGCATCGATGCCTACATCATCGCCATCAACACCGACGGCATCGGCGTTCAGGCGTCTGTGGCAGGCGGCCAGCTCACTCCGCAAAAGATCCTGGACTCCTTCACCGAGGCAGGCTTCAACTGGGCCGGACAGAAGTTCCCGGCAATGGTTCTGCCCGGCATGGCAGCCAAGTTCTCCGGCGAGCTGGAGGATCTCTTCGCAGGCAAGGCCAAGATCATGGTCGGGCCGGAAGACTCCGGACGCATCATCGGCTGGATGAAGGATTTCTGGCCACCCAAGTAAGGCAAACCCAGTGTTTTGACGCAATGAATGTGTCCGCCTCGGCGGGCACATCAGCCTATTTTATTCAGCTTAATTCAATCAGTAAATCGAATACGGAGGAATCCCTTAAAATGATCTCTTTAAATTTGAAATATTCCATCTTCTCCCTGGTTCTGCTGGCAGCTTTGGCCGGCTGTGCCTCTGCCCAGTGGTCGCCCGGCGGCCAGATGGCTTACATGGGCGAACTGAATTTGGCTCTGCCCAGCCCTTCACAATCATCCCGCCCAACAGCAAATAGCAGTGCGCCGTACGATAGCCCGGCAAATAACAGCTCAATCAATATGAGCCAGGTGAATCAGACCATCTCAAATCTTCCCGCGACCGGCGTCTCCGGCGAACAGACGCACATAAACCTATCCGCGGCAGGATCGAGCGTCTCATCAGGGGAGCAGACGTCATCAAATGTCCTGGACCTATCCGGCTATTCCAGGGACAGGGCCGATAAAAATATGACCGGATACAAAAACATCATGTATCCCATCTCCGGATCAAGGGGCACAACCACATCAACTGTCGGAACTGGCGGCTGCGGCTGTGGATAGCCAAATCCTTTTTTCTTTGCCGCAAAATAATTTGGCTCATCGAGATTTTACGCGGGTGGTGAAGTGGTTCTTTTGTCTCTGTGTCTCTGCGCCTCTGTGGTTTAGTTAGCAAGTGGCCAACAATTAAGCCTACAGCTACTGAACAAAACCACAGAGGCACAGAGATGAGAATAAAACCTGAAAGACAGAGTAACTCATTTATCGAGATCTCTGTCGCTACTCCTCCACCTCGTCTTCATCCTCAGTTATGGTCATATCCATGGTAGCTGCCATCTCATCGATCAGCGGTCCCATCTTCTCCTTCATCTCTGGCCGCAATTCTGTCATTTTCAGAATCACCATTATCTTGTTTGTCATGCTGATCTCTTCCATCTCCTCGTGTATCCCTGCCAGGCTGTCGCTGATGCTGGCCAGCTCTTCCACAATCTCCTCCAAAACCTCTTGTTTTGTCATCTTTGCTCCTCCTTTGAAATCAATCCAGATGAATCCTTATTCCGGATGGCTGGCTGACCGAACTGCCCTCTTTTCTTGGCTGGCCCGCCGCCCCTAGTTCCCGGCTGTCCGGCTTGCCGCTCAGGCTATCGAGCTTCTCCTCAACTCTTGACAGGCGCTGCTCGATCTCATTGAAGCCTTCTTTCACTATCACTATCAACTCTTTTAAGAATACGACTGCTGTATCGAGACGTGTGTCGGTCTCACCCTCTCCGGAGACCTTATAAAAATCGTCCCAGGCGCCTTTGGCGACAGCCAGCTCTACCTGCATGTCTTCTACCGTTATCAGAGGATCGGATAGCCTTATGGCCCGGCAGAATCTCTCCAGATCCGCCTCTTCTCCCTCCGCCACCACCTGCACCCGTCCGTCGGTCAGATTCCTGACGTAACCTTTGAGGTCCAGGGTTCTGGCCATGGTAACTACCCTCGAGCGATAGCCCACATGCTGAACCTTACCGGAGACGATTGCAATAAGCTGGAGCATCATATGATCCCCAGGTAGAAAGCCAGGGCCATGATGATGGTGGGAAGTCCCAGGGCAAACCAAACAGTGCGACTGCTGTCGAAGACCTTCTTGCCGTCCAGGGGGCCGAAGGGCAGAAAGTTGAAGCCCGCCAGTGTCAGGTTTATGAACAGGGCGAATCTCGCCGCCTGAGCGGAGACACCGGATGTGCTCATCATCAGCAGAAAGAAGACCACTGCCAAAACGACATTGGTCATGGGGCCGGCCAGGGATATCCAGAGCGTCTCCTTCTTTAGCAGTCGATTGAATTGCTCCCGGCCAAATGAGTCCTGCATGGTGAAATCCGCCGGTAGGCTCGGCCTGGTTATCATGACGGCCCCCGGTGCAGCGAAGATGAATCCGGCAAATGATGCGATCACCGCAAAGGCCAGGCCCATCATATTGGCTCTGAACTCCGCCCAGTAGCCGAAATGCTGGGCCATGAACTTATGGGCCATCTCATGCAGGAGAAAGCCGGTCGCCACTCCCACGGTTATGATGGCTAAAAGCTGCCAGCCCGGAACCCTCCTTCCCCCTATCAGAACGGTGAAGGCGATGACCAGCGCGACCAGCGAAATGAACAGATCCTTCAGCTCTTTAGAGCTAATGCTGTTGGCGTTGCTCATGGCAGTGGATAGGAGTGCCGACTATATCTTTTTATCCGTTTATTGTCCAGCCAGCTCCAGTATCCTCTTCTTCAGCCTCTGTTCGTCTTCCTCTGTAACCGGAACTCTGGCAGACAGGCCGCACCTCTGGGGCATCGGTATCAACTCATCCTCTAATAGGTCGTAGTATGCCCCGTCCAGGCCGATCTCGCCTGAAGCATATCTCTTCAGTATAGCCAGGATACTCTCCCTTTTGGCGGGGCCGGCGGCGGATATATCTTCCAGGGCATGCATTATCTGCTTGAACACATCACCTCATGGAATGATGCCGGTATTTATGCCTTATTGATTTTAATAATGCAGGCTGATTCTGCCGGCTGCCCTGCTAAATCAGAGCAGCCTGTTCGATTCGATCTTGGCGCACCTGCCCGCCACCACCTTGTATCCGTCCCTGTCCAGGCTGACAATGGCCTCAGGGCTCTCAGTGCCGGGCTGCATCCAGAATACCTTGAATCCCTTCTTCTTCGCCTCCTCCGCAAGAGCAGGAACAGCGGACGGCCTGCGGAAGACGTCGATGATGTCTATCTCTTCGGGGACGTCCAGAAGGGAGGCATAGACCTTCTCTCCCAGGATGGTCCGTCCCGCGTAATTGGGGTTGACCAGATAGAGCCTGAATCCCCGGCTCATCAGCACGTCGGAGACGAAGTAACTGGGCTTGTAGGGATCGGGCGATATGCCTACCACGCAGATGGTGCGGCAGCTTTTCAATGCGTCTTTCAGGTCTCTGTCATCTCGAAGAATGGGCATAAGGGCATATGCCACTTATGGGAATAAATAATTGGCTGCTCGCTTTCGGGCGGGTGGACATATCTGAAATGCCGAGTGATCAGGAGTCTGCAAGCTTCAACTGCAACTGGACAAACGATCCCGCGGTTGTGACCTTTTTGGCTCCTCGCTATTTCATGTGAGTAATGAAGTGGTTCTTTGTCTCTGTGTCTCTGCGCCTCTGTGGTTTAGTTTGCAAGTTGCCGAAAATTAAGCCTACTGCAGCTGAACAAAACCACAGAGACACAGAGGCACAGAGATGAGATTGACAATTGAAAGACAGAGTGGATCAAGTTTAGCCACATTTAATGGCGAAGAGCCATCTTTTCTTGGGTATGTAGAGAGCGTGAGCAAATCGCCCCACATTATTTCTCCGCCAGCAGCTCTTTTAATGCCCCGTCCGTTCGCGCCTGCCTCTCGGCGAGCCTCGCTTTTCCCGCCTCGATTTTGGCCCGTCGATCCCTGACCATCCGCTCCGTCTCGGCAGGTGCCGGCCCGCCGGTATTTGATCGCACCGCCACGTTGCCTTTCGGGTCCAGGGCGACCAGCAGGTCTGCCCCGGTATAGCCCCGCTCGCTGGCCCTGTAGCCTGCAATCTCCAGGGCGGCCTCATCCAGGTCGGCCAGGTCCGGCCCTATGCCGGAGCTGCCGGAGGCAATGCACCCCACTATCCTGTGCGCCGTCCGGAAGGGCATCTTCGTGATTCTGACCAGAGAGTCGGCCAGCTCTGTGGCCGTGGAAAACCCGGCTGCCGAGCACATCTGCATCCTCTCCAGGTTGAACTTTGCCAAGGAGAGGCAGCCGTCCAGTATGCGCACCGTGCTCCTCGTCCAGTCCACCGCCCGCCAGAGGTGAGGCGTGACCTCCTGGAGATCCCGGTTGTAGCTCAAGGGCAGGGCTTTGCAGATGGAGAGGGCCGATATGAGGCTGCCCAGCACCGAGCCGGCCTTGCCGCGGGCCAGCTCAGCCGTGTCCGGATTCTTCTTCTGGGGCATAATGGAGCTGGTGGAGGCATAGAGGTTGTCCAGCTCCACATAGCTGAACTCGGATGTGGACCAGAGGATCAGCTCCTCTGCCAGGCGGCTGGCATTGACCATGAGGATGGACATGGCGGAGAGGCTCTCCAGTATGAAGTCCCTTGTGGATACGGCGTCCATGCTGTTTTCCACCAGGCCGTCAAAGCCCAGCAGCCGACAGGTCCTCATCCGGTCGATCTTAAAGCCGGTGGAGGCGAAGGCTGCCGCTCCCAGGGGGCTATTATTGACCCGACCGTAGGTGTCCTCCAGCCGGGCGAGGTCCCGCAGGGCGGCATCGGCATGAGCCAGCAGGTGATGAGCCAGGGTGGTGGGCTGGGCGTGCTGAGTGTGGGTGAATCCGGGCATGAGGCTCTCCCTGTGCCCTTCCGCCATGCCGACGAGGGTCTCGATGAGAGATATCTGCTCGCCCATGAGGGCCAGCATCTCCGAGCGCAGCGCCAGGCGAATGCATGTGGCAACCTCATCATTTCTGGATCGGCCGGTGTGCATCCTGCCGCCCTCCGGGCCGGCGCGGGAGATGATGCAGGCCTCGATTGCCTCATGGACATCCTCTCCTTCGCCCAACTCCTCAGGCTTTCCCGACTGAGCGAGCTCATCCAGGACGGCTATGATCCGGGAGCAGACATCCGCCGATATGTGGCCCTGCTCTCTGAGCATCACCAGGTGGGCTCTGTCCACCAGCAGGTCCGCCAGGAATATGCGCCGGTCTGCCTGCCGGCTGGAGAGGTAGTCGTCCACGTCCTTTCGGCTCTCTCCCAGACGCTGATCTCGAAACACAATGCCCTCAGGTGGTATAATTGGCGTTCACATTCACATACTCGTGGGTGAGGTCGCAGCCGAATCCGCGGGCCTTCCCCAAGCCCAGTGCCAGGTCGATGTTGACCATGATGGTATCGCCCAACATGATCTCCTTGGCCTGCTCTAGTGCCCCGTCCACGATTCGGCCCCTCTCCACCAGAGAGACCCTGAGGCTCTTGCCGTCCCGGCCCGTTCCCTCCAGACCCAGGGTGATGGTATTCGGATCCATCTCCGCCCCGGAGTAGCCCACGGCGCAGATGATGCGCCCCCAGTTGGGATCGGCTCCGTAGACTGCCGTCTTGACCAGGCTGCTCCTGGCCACCGCCCTGGCTGCCCGCCGGGCGTCCTCCTCAGTTCTGGCCCCGGTGACCACAGTCTCGAAGTATTTGCTGGCTCCTTCGCCGTCTCTGGCCATCATGCGGGCCAACTCCATGCAGACATAACGCAGAGCCTCCCGGAAGTGCTCGATCTTTGCCGGTCTGGCCTTTCCTGTGGCCGTGAGCAGCACAGTGTCGTTGGTGCTGGTGTCTCCGTCCACGGTGAGCATATTGAAGCTGTCCTTCACGGCATCGGCCAGGCAGTCCTTGAGGGCCGGGGCTGAAAGGTCGGCGTCGGTATAGAGAAAGCAGAGCATGGTGGCCACATTGGGCTCGATCATTCCCGCCCCCTTGACGATGCCGGCCACGCGCAGACCCTCATGCTCGACGGCGATCTCTTTGACCCTGGTATCCGTGGTCATGATGGCCCTCTCCGCCTCTACGCTGGCGGCGGCCTCGCTCCTCAGATTGGATTTGGCCTGGTCGAAGAGTTCGGCGATGAGGGGCAGGTCCAGGTAGCGGCCGATGACTCCGGTAGATGCGACTGCAATTCTTTTTTCGTCTATGCCCAGATGGCCTGCCAAAAGCCTGGCCATGGACCGGGCGTCGTCCAGCCCCCGCGGTCCGGTGTAGGCATTGGCGCAGCCGCTGTTGGCTATCACCCCGTCCAGGTGCCCGCCGGCCAGATGCTGGGCGGTGACCTGTAGAGGTGCTGCCTGCACCCGGTTGGTGGTGAACATGCCGGCGGCTGCCCCGGAGGCGGCGATTATCGCGAGCCCATACCTTCCCCGGCGTACGCCTGAGGCTCTCACGCCGGAGACGGCGCAGATGCCGCCCTCAATCTTCTGCATGGCCACTCCCCAGTCCGGATATGATGTCTCCTCGGGTCACAATTCCCACCAGCCGGCCGTCCTCGATCACCGGCAAGCGGTTGATGCGGTGGCGGGTCATGATGCCTGCCGCCTCCTGCACAGAGTCGTCCGGGCCCACTTCATGCAGATTGCGGCTCATGATATCTCCCACCATCTTCTTGGGGATCTCTTCCAGGGCGGCATGCATCCTCTCCCACTTTACCAGGTCGCGGAAGGGAATCTCGAAGACCTCGAAGGGGCTGGGAAGCCAGAGACCGCCCTCTTCCTCCTCCACAGACAGAAGATGGAGTAGATCGGACTCCGAAACCACGCCCACCAGCTTCTCTCCATCCAGAACCGGCAGTCCGCTGATCCTGTGCTCCCGGAGCAGGCGAGCGGCCTCGCTCACCAGTGCATCTGCCTGGACGGTAACAGGCATAACGTTCATGACATCTCTGACCTTCATACAACCAGTCCTTTCAGCCTTCTTAATCCTTCATCATACTTATTTTTCTTCCCGGCACGGCCCACTCTCATCTCTTCAGGGGGCGAGGCCGGCCGTCCACAGGCCGGTCCTCTCATCCAGGCCCGCCATGAGGTTCATGTTCTGAATGGCCTGGCCGGAGGCACCCTTGACAAGGTTATCTATGGCGGATATGACCACCAGTCGGTCGCTTCCCTTCTCCGGCTCAAAGCTTATGTCGCAGAAGTTGGAGCCGCGCACGGATGACAGCTTGGGGATGCCGTCTGCCATGCGAACGAAAGGCGCATTTTTGTAGAAGTCGGCGTAGATCCCGGCCACCTTGGCCCTGTCCTGGATAATATCTTCGCATCCCTCGCGGGCAAAAACGTGCGCCGTGGTGAGTATGCCTCGCACCGCCGGTATGACGTGAGGCGTGAAATTGACTTTGATGCCGGGAGAGAGCCTTCCCAGCTCCTGTTTGATCTCAGGGACGTGCCTGTGAGTCGTCAGCTTGTAGGGGATGATATTTTGGGACATATTGGGGTAGTGGGAGGTCTCTGTCGGCTCCACACCGGCTCCGGAGATGCCTGACTTGGAGTCGTAGACCACCCGATCCACCAGCCCCGCCTTGGCCAGGGGTGCCACGGCCAGGGTGGCACCGGTGGGATAGCAGCCGGGGTTTCCGACGAGCTTTGCCCCCGCCACCTCAGGGTGCAGCTCAGTCATGCCGAATACTGCATCTCGCGGGGCGCGGTGGCGGGTGCCGTAGGTCTTTTCAAAGACGTCCGTGGGCAGGCGATAGTCTGAGGAGAGGTCGATGACCCTGGCACCGGCATCGAGAAGCTCCGGCACCCAGTCCATGGCGGTACCGTGGGGGACGGCGGTAAAGACAATATCGCATCGCCCGGCTACCTCTTTGCTGTTTAGCGCTTCGAAGTTGATGGAATAGATGCTTTTTAGGTGAGGATGAACCACTGTCACCGGCTTTCCTGCCAGCTTCCTGGAGGTGACGGCTGTGACCTTTACTTCGGGATGGTTGGCCAGCAGGCGGAGTAGCTCGCCGCCGGTGTAGCCGGAACCACCGACAATTCCTACTTTTATCATGCTGCCTTCCCAGGAGCTAATGATATAAAATCGCCGCGCCAGAGCGTCAGGCTGCGCAGATGCGACCCGATGGGTGGCGGAGAAGCAGCCGGATCCTCGCTATTTTGTATGGCTATCCTCAGTTAGTTGTATTGTTAACTCTCTCTGTGCGTGCTCTGTGTCCTCTGTGTCTCTGTGGTTAAAATCGTCGTTAGCCACTGGTTACAGCTAAATGCCAACGGACTGCAACCACAGAGGCACAGAGCGCACAGAGGGCTCACAGAGACGAACGTGTACATAATCCACAGGAAATAGCGAAGATCCAAGCAGCACTCAGCCGCAGAAAGAAGAGTGAAGGTCGAAAAGCCCCTTTGCCGCCGCCTCGATCCGGCCTACATCCTCCAGGCGCTCCCGCCAGCGACCGGGGATCCAGGATGAGCCTTGGGCAGCGCCGAGGAGGGACCCGGCGATGGAGGCGATGGAGTCCGTGTCCCCACCGCCTCCCGCGGCTGCCATCAGCGCCTGCTCAGGCTCCACCTCAAATTTAAGATAGCAATAGAAGGCCGCGGGTACAGTCTCCGATGCCAGGGGCGAGTTTCTGATCAGGCCCAGTGCATCATCCACCGGCAGGTCGATGAGGCCTCCCGTCCAGAGGAGCCTGTCGGCAAAGTCGGCATCGATGCGGCTGGCCTGGGAGGCGGCATACCTCAGGACCATGCCTTTGTCAAAGCCGTTTAAGGACAGTGCCACTCCCACGGCTACTGCTACCGCTGCCGCCCTGGCGGCCGGCGAGCTGTGGGTGGGGAGGCTTTGCAGGTCGGCGTAGCTCTTCACCACATTTATGTCCCGGTGATAGAGCAGGCCGATGGGGGCCGTCCGCATGGCCGAGCCGCAGGTGGGGACGGCCACGCCTGACTGCTGCCAGGGTGTTCCGGCGAGCATGGACTCCACGGCGGAGCGGGTGGCAAAGCCCACCCCCCGGTTGAGCCGTTCGTTCAGCGTCCAGGCCGCGCCCCAGGAGGCCAGCTTCTCGGCAAACAGGTCGGCAGAAAAGCCGTGCGCCTGTATCATGGACTCGGCTAAAAGAAGAGTCTCCTCGGTGTCGTCTGTGAACTGCCCGGCGAGAAGGCCAAAGTGAAAATGCCCCTCCGGGGCGGGCAGCATGTCACGAACCACACCCCAGCGGGATCTGATCTCCTGGGCGGTATAGCCCTCGGTGGGCATGCCCAGGGCGTCGCCCACAGCCACACCGAGAAGGCAGCCAGTAAAGCGGTCCTGAAGGTCCATCGCGTAGACTTCATCGCTTCAGGTATTTGGATTTAATCAAATCCGCCTGCAAAGGTACAGGGCGAGAAATCCCCGGCGTGTCTCTTCCCTCTCCACCTCAAAGCCGGCCCTCTCCAGCATTCCCCGCATGATCCAGTCCATGGTGGAGTACTCGCTCTTCACATGGCTGCAGATGCGGCCGGCATACTCGCTGCCCGCCTGCCTCTCCGCCTGGGCCAGGAGATCGTCCAGGAACGGCCCGTGGTTTTTGGTATCAAAGGAGTAGACCACATCTCGCAGGAAGAGCTTTCCCCCTTTCGGCAGGAGGGCGGCCAGGCGGTGCAGGGCTATCTGCTTCCAGAAGTCGGGCAGGTGGTGTAGAGCTATCTGGCTGACTGCGGCCTGGAGCGGCTCGCCCCGGTGCTGATAGCTGAGAAAGCCCCCTTGTAGAAACTCGACATTGGAGACGCCCTGCGCCCGGGCCTTCTTTTCGGCATAGGCCAGCATCCCCGCGGAGAGGTCCACGGCGTAGACCCGGCGACAGTGGCGGGCGGCGGCGATGGCCAGCTCGCCGGTGCCCGTGCCCATCTCCAGGAGGCACTGATCCGACTGGAGGTCGAGGCAATCGAGGACCTCGTTTATCTCTCCCTGAATATCTCGAAACTTCTGCGTATAGCGATCGTATGACCCAGCCTCGGCGTCGAAGTCGGCGCCGGGGTGGTCGGGTTCATGGTACTGCCAGGATGGTGCGGTCATTTTAATCGGGCCTAGGTTTAGTTCATGAGATTGTCTTTGCGGCAAGGCTTTTCTTGGCATTCAAGAACGTCATGCCGACGATTGATCCTTTTTCATACCGGATTATAACATCGTCATCTGTAAGCTCACTATCATCGGCGTGACTGGGCTTTTTGAAGTTTACATAAAGTACATCCGCCTCTTCATCATAATCCACCCAGACCTTTTTATGGGGAATATCCAGCAAATGGGGCACCAATTCCCGGACTCTATCAATTTCTATCGCGGCCATATTTTGCCTCTCCGCTCTAATTGCTTTACTTTGCTTGTCAGAAATGCAGTGATAACAAAACCATCGAGATCACTTGATTCTTTATATACTACTACCATGTATTTATTTATTCCCAATTCTTTCGTGGCTAGATATTCGCCGGAAGATCCTTCATAGATTGAATTTGGATCTTCAATGGCCTCTAAGATCTCCGAATAATAGCCAGCATTTCTGAATGTGATTCGGTTATATGCAGCCAGCGCTCATCAGGCAACCTAATAACTACGCCGTTTATTGATAAAGCTGTAACCATATAATCACATCATTAATCACATCTTCGCTAAATTTAAACTAAATGGAACTTATACCTAAGATCCATTGTGTAGCAAATCCTTTTTGAATGAATAGCTCTCTTGTAAGTTCCATTTTCTTATTTCCAAGGTACGATGTTTTACATCAATGCATACGACTTGTGAAACCGTCTAGGAATATAGCAAGCAGTTTTGCTCTCCCTAACTGGTGGGCGACTAAATCCTCTCCACCGTCATCGCCCGCTTCATCTCCCTGGCCACCATCGCCCCGGCCATCCTCTTCTGCACTGTAGCCGCTAAAGCCGCCGCCGCCCTGGCCCGGGAGTACTCGTCCACCTGCCAGTCCAGCCCCTCGTAGCCCACGTCCATGAGCATCAGACCCTCCGGCGGGGCGGTGGGCGCGCCGTGATTGCTCTCCGGGCGCAATAGCTCCGAAAA
>Ga0116171_10003299_pt1 | contig 14974 bp, 14 predicted proteins | sample AD_JPNHW2_MetaG_FD_89798 | JGI IMG/M metagenome (GOLD analysis project Ga0116171, IMG submission 89798) | Active sludge microbial communities of municipal wastewater-treating anaerobic digesters from Japan - AD_JPNHW2_MetaG | ecosystem: Engineered > Bioreactor > Anaerobic > Digestate | place...
CTCATGTTCTGGCGCAGCTCCCGGAAGACCTCCTTCAGCCTGGCGGGCTATCTGGCCGGATTTCTATTCCTGGCCAGCAGCGCTTCGGTTCTCACCCAGATGGTCTTCAATCTAACCCGCGCTCCCTTCGGGCCGGAGGTCTACATCACCCTCGCCATAGCCTTTTTGCATGCTCTGCTGGGAGTGCTGACCATTCGTCTGGCCAGAGGCGAGGCCGGGCTGTTGCAAAGAGTCCTCCTGGCGGTGATCGGAACTATTGCCCTGCTTGCCGGATCGGGCCTGATCATGGGACCAATCCTCGCCCTGGCATCAAGCCTGCTGCCTTCCCGGAGCGGGAGCATCTTCGGTCCGTCAAAGGGCAGCGGGCAAGAGTTGAATTGATTATACGCAATTTTTTAAATAGGATCGCGGCAGAGAATATAATAAGATGGGGGAGAGATAATGCTCCATAATAAAGCTGCAACATTACTGATATTGCTGACTGTCGCCTATGCGGTCACTCTTAGCGGATGTACTGAAAAATCCGACAAAAAGCCTCTTTCGGTCACGAATCTGGAAATTGTTCCCGGCAAGATAAAGACCTCGACAATTGAGCTGTTTGTAACCACTTATGTCATGAATGCAAACGAGGGGGCCGCTGCCAAGAGCAGCAGGAATACTTCCATAATTCTAAAGGCCACGAGTACTGATAGGAACTTCCTGGTCAATCAGACTACGACATTTATCGGCAAGATCGCTCCAGGAGAGACCATCAATGTAACCTCTGCCCTCACACTTCCAAAGAAGGGAGGTTATATGCTTGAGGCCACGCTCTTTGAAGAAGGAAAGGAGATGGACCAGGGGTACAGGACGGTCTACAATCTGGATAGCCTTCCTGCTGACAGCCAGGCAATTAGTCTGAGGATCGACGGCATAGACTTTTTGGTTCGCAAGGCAGGAGAGGAGAAGGTAGTCATTCAGAGCGACATTTACGTCACCAACTTCGGCGCGAAAGCCAGCCAGGATTACAGGCTAATGCTAAAGGCCACAGACATGGATTCAAGGCTGGTGGCAGATAAGCAGTGGAGCAATACCGGGATAATTGCTCCCGATGAGACGGTCATAAAGAGTGTAAATCTCACCGTCCCGGACAGGTACAACTATGTAGTAGATGTTCTCATCTGGAGCAATTCCACGATAGTCGGCCAGGGGCAGGACTATGTGCAGCTCAATGCAACAACAATGCTCAGCGATAAGGAGCGTTTGGCTGCTAGGGGAACGAGGGCTGGAGCATTCGTCACCGAAGAGGTTGCAGCTGTGCCGGCGGAGATGAGCGTTGGCAGTTTCGAGAATGCTACAATGGCGACGGAAGCCTCGAGAGAACAGCCTGGCTTTCCGGCGCTGGCGGCTCTGGCCATGATCGGTCTGGCGGTGATAGCGCTGGGAAAAAAACGATAATATGGCGAGAACAGTGTCTTTCGGATTTTTCTTTTTTTTGCCAACTGCTTTTCCAGATCGCCAAAAATGTCCATTAGCGTAGCATTAGAGAATCTTTAAATAGGTCTGTGAGAATCGCATATATTGGAAATTGCCCTCTATCCAAAAACTGCAGGATGACAAAAGACAAATGAAAACGACATCATTAGCAGAGATTCGATCGGGTGTATTGAATAAGGCGAGTCTATTTAAAAATTATGTAATTATAATAACCATACTATCATCATTATTATTATCAATTTTAAATCTATATTCGTTCTTTCATCACCCAAAAATTCTTTCGTTAAACGTTTTAATAATAATTGATGCGATTGTATTTTTGCTCATTTTAGTTATATACAATTGGAATCTGAAAAATGGAAATCTATCCGCATCAATAACAAGTACTTTCATGGCAATCATCTTTATATTCTTCTGTGTTTATGCATTTCAATTAGGTCTGTGGATCATCAGTACAGATGATAGTATGATAATTCAGCAATTTGAAACGAGTGGACTGAGTAAAAATATTAGTGGTGAATCAATTGCCAGTCTTCTTAATCATGAATTGCAGAGCATTTCAGAGGCCAGCATTCGCATAAATAATACAGATTTTAATAGAAGTATATCTGGTATAATAGAAGTACCACGTATCCGAAGCGATTCAATTAAGTATTCAATTATCAACGTAGGTTCAGTTGGCATAAGCAGTTCATCCTTCTCTTTGGGACAATTAATTTCTTCCACGAAGCAACTCCTCAATACACAGCCAACTTTGCTCAAAGGAAGCATCAGCAGATATGGTTCAACCCTGGAATTAGTCGCCATAATGGAAAAGCCTAATTCATCTGAATTGATCACTTGGGAAGTGAACCGGAGCCTCAAAAACAAGAGCGATTCACTTGATGAGTACATACCTTCTATGGTAAAAGATCTGGCTTACAAGATCTCGTTATATGATGCTGAAAAAACGAATAAGATCAATTCGAGTACTCCACGGACATGGAAAACATTTAAATGCTTAATCGAAGGGCAAAAATCGTACGTTGATTACAAAGATACTGGAAATGAAGATTTTCTGGACAATGCCTATACGAATTATTTTTGTGCTTTGAAGCAAGAACCAAATTATGAGCAAACAGAAGATATGCTATACATAGTTGGCATGGAGTATCTCGCAAAATACAGAGAAAATAAAGGAAATCCTCAAAAATCTGAAAAATATTTCAATAACACAGAGGATATCTTCGGAGATTTAAAAGACAAAGGCTCATTCAAAGGTGCAACCGCCCTTGGATTGCTCTATATGGAAAATGGCAGCTATGAAAAATCAAATGATGCATTCAATGACTCTATCGCATTGGAGCCAGATAACAAGATCGGTTGGTATAATAAAGGGGCGCTATACCAGGAGTGGGGCAATTCGCTACACGACAAAGGAGACCCGAAATATTTGACTCTTTATAATATGGCCAATAGATATTATAATTTGTCTTTAGAGCTGGATAATGGATATTCTCGCGCTTTGTACTATAAAGGCACAATACTTCTTGCTCTAGGCGATTCTGAAGGTGCAAATAATATTTTTAATTTTGTTAATGAAACTGAAGTCCCGAGTGCATTGGCACTTAAGGCGAAATTTCTATACAAGCAAGGAATTGATGCCAAGGATTCCAATATGACGAGTAAATCCTTATTAATGTATCAAAAATATATTAATAGCAATACATCTGATTTAAAATTCTTGAATGATCTAGGTAATGCTTATTATGCAAACGAAGATTATATTAATGCAACAAAAGCATACGCTAATTTTACTCGCTTGAATTTCAGAGACCCCATTGGTTGGTGCAATAAAGGTAGAGCACTATACAGCCAAACCGAATATGGTAAATCTCTGGACGCATTTGATGAAGCTATCGACTGCAACAAAAATTATTCTCTTGCCAGGATCTACAAGAGTATGGCTCTGTTTGAATTGGGAAAAATCAATCAAGCTAAACAAGCATATAATGAATCAATTAGACTGGATAAAAATATCTTGAATAATTCAAAGGTGAGTTTTTTTAACTTCACCCCCATGAATGGCAAGAATTGTAATCTGAGCTCGATTTAAAATTTTATATTTTTATTTAATATTAAAGCTATCCAGCGTCGCATTCCTCCGGTTCTGCACCAACCTCAGTCCCGCAGCCTCCTGGTCTCTTCTGGGCATGTTCCTCTTGAATGCCGCCAGGTTCTTTCTCTCCGGGCAGTACTGGCTGTCGTAGTAGACCTGCCAGAGATCCTCCACGCCGGAAAGGTCCTTGCATGGGTTCTTATCGTTGAAGTCGCAGGCTACCGCTTTTTCTTCGCAAGAACCGTCCTGCCCGCATCGCAGCGCGGCCATGAGCCTCAGCTTTTCCAGAGTCTCGGCCATCCCACCGCCCCGGTTCCTCCAGATCCTGCCCTCCCAAGAGAGCGCTATCCAGCTCTCCCTGCCGTTGCCCAATACTATTATCGTTCCCTCGTTTCTGCGGGCGAAGCTGTCGCAGATGTGCACGCCTATCCGGTGCCTGGGCTCCATAAATCCGTAGAGCACAGCTTCGCCCTGTGGGGCAAGCCTCACAAATGCCTTCATGCGATGCGATTCGCCCATGACTGCGTAGACCATCTTCTTGATGCGGACAGTCTCAGGATCGGTCGAGGTCTCGACCTCCTCAGGCCGCAGCACCTTCGCCCTGGCAAGAACCCGCTCCGTGCAATGTTCATGCATGGAGAGGTAGCGGCAGAAGCCCTCCGGCACCCTCAAGGCTGCCACATCTCCAGGGTGGTGTCCCGCCAACCGTTGATCTTCAGAAAGGGTGCCGCCCTCTTGACTGCTATTCCCATAGCTGAGAGGTCTGCTTTGCTGCCGATGGGCCGGCTCTTTCGGATGGCCATGATCCGCCGGGCGCTCTTTGGGCCGATGCCCGGCACCCTCAAGAGCTCCGGAAGCGTTGCAGTATTCGGGTCCACCGGCCGGTCCAGAAACTCTCTGGCAATGGCCATCTTGGGATCGGCGTTGCCGAGAAAGCCATCCTCATTGAAGGCGTGAGAGATCTCCTCCGCCCGGAAATGGTAGATCCGGTACAGCCAGTCCATCTGGTAGAGGCGGTGCTCTCTCCAGAGCGGCTGGGCGGCTTTGGATTCAAGGGGTGTTCCCTCCTGAGGAGAAAAAGCGCTGTAGTAGGCCCTCTTCACCCCGATCTCCCTGTACTCATGAATAACCCTCTGAAAGATCTCCTCATCGCTCTCTCCGGCCGCTCCAACAATGAGCTGGGTGGTCTGACCGGCGGGCAGAACTGATGGCGACCTCCCTGAGCCTGAGCTCGAGCTTGAGCCATTCAGTATCTGCTGGATGTATCTCTGCCTCTGCAGAATATCATTATTATAGTCTTTAGTCGAGCAGATCTCATTCATATGGGAGGACGACGCGGCCTCAAGATTGATGCTGAGCCTGTCGGCCAGCAGGGCCGCCTCCTGGATGTGAGCCTGGCTGCAGCCGGGCAGCACCTTGAGGTGAATGTATCCATTGAAAGCGAATTTTTCCCGCAGCATTCGGGCGGTCTCGATCATCTTCTCTGTGATGCGGTCCTCATCCCGGCCTGCGCCAGAAGAGAGAAAGAGCCCTTCGATGTAGTTGGACCGGTAAAGGGAATGGGTGATCCTGGCCAGCTCTTCCGGGGTGTAGGAGAAGGCTCTGGTTTTATTGGTGCAGCCGGTGGCATTGATGCAGTAGCTGCACTGGTGGGTACAGTGGTTGGTGAAAAGGGTTTTGAAGAGGCTCACGCATCTGCCGTCCTGGGTGAAGGCGTGGCAGATTCCGGGAAGAGGCTTCTCCCGCGGCGAGTAGGTGGATGCGCAGACATCGTGGCGCGTGCCCTCACCGAGGCTGCTAAGCTTCTCGGCGTCTATTCCGCCCCCATCAATTCCCACCAGCGAAGCGCCCTGTGCCGGCCCGGATGAGTCAAATCTGCACTCTGCAGCCAGGTGGGCGATCTTGTCCAGACTGACCATTGCAGTTATGTGGCAGCTACTGGATTATAACCGATACGCAAGCGGGGCGAAAGTAATCCTCGAAATAGTCCTCGAAAACCTTTTCATGTCGCAGGCGCATAGCTTATGGGCTGGCAGAGCGGAGAATTCCATGGACCGCAAATCGATGATTGCAAGAATTGGGCAAATAATAAGCAACTATCCCGAGGTGTTGGCGGCCTATGTATTTGGCTCGTTTCTGGAGAGAGACGATTTCCGGGACATAGATATTGCTCTGCTTTTATCCGGTAGCATTTCCTCATATAAAGCCCTGAAACTGGCTCTGCGCATCGGCAGCGATCTGGATTTGGCGATTATGCCAGGCCGCGACTTCGATGTGAGAATTCTCAACAATTCACATCCAGAATTTCAATATGAAGTTGTTAAGAAGGGGCTATCAGTTTACTCCCGAGACAAACAGGAACAGCATGACTTTGAGGCAGAAGTGTTATCAACTTATCTGGACCTTAAGGAGATGTACGATTCGTACGACAGGAAATACCTGGCGAGGGCGTAAAATGAGATCTCTGGCTCACATGAGGGAGATGGACGAAGCAATAGATGATTGGGAAAGATATACGAGTCTTCCTCTTGATAGATTGCTTGCAGAGCGAGATCTTAAGAATATGGTTTTGCATGCGCTGTTAGTAAGCATCCAGGCATCCATAGATATTGCAAATCATCTCATTTCAGAGGAAGGCTTGAGGAGGCCGGCAAATTACCGGGAGTCTTTTCTAATTCTTGGAGAGGCCAGGCTCATAGATGATGATCTTGCAAGAGAGCTTTCCGATCTTGCCGGCTTCCGGAATGTTCTGGTTCATATTTATTGGGGATTGGATATGGAAATGGTCTATCATATCCTTCAAAATGATCGAAAGCATTTAGTAAAATTCCGGGAGGAAGTAAAGCGGATTCTGCTGAATCGTTCCCGTGTAGGAGAATAAATGTCCGCTGATGTCTTCAAGATGCCCCGCATGGCAAAAACCGAATACGACCGCCTGGTTGAGCAGCAGTACGTCTGCCGCATTGCTTTTCAGGGAGAGAAACATCCATACATTGCCCCATTCATCTATGTCTTCGATGGCAGGTTCATGTATTTTCTCTCCACCAACTACGGCAAGAAGGTGCAGCACTTCCGGAACAATCCCTTCGTGACTGTGGAGATAGAGCACTACTCTCCGGACCTCTCTTCTTTTCGCTTTGTAGCTCTTCCCGGGCGACTGGTGCAGGTCGAGGATGCGCCCCAGAAGAATGCGGTGCGGGAGATGTTCGTGCGCCTGATCAGGAGCCAGGGCCTTTCTCCCAATGTCCTCTCCGCTCTCGGCCATTCTCCGCAGGAGCCGGTGGAGGTCCTGCTACGGGATGAGAAGAGTTCCGTCTGGAAGCTGGTGGGCGTGAAGGCGGACGATATTCTCGGGCTGAAGAGCCAGAGCCCTTAACTCAAGGCTGCATACGGCTGCAATTTTGCACTTATGTGTGGCAATTTCGGAAAAGAGCCTGCTCCTGGGACATTTCCGTGTTCGTCAAGGCGAGCTGCTGGGCGCAGGCCCGCCCACAACACGCGGCAGGATGTCATCCCTCAACCAGCCTTCCGTCAATTCCTACCACATAGCTCATCACAGGCACCTCTTTTCCCGATTGCTGAACTGCTTTCTTTACCAGCCTGGCAAGCTGAGAGCAGCAGGGCACGGTCATATGCAGCACAGCAATGTCCTGAATCTCGTTTTGCCTGATAATCTCGGCCAGCTTTTCCACAAACGGCTCTGTCTCATCCAGCTTGGGGCAGCCCACCAGGACGGCGCGGCCTTTTATAAATTCCTGCTGGATGGCAGGATAGGCAAAAGCGGTGCAGTCTCCGGCTACCAGCAGGCGTGCGCCCTTCAGGTAAGGAGCCCAGGGACGGGCCAGCCTCATCTGGATTGGCCAGCCGCACAGCTCATTGGCCAGGTCCTGTCCAGGCTTTATCTTTTCCCGGGAAAAATCTGCTTGAGGCATTTGATCCCGCCTAAAAGAAATGGGCAGCATGCAGGGCGAAAGAGATGAAGAAGTACGGACCGCTGTGCCCACTGCTCCTCTATTCGCCCCATTTGTATCCACTGCATCTCTATCCACTCCCACGGTATCCGTTCCTCCTGTATCCGCCCCTCCGGCTTGATCCATCTGTCCATTATTTTGGGCCAGACTCTTATGCACTCTGGCCGCCACCTCATCAAAGGGAGAAGCTTCTCGCTCCTCGATGCGAAGAGCGCCCTGAGGGCAAATGGCCAGGCATGCGCCCAGGCCGTCGCAGAAGCTGTCGCTCACCACCCTGGCTTTGCCTTCATGCAGCTCTATAGCTCCTTCCGCACAGGCGGTTATGCAATCGCCGCAGCCGTTACACAGCTGCTGGTCTATCTTGATGATCTTTCTCATGGTTCTTATTCCTGGTTCTTATTCCTGGTCCTTATTCCTGGTCCTTATTCCAGGACTTCTATTTCTGGCCCTGATCAAATTCAGTATCTATTTCCTTGCGGGTCTTGCTTCCCAGAATCACAGGCGAATCCATCAGGCCGGGAATATACTCCCATTTCCATAGCTTCTGGTTAGCATCATGCTCGGCCATGGCATGATTGGAGGTGTTTACGAATACCACAGGATGGCAGTAGTCAATCAGATAGTAGCTGATGGTGCATCCGGTGCCTTCTGGATCGCCATGTATCGAATCCTCGTTCAAATCATTGTTCTTGCCGTCGATTATGCTGTGAATGTTCTTGAAGATGAAGCGGTTGTTTTGCATATTGTTTCTGTCGATGCGAATCTTGAAGCTCTCCACATCAGAATCTCGATTATACATCCAGCGGCGCATCTCCCGATATGGGATGTCCAGGATGCGATGCTTTCTCAGCTCTTCGTTATTGAAGACCAGTGTTACCTCTACCTCAGAGACATTTTTATCAAGGTCTTTTTGAGCACAATGCACCTCTCGAAGATAGTTCTTCAGGCCATCCACTGCCGGCTGGTATATTGCGGGAATGATGCGGTCTTTCAAGCTGCCAGGCGGGGACTGAAGATGATCTATGACCATTCTGTCGCTCAGGCTTTTCGGCTGCAGATCGAAGATCTGGTCTGCGCCGCCCTGGCGTAAGGCAGATTGACTATCCATTATCTTCTGATGGATTTTATAAACATTGGTGGAAGCAATATCCGATCCGTCATTCGCTCCGCCATCTGATCCATCATCTGAACCACCATCCGATCTTTCATCTGATCCGGGTTCTCTGTACTCCCATATCCAGTAGTCATCATCCAGCTGAAAAACCCATCTATCCCCAGGACCTGTCCACTGTTGGCTGCTTTTTTCAGAGTCTTTTGCAGAATCGGGGCTCGGGCTCTCGCACTTCAGCGGAGAAACCCTATCGACATCAAAGCCCAGCATATATCTCAGGGCCATTGGCCGGTTGACCTTAAACGATGTCTGGTTTCGGTTGGCGTTGCTCCTCACCACCACTCTGAGATTTTTCTTGGGAGATTTTACGAGGCTTATTGTGCAGTGATCCCAGTTCCAGATCTTCGTCTCATCAGTCCATTCGACCGTTCCATCTTTAACCTGGAATATTTTTTCTCTGTGAGAGAACCAGACTTCATCAGAATTCAATGCTGATCACCTACCTGTTTATAGTTCAGCTCCCGGAAATATAACATTTTGGTAGATTGATTTCAGTTTAATTTTATGGCAAACTCATATTAAAATTTTAAAAAATAATAATATTTTATATAGCAGAACTAAGGCGCATCAAGCCAGGATCGAGCATATGTCAGCCACATGTCTCCGCCGCATCTTCCCTCTGCCAGAGATTTCATGTCACATGTCCTCCCATCAGGAAAAGCGCAAATGGTGATATCGCCGTAAGGGGTATGAACGGTCCTCAGAATGCCACCGCTTCCCCGGCACATGGACTCGGATGATTGCGTCCACATGGGTTCTGCTTCGGTTTCGGATGCATATCCAGGCAGGATATTCGGATTCGGATTGCGGCTGCAGGTTCCCTGGAAGAATGCCTGACAGTCGCACCACCTCTTATCCGGAAACACACATATTCCCTGACCGTCATTGATACCCGGTGAAGAGCTGTAAAGATATCCAGACTTAACACAGTAGGAGCGTGCCTGGTCGGCAGAGTCTTCTGCCACGGCGGCAAGAATGCCTGAAGAGAGAAATGCCAGTACAGTGAGGCCAGGCAAAATTCTCTTGAAATTCTTAAAATTCTTGAATGATTTCATCTCGTATCCCTCCCATTACGGCTCCACAAGTCCAAAGACCGCCCATCTCCAATCAGCGCCCTTCGTGCGGGGAGTATTATTCTGGCTCTCCGGTGCAAGCACAATCTGCACCGTGTCACCGAAATTGCCATAATCGGTTCGTTCCTTCAGAGCCGACTTTATGGTGAAATCCTGCTCCTCTATCTTGAGGATTGAGGGCGAGATCGTTATGCTGGAGTCAATTTCCATTCTTCTCAACAAGGAAGTCTGTTTGGATACCCAGGCGGTGATCGAGACATTGCTGTTGGCCTTAATTGAGGTATTATCCAGGCTGAAGTTTTGGCTATCGAATTCATCTGGCATCGGAATAGGCGAGGCGAGGTACGCGGCATAGATCTGTGTTCCCAGGATGGTCTCCTTGATCACAGGAATCGGGTCAGCTGCAATTATGTAGCAGTCTTCTCCGTCAACTGCTTCCGTGCCTGTTATCGATAGGTTGCTATAGATCAGCAGAGCCATTTGACTGACCAGCTCATCGTAGTCCGCCATGATCTCTTCCGGATTTTCGATGATGAATTTGGTCCAGTTGTCTCCCTCTTTCCAATATTCAGTGCCGTTTGAGAAATATCCCTGCCAGGTGAGGACCTCCCCACTGGCATTATTGGTGAGAATATTGCTCCACCAGCCGGACTGCGCCGTGAGGTTCACTTTGCCTTCGGTGGCTTTGGCGGCAGAAAATTTGTCTTGCAGCGACTTATTGCTGTAGTCGATAGTGCTTTCAGCTGAACGGGTGTAGGTATATGTGGTGAGATTGTCAGCAGAGGCAGTAATCATCTGCTTGAGCTGATCCGCGCTTACATCCTCTGCAAATGCAGCAGGCAGACATAGCAGGAGCAGAGAAATGGCAGCAACTATTATAGATATGTCCTTCATGAAAAACCTCCGGGGGTAGATGCGCTAGACATAGTTATAAATATTTGCATGTTATCTGTTTTGTGTAGAGTCCTAAAAGCTTGGCATTTATATACCCAGGCACTTCAGGGCGGCATGGGCAAGGGCAGAAAGAACAAAGTTTTAAAGCTGACCGCTGCCAAGGTAACTACATAATCCGAGAAAAAACCAATAACATCAGCTTCAAAATCATTGCCGAAGATATGAAGGTTAGTATCCGCACAGTAAATCGTGTCTGAGGACACTGGATGAAGAATAAGGAGCCATTGGCACCAAAAAAAAGTTCGGGCGCCCAAAGAAGAGCCTTGGCGAGTCAGATGTTAAGTTAATTCTGGAAATCCACAAAGAGCAAAATTCCGGAGCAAGGCTTATCGAGAAGATAATTGAACAAAGATATGGCAGACATATACCGCATAACGCGATCCATCAAGTCCTTCTTGAAAATGGTTTGGCCAATGAGGATTAACAAAAAAAGAAACGCAGGAAGCCTTGTATAAGATACGAACGAAAGCACAGCCTCACCGCAGTCCATCTCGATTGGCACACCAGTCGATTCAATGGCAAAGAGGTCTGCGTGGTTCTTGACGACAGCTCTCGATTCATTCTTGCAGGCGGAGAATTTTCTGCTGCAACTACTGATAACAGCATAGCGCTTCTAAGAATGGCGCTTGATGACTTTGGAGAGATTCGGGAACTCAAAAAGGTGATCACAGATCATGGCTCGCAATTCTTTGCTAACAAGTCTGACAAAAACGGGGATTCAGAATGTGCTTTTGGACAATTCCTGGCAGAAAATAGGATAAAACATATCCTGGCGCGAGTTAAGCATCCGCAGACCAATGGCAAAATCGAAAAATGGTTTCATACTTACGAGAAGAGCAGGAAATTGTTTGATAATTTTGACAAATTTTTGAATTGGTATAACTCAATAAAGTATCATGAGAGTCTTGAAGAAAAGCACTATCTTCAGACGCCAGAAGATGCTTTTTGGTCTAGATTGCCAAACAGCTGTAAATTGAATTTATTATTGTCTCGAATGGAGAGGGATTTTAATGCAGCAAGGTAGATTAAAAAAGAATCGCGGGGTATATAAATGCCACGGGACTCTACAGGATTTTGAAATAGGGCAATTGCATCGAGATTTTCTGATTTATGCGCCTTTGAATCCGGGAGGATAGGTTGTCTGAGTTTCTTTGCGACTACTTCCTTCAGATTAAACATCTTTTAGGCCGCGATCAATTAGCTCATCAAAGAATCTGAATGCTCTGGAGGAGCTGCGGCGGGCTGCAGGGAAGGGTTGCCAGAGACTGCGGCACGAGAACTCATGGCAGGGGGGCCGAGGAAAGATGCAATTTTCCGCCTGCTGGATGCCCTGCGGCTGTTTCGCGGGAAGTCGTTGGAGGAGATTGAGGAGATCGCCTTCGAGGTCGGCATGCTGGGCAAGTACGGGCTGGATATCAAACACCCTCATGATAGCCACGTCCTGCGGATGCTTCAGGAGAGAGTCTTCACGGTGCGGCAGCTCATCTGCATAATGTATGCCGGTTTCACGAGGATCGAGCCGGGGATGGATATTGGGGGGAGCTGGGCGAGGAGTGGGGGATAGCGTTGGCGGAGATAAGGATAATCATGGTTGCCTTTCGCCAGAGTTTTGATACCAGCACTCTTGCGCGAAATTATATCCAAAGGCGAAAGAGCATCTCACTCCGATTGAAAGCACATTCGTACAATGAGTCTCGCTCCACAACGCGTTCTTTAGGCGCGAGTGTAGCAGCTACTAGGATGGATGATGGATGGGCTGATCACGCCGTCGCCGTCAGGGAAGCCCGAAGGGCCGACGGCTTGATCTGCCCAGACACCCGTCAGTTGCACTGCACAGGGGCGGTGTGGGGCAAGATGACACGGATTTAGGCCGGGCCGGAGCCGAATCCTCCGGTTTGCCAAATTCCAGCCCTGGGGAAGCATAGGAAAGACAACTGTCCAAAAAAAGGCTATTATGAGGAGATGACCAGAGCGTGGCCTAATACCTCATCTATGCTCTTGACAGGAGTCAATTTAATCGCGTCAAGAATGTATGGTGGAAGGCTCTGAGCATCCCTTAGATTGTCTTCTGGTAGAAGAACCTCTTTGATGCCCGCATCATATGCGGCTCTGACCTTCTCTTGGATACCTCCAACAGGAAGAACCTTGCCCATGATGGTGATTTCGCCAGTCATCGCCAGATCATTTCTGATAGGAATTCCTTTCAAAGCCGAGACTATGCCGGTTACGAGAGTGACTCCAGCAGAAGGCCCTTCTTTAGGAATTCCCATGAATGTTGCTAATACCGCAACATCAAAACTGCTGCGCCATTCATCAGTTATGCCCAGCTCTTGATGCCTTGCTTTGATGTACTGGGCTCCGGCTTCGATGCTCTCCCGCATGACTCTCTGGATGGAACCAAGGGGAACGATACGGCCTGTGCCCTTCGTTGCCTGCATTTCAAAGAGAAGTATGCATCCATGATCGCCTGCAACTGCCAGGCCGATTACTTCACCAACCGAGGGCTGCAACGGCAGAGCAACCTTCTGAATTCTGTCGGCATCCGGGAGCTTGGGTGTGATTACTTTGCCAGTAGAGAGGATCTTCGCACCAATATTGATGCGCTCATACTCTCCGGCAGCAATCAGGTGGAGCTGCTCGCGAACCCGTTGACGAAGCTCGCATGCTATGGTGAGAAGCTCTCCCAGTTCTTCATCTGTTATTTTGCCATCCGGATAAATGAGCTTCATAATTCCAGATGCCAGTTTCATTGCAGCACGCTGATCACGGCCGGAGACACCACGCACAGTTCCTGCGGTATCTATCAACTCAAAACGGGATCTTACAGCACCAATTGGATCCGCTCGCCGTAGTTCATGCAGGATCTCACAGAAATAGTCGGTGATAAATCCATAATCTCTGGCATAGCTAAGCGGAGTGAGCTTAGGGATCTCCCATCCTGGCAAATAGCCATGAATCCTGTCCAGGAAGGCGGTGACCTGAAGAAAATCCGGAAGAGGCTCAAAAAGGTGATAATACTTTTCATGAGGCAGGTTGCCCTGGACATCCAGATTTCCTACGAATACGAGGCTGCCGAAGGCCAATAGCTCTTTCTTTCCGCGACTGAACTTGGCGTCCTGCATATAAGCCTGCATGATGCTTACAAAGGACTTGGTATCTGTGAAGTCCGTATTGGCAATCTCGTCAAAGACTACGCAATCCCTGGTCCCGACGACCCCTATCTTGCCGGTGTTGAGGTTGATAAAGAGCTGGGAAGGTGTGGCCTTGCCGCCGGACAGAACGTGGGCATAATAGGAGATGTTCCTGTAGAGATAGGTCTTCCCCGTCTCTCGTGGGCCCAGCTCGATCATATTTACGTTTGTTTCGACTAGAGGGATGCATCGGCAAAGGTAGAGCAGCTTCTGTCTGCGGGTCAACTTTTTAGGGTCCAGACCGCATGAGTTTATTAGAATGTCAATCCACTCATCCGTAGTGAATCTGGAACGCTTCTCGATGTACTCCTCCTGATTTATGATGCTGACCTGGAAGGGAGTGAACTGCAGGATCTTGAATGGACGGATTTTCTTGTTATGGACCTCAGTTTCGTCATAGGTGAGTTCTATGGTGCCCCACATGCCCCCGGATAATAGCATCGGATACTGGTTGACAATGTTTTCGGGAATATTGACAAAGCTCTCATTGATAGCAGGGATAGATGCCCAGTACTTATCCTCGGTCTCGACCAGCCGAGCCTCCATGTTGGCTATTAAAGTATGGTGGCGGTTCTGCTTTATAAAATGCCTGACCTTCTCTGCTTCAGCTCCATGGACGAAGTTCTCTTTGAGCCTCTTGATCACCAATGCCATATCATTTTGAAAGCTCTCCTCGGAGCAATAATTATCTATAAGATACTCCAGAACATATCGGGGAAACTCATCCACACCTGTATTTAGTGTGTGGGATTTGTTGACTACTTTCCCCTTGAAGATCTCCTTGAGCTTGTTGTTCATGCCATCCTACCTCATGCCCCTTGGCATCATGCCCAGGATATTTCCCAGGTTGCCGACTAAGCGCACAACTCTCTCGGAATTGAGCCTGACAGTGAAGACCTGTGATCTGGACCTCTTAATAGACTTTCTACCCTCTCGATAGCTTACGATGGCAGTCAGTGTTATCTTGACGAAGCCCTTGCGACGCTCATCCGGAGGCAAGGAAGTCAGGTCCGGCACGAACCTATAGGCTGCCTCTTCAC
>Ga0116171_10003300_pt1 | contig 14973 bp, 15 predicted proteins | sample AD_JPNHW2_MetaG_FD_89798 | JGI IMG/M metagenome (GOLD analysis project Ga0116171, IMG submission 89798) | Active sludge microbial communities of municipal wastewater-treating anaerobic digesters from Japan - AD_JPNHW2_MetaG | ecosystem: Engineered > Bioreactor > Anaerobic > Digestate | place...
AAGAAATTCCTATTGAAATCATAAAAAACAATATAATAATGTGCGTATTTTTCATAAAATGAATTTTGAAAAACGAATATATAAATAATTGAAGAAAAGATTAAAAAAGATTTGTAAAAAAAGTTTAGGTATTTTTAGCAGACAAGGAATAATCCTCTTTTAGAAGACTATAACATTCAACATCTTCGAAAGAATCGGCATATTTAATATGTTTTTTAAAAAACCCTTCCTTGCAAAATCCATTTTTTATAAGTACCCTTCCAGAAGCGCTGTTTCGTGTTAAGAAATTAGCAAATATTTTATTTAAATTCATGTGGGTAAATGCATAATTTATAATACCAGATACCGCTTCGGAGCAATATCCATTTCCCCAATAATCTTTACCAATCCAGTAACCGAGCTCTGCATTTTGATGAATTTTATTCACATATAATCCAACAGAACCGATTAACAACCCACTCTCTTTTAACGTGATGGCTAAAATAAGAGAATTCCCCTTTTTATATTCTTTGTTATGAGTACTTATCCATGATTCTGCAATACCATCCAAATAAGGATATGGAATATTAATAGCACCAGAAACAATAGAAATATCGCCTGCAAGAAACTGAACCCTTTTTGCATCATTTAGTTTAAATGGGCGCAAAACAATACGCGATAACGTAATTAAAGGAATTAACTCGTTATGACTTTTATGAAAATATTTTAAAAATTTCGAACTAATACTATCGTTTTTTTTAATAATACGCTAAATTTAAAAGAAAGATACATATTGAGACCTAAAAAATATGTTTATTAATACTTTACCAATACAAAAAACTCATAAGTCGCTGAAATTAATACGATAACATAAACACAAGGCGATTTCAGAAAAAATGTCGATATGTTTTGATTAAATTAACATAAACAAAGTTTTGAATTATGAAAAATTTATATATTTTTGCTATCAGTTGTTAATAAATAAACAAATAAAAATAAATATTAAAAATTTCATTAGGGAGGAAAAATGGCCAATATTGAAAATTTCTCGAAAGAAATTGCTGCAAAATATGGAAAGAATCCATCTCGTTTGATGGATATTCTGTTAGATGTGCAAAACGAATTTAAACACATTCCGTCTGAAGCAGTAAACATTCTTTCAAAAGAGCTCAAACTATCAAAAGTAGATATAGAGCAAACCATGTCATTCTATCATTTTTTCACATGCAAACCAACAGGTAAATATACTGTTTACTTAAATAATAGTGCTGTTGCTTGTATGATGGGAAGAGAAGAAATTGCAAAAGTTTTTGAAAAAGAAGCCGGATGTAAATTCGGAGAAGTCACTTCAGATGGATTAATCGGGCTTCACGATACTGCTTGTAATGGGATGAACGATCAAGAGCCCGCCGCTATAATTAACGGTACCGTTTTCACTTCTTTAACTTCTCAAAAAGTAAAAGATTTGGTAACAGCATTTAAATCAGGAAAAAATGTTGCCGAACTCGTAAAAAATTATGGAGATGGTGCAAATACCGAAATGAAATCGGAAGTAAAAAACAATATCCGTAAAAAAGGAGCTGTTCTTTTTTCGGAATATAAAAATGGGAATGCATTAAAAAAACTTATTCGTTTTTCTCCCGAACAAATTATTAATGAAGTAAAAAACTCAAATATTAGAGGTCGTGGTGGAGCTGGTTTCCCTACAGGTTTAAAATGGGAATTTTGTTCAAAAAACAAAGGTGAAAAATATGTTATTTGCAATGCCGATGAAGGAGAACCCGGAACATTTAAAGACCGCGTACTTCTTACAGAAATCCCTGCTACCTTATTCGAAGGGATGACTATTGCAGGATATGCTATCGGTTCACATCAGGGTATTCTTTATTTAAGACATGAATATGCTTATATGAAAACTCGCCTTGAAATGGTGCTAGAAAATTTAAGAAAATCTAATTTATTAGGTAAAAATATTGCAGGTAAAAATGGTTTTGATTTCGATATACGTATCCAGTTTGGTGCTGGTGCTTATGTTTGTGGAGAAGAATCTGCACTTATAGAATCGGCTGAAGGAAAAAGAGGCGAACCTAGAAACCGTCCTCCTTTCCCTGTTGAAAAAGGGTATTTAAATCAACCAACTACCATTAATAATGTGGAAACATTATGTTCTGTTGTTCGAATTATTGAAAACGGAGCCGACTGGTATAAAAAACTTGGAACAGAAAAATCAACTGGTACAAAAGCGCTCAGTATTTCAGGCGATTGTAAATATCCAGGTATATATGAAATAGAATGGGGAATGACAATAAAAGAAATGCTTGAAATGTGTGGAGCTGAAAATGTGCAAGCAGTTCAAGTAGCCGGTCCTTCCGGAATTTGTATTTCACCAAGTATGTTCGATAGAAAAATTGCAAACGAAGATTTACCTTCTGGAGGTTCAATGATTGTAATTGGACAGCAAAGAAATCTATTAAAAGACGTAGTGCTTAATTTTATGAATTTCTTTATCGATGAATCATGTGGTTCATGTGTTCCTTGTAGAGCCCTTACTCCTGTTTTAAAAAATAAACTAACTAATTTAATTAACGGGAATGGATGCAAACAAGACATTGATGAAATGCTGAAATTAGCTAGAACTATGAAAGCATTAAATCGTTGCGGATTAGGGCAAACTGCCGCAAATCCTATCTTAACAACCATTGAAAATTTCAGAGAAAAATACGAAGCACTTGCTAAAGAACCGAGTGCTGATGGTGTTTATCATTTTGATCTGAAAGCATCGGTTAAAGAATCTTGCGATGTAGTTAAAAGAGAAGTAAAAATTCACGCATAAAAATTAATGTCGAACTCAGAAAAAAAAATATATATGAGCAATAAAATTAAATTTACGATAGACGGGAAAGAATGTGTTGCCGAAGAAGGCATGGACCTTTGGAAAGCAGCCAAAGAGAATAAAATTTTTATTCCTTATCTCTGTCATATGAAGGATGTTATTCCTGCAGGTTCTTGCCGTATTTGTACTGTTAAAGTAAACGGAAGACCGGTGGCATCATGTACGACTCCTGTTACAAAAGAAATGGATGGAGCTACCATCGAAAACATTACCCCTGATTTAGAAGAAATGAGAAGAATGATTGTTGACCTTCTTTTTGTTGAAGGAAATCATTTCTGCCCTTCATGTGAAAAAAGTGGTAACTGCGAACTTCAAGCCATGGGCTATAGATACCAAATGATGGTTCCTCAATTCCCCTTTAGCTTTCCTTTAAGAGAAGTAGATGCAACAACCCCAAAAATATATTTAGAAAGAAACAGATGCATTCAATGTAAAAAATGTATTCGTTCTATTAAAGATAACGAGGGTAAAAGTTATTTTGCATTTTACAAAAGAGGACATAAACTGGAAATTCATATTGACCACGAATTAGCAGCTAAAATGTCGGATGAACTTGCTCAAAAAGCAATGGATATTTGTCCTGTAGGAGCTATCCTTAGAAAAGAAAAAGGATTTGACACCCCTATCGGAAAACGCAAATTCGATAAAGAACCAATAGGAACAGAATTTACTAAGTAATAAAAATAAAGGAGAAATATACAATGAGCAAAGCAATTGTTGCAACAGCTTCTTTGGCAGGATGTTTTGGCTGCCATATGTCGATACTCGATATCGATGAAAAAATTTTACAACTTATAGAACTCGTTGAATTCAATAAATCCCCCATCGATGATATTAAAACATTTACCAAAAAATGTGATGTTGGTATTATTGAAGGCGGTTGTTGTAATAGCGAAAATGTTGAAAACTTAATTAATTTCCGCAAAAACTGTAAAATACTAATCTCATGCGGAGAATGTGCCATTATGGGTGGACTTCCGGCTTTAAGAAATAGCATTTCTATTAAAGAATGTTTAGATGAAGCATATTTAGGTGGCCCTACAACAGGAATTTGTAACCCTGATAAAATATTACCTAACGATGAAGAACTTCCTATGATTCTCGACAAAGTATATCCTTGTCATGAAATAGTTAAAATAGATTATTTTCTTCCGGGATGCCCTCCAAGAGCTGAATTAATATGGGAAGCATTGGTTGCTTTATTAACCGGAAAAGAATTAAAATTACCTTATGAAGTTGTAAAATTTGATTAATTAAAAAAATCGTAAAAACAATGAATAAAATAACAATAGAACCTGTAACACGTGTAGAAGGTCATGGTAAAGTGACCATTCACATGGATGACAACCTCAATATTTCACAAACAAGATTACATATTGTAGAATTCAGAGGATTTGAAAGATTTGTACAAGGAAGACCTTATTGGGAAGCCCCAGTACTCGTTCAACGTTTATGCGGAATTTGTCCGGTAAGTCATCATTTAGCCGCTGCAAAAGCACTTGATGTAATTGTTGGTGCTGGTACCGGCGATGGACTAACCCTTGTTGGTGAAAAAATGCGTCGTTTAATGCATTACGGACAAATGTTTCAATCGCATGCATTACACTTTTTCCATTTAGCTTCTCCTGATTTACTTCTTGGTTATGATAGCGATCCCGCATTAAGAAATGTAATCGGCGTTGCTTTAAAACACCCTGACCTTGCTGTTCAAGGAGTTATGATGAGAAAATTTGGACAAGAAATTATTGCTGCAACTGCCGGTAAAAAAATACATGGTACCGGTGCTATTCCAGGTGGTATTAACAAAAATCTTACCATCGAAGAAAGAGATCGTTTCCTTAAAGGAGCAGATCCAATGAACATCGATAAAATGATTGAATGGTCATTAGCTGCGCTCGAACTATTTAAAGGTTATCAGAAACAAAATAAAGATTTTGTTGACAATTTTGCCGTTTTCCCATCTAATCATTTAAGTTTAGTAAGAAAAGACGGCGCACTTGACCTATATCACGGCGTTCTTCGTGCAGTTGACAAAGACGGCAAAAAAATATTAAACGATGTGGATTATCAGGAATACAGTAAATACATAAACGAAGAAGTTCGTTCATGGAGTTATATGAAATTCCCATTTTTAACATCTATTGGCAAAAAAGACGGCTGGTATACAGTTGGGCCTTTAGCTCGTTTAAACACGTGCGACTTTATTCCAACTCCATTAGCACAAAAAGCATTCGAAGAATACAAAGCTTATACAGGAGGAAAACCAAACCACATGAGCCTTCATATGCATTGGGCCAGATTAATTGAAACCTTACATGCAGCTGAAATGATAAAGATTTTACTGAACGACAAAGATCTTCAATCGACAGACCTTGTTAAAAAAGGTAAAAAATTATCAGAAGGAGTTGGTGTAATTGAAGCTCCAAGAGGTACCTTATTCCATCATTATAGAATTAATGAAGACGACCAAATTACCATGGCGAACCTGATTGTTTCTACAACAAACAATAATGAGCCTATGAATAGAGCGGTTAACTTTGTTGCTAATAAAATGATGACTGGTAAAAAAGAAATTACCGAAGGAATGAAAAATGCTGTAGAAATAGCTATTAGAGCATACGATCCTTGTTTAAGTTGTGCTACCCATGCTTTAGGTAAAATGCCTTTAGATATAAAAATGCTTGATGCTAACGATAATGTAATTGATAATTATCATTCTTAATCAATTTTATTTTTTTATGAAGAAGCCATCCATTTTCTAAGATGGCTTCTTTTTTTAAACTTACAATAATGAAGACATTAATATATGGCTACGGAAATCCCGGAAGACAAGATGATGCACTCGGGATAAGATTAGCTGAGAAAATGGAGGAATGGATTCGAGAAGAAAACATAACCAACATTGAAGTTGATTATAACTACCAATTAAATATTGAAGATGCCGACCGAATTTCAGATTTTGAATTGGTTATTTTTACTGATGCCTCTATCGAAGAGATGAACGATTTTCTTTTCACAGAAGTTAACCCAAGCGAAGCAACCATCGAATTCACCATGCACGCAGTATCTCCCTCTTTTGTAATTGACCTATGTAAAAAATTATATGGAAAAACGCCCAAAACATTTTTGGTTCACATTAAAGGATATGAATTTGATTTTATTGAAGAACTAACAGAAAATGCAAATCTTAACTTAGCAAAAGCAACTTCCTTTTTAAAAGAAAAAATTAAAGAATTAACAAAATAATATTTTTATGCTAAGCTTACACGCGCTACCGGAGAAAACAATTGAACGACTAAGTCAGTATAGAAGAGTGCTCTTAAAAATTTCGAAGCAACAAAATAAAGATAATATCTTCTCTCACGAAATAGCCAGTATTCTTCATATAACCTCCGTTCAGGTGAGAAGAGATTTAATGCTAATCGGATATTCTGGCTCACAAAGAAAAGGATATCAAATAAAAATGTTGATTCAACTAATCAGTAGTATTATTGATGCTAAAAATGGACAGCGTATCGCATTGGTGGGAGTTGGAAACTTAGGAAGTGCCATTATTCCATACTTAAATAGTAAAAAAAAATCCAAATTACAAATTATTGCTTCGTTCGATATAAATCCGGATAAAATTAATAGAAAAATTTCAGGAGTTAATTGTTACCATTTAGACGAACTTCCATCTATCATAAAAAAAGAAAATATTACGATTGGCATAATTACTGCTCCCGATGACGCCGCATGGTCTATTGCCGAAATGTTAATAAGTGCCGGGATAAAAGGGATTTTAAATTTCACATCAACCTCATTGCGTATTCTAAATAAGAATGTTTTTGTGGAAGAATACGATATGATAACATTACTGGAAAAAGTGGCTTATTTTGCAAATAAATAAAAATTCATTTCACGTATCCCGCTTTTTGCTAGTTCATTCCATTGTTGAAAAAATTGTTAATAAATGATGTGATATACTGCCTCGTTTCGTCATAATATTTTATAATCTTTGTATAAGATAAAATGAAGCAAGCTAATTGGAGAAATCTATTACACCATATAAACCATTAATAACAAAACGGACGTTTTTATTAATCTCTGGCATTGTGTGGTTTATTATAGGAATTCTTTTAATAAATCGATGCACTGAATTTCTTATTGAAAATTCTCGACATATTGTTTTTCATTTTTCAATCGGTATTTTTGCTGGTTTATTTTTATATCTTCTTTTGTTTTTTAATGTTTCGAAAAAATATATTCACCGAATACTTCATTTAGACAGTAATAAACCTCATATAATTTCTTTTACCAATTTTAGGTTGTATTTTATTATTTCCTTAATAATAGGAATTGGATATACATTAAGACAAACCGACAACTTAAATAATATCCACATAGCAATTGCTTACATTTGTTTCGGTTTTACATTAATCCTCTCTTCCTTTAAAATAGTTTATTCTTTTTTTGCTTTTAACAAATTAGCCAATCAAAAAGATATTCCAACTTTATAGTTTTTCTAATTTACAAAACGTGTAGAATGGAAAATTATATTAATTTTACATTAGATAATTTCTTAATTTATGAATAAAATATCTTCCGTAAAAGACTTGCAATTTCTTGCCAAAGACATACGAATAAATATAATTCGGATGTTAGCGGAAGCAGAATCCGGACATATTGGTGGATCGTTAGGCTTGGTAGAAATTTTTACCAGCCTCTATTTTCATATACTAAACCATGAACCACGAAATCCTAATTGGGAAGAAAGGGATCGTTTAATACTTTCTATTGGACATGTAACACCTGTTTTGTATGCAACTTTAGCAAAGGCTGGTTATTTTCCCGAAGAAGAGTTAATGACCTTACGAAAATTAAATTCACGCTTACAAGGACATCCGGCTAAAGAACACGGACTCCCTGGCATCGAACTTTCGGCAGGTTCTTTAGGTCAAGGTTTATCGGTTTCTACAGGAATTGCATTAGCTGGAAAAACAGATAAAAAATTGTGGAACGTTTTTTGTATACTTGGTGATGGAGAATTACAAGAAGGGAGTGTTTGGGAAGCAGCAATGAGTGCATCCTATTATAAATTAAATAATTTAATAGCCATTATCGACAGAAACAATTGTCAAATTGATGGCAGAACATCATCGGTTATGGAAATAGAGCCACTTAATGAAAAATGGAAAGCGTTTGGCTGGGATGTGTTGGAATGTAACGGACACAGCTTTACCGATATTATTAAAACCATAGAAGCAGCGAAACAAAGCGTTTTCAGACCATCGGTAATAATTGCTAAAACAACAATGGGAAGAGGGGTAAAATCAATAGAAGATAATTATCTTTGGCATGGAAAAGTACCTTCAAAAACAGAAGCAGAAAATTTTATTTTAGAATTAAACCAATAAATTAACTTATTAACTAAAAAAAAACATCATGAAAAAACTTGTAGTCATTTTTGCATTTTCATTATTAATAGGTGCATGTGGAGGTAGTTCTACCGATAAAACATCCACAGAACAAGATTCAATTACTACAGAAGTGAAAGAAATAGAACAAACGACCGATGATTTGAAATCGAAATCGGAAGAACTAAACTCCAAGGCTGATAGTTTATTAAATAACATTTAAAAAATAAAAAAATTATGAAAAAAATCATTGCATTACTAATAGTCATTAGCTTCATTGGATTTTCCATGCAAGTTAATGCACAACAAGGAAAAGATAAAGCAAAAATTGAAAAAAAAGAAAAAACAACCTTACCTGATAAAGTAAAAGATAAAGACAACGACAACGATAAAGATAAAGATAAAGATAAAGATAAAGACAAAGACAAAGTAAAAGATAACGACAATAATAAATATAAGGATAAAGAAAAAAGCAATAACGGAAATCATTACGGACAAAATAAAGGCGATTTAAAAGGAAAAGAATTTGGGCAACATCAAGCAGAACAAGCTCATTCTAAAAAAGATGTTATCGAAAAGTCCGATAAAGATATTAGTGTTGTTGATAAACAGACTATTGAAACCAAGAAAAAAATAGGAGAAGCTAAAGAAAAGCTTGAAATGAAAAGAAAGAATAAACAAATTTCCGAAGCCGATTATAACATTAAAAAGAAAGAAATTGAAGAATTAGAAAAAGATGTTGATGCTGTTGATAAAAAATCGACTGAAGTAAAAGAGAAAATAGCTATCGAGAAAAAGGTTGAATAATAAATCGATTAAAAATCATTATAAAAAAGCTACCATTAACGGTAGCTTTTTTTATATATACTTGCAAATTATAATATAAATAAACTTCAATTCAATACAAATTACATATTTGTATTTTTTTACTATTTTTGCATTTCATGAAAGTTTTTACAAATAAAGGAAATAAATCAACCAGCATCGGTTTTGGAGAAGGCTTGTTAGAAGCCGCAGAAAAAAATCCAAATATTGTAGCAATTGGAGCCGATATAACCCATTCAGTAAAAGTAAATTCTTTTGCCGAGAAATTTCCGAATCGTTTTTTCTCTATGGGTATTGCAGAACAAAACTGTGTTGGAGTGGCTGCCGGACTTGCACTTACGGGTAAAATTCCTGTATTTTCTACGTATGCTGTTTTCTCTGCATTACGTACCACCGATCAAATTAGAGTTTCTGTTTGTTTTAATAAGCTCCATGTAGTTATTGGAGGTGCACATGCAGGTATCTCTGTTGGTCCCGACGGCGCCACACATCAAGCACTGGAAGATATTGCGATTATGAGAGTTTTACCGAATATGACCGTTTTATCTCCTTGCGATGCATTTCAAACAAAACAAATTACCATTGCCGCTTTAACACAGCTTAATAGCCCTGTTTATATTCGCTATGGTCGTGAAGCAATGCCTGACTTTATAAATGCTTCTATTCCTTTTGAAATAGGGAAAGGACAATTATTGAAAAAAGGAAATGATGTATCCATTATTGCTACCGGTCATTTAACATGGGAAGCCTTACAAGCGGCTTATGAGCTAGAAAAAGAAAATATTCATGCCCGAGTTATTAATATTCATACTATTAAACCTATTGATCAAGAAATAATTATTCAGGCGGCCAAAGATACCGGTGCTATTATTACAGCAGAAGAACATCAAATTTACGGAGGTCTTGGAAGTGCCGTTGCGGAAGTATTAGCCCAAAATTTTCCTGTTCCAATTGAATTTATAGGCGTAAAAGATTCATTCGGTGAATCCGGAAAGCCTTTAGAGTTAATGGATAAATACGGCATGACAGCCAAACATATTATTGATGCGGTAAAACGAATTCGTGCTTCGAGAGAAACGGAGTTTGAATTATTAGGTTAATTTATTTTCAAAAAAAACCACATTCTTCTATTATTATAAATCATGCATAAAACGAATTTTAATACGCTATTAATCTTTTTATTTTTATCTTCTTGCTTTACATTTTTATTTATTCGGTGTACTAATTGTTCATCAAATAACTTCGTTTCTAAGAAAACATCAGACACATTAAAATCAATAAAATTATCGACCGATACTATTATTCAAAACGACACCATTGCTAAAAAATATTTATTAGGTCAAATAATTCCTTCTAAAGACACAAACTTTATTGCCATTGAAAAAAAATATTGCGGAAAAAATAATTCTTATATAAGAAAAGAACCATATGCTGCTTTTCTTAAAATGTATGAAGCCGCATTAAAAGAAGGCATTCATTTAACCATTCTTTCTGCAACAAGAACATATAAAGAACAAAAAAATATATGGGAAGGAAAATGGACTGGTCGATATTTATATTATGGGAAAAACCTAGCATCGCTATATCCAAATGAATACGAGCGGACTTTATACATCTTAAAATACAGCTCAATGCCCGGAAGCTCGCGTCATCACTGGGGTACCGATATTGATTTAAATAGCACGGAACTGAATTATTTTAAATCGGGAAAAGGATTAAAAGTATATAATTGGCTTAAAGAAAACGCCGGAAAATATGGCTTTTGTCAACCATACACTAAAAAAGACAGTTCTCGTGTTGGTTTTGAAGAAGAGAAATGGCATTGGTCATATACTTCTTTATCTTCAAAATTTTTGGCATGTTATAAAAGACAAATTGCCTATTCTGATTTAACAGATTTTGCCGGTTACGAAACAGCCATAAAAGTTAAGCTAATTGAAGATTATGTTTCCGGAATTAATAAAGATTGCAGATAAAAAAAACAATCCTAATTTAAATTAAATTGTTTCTATTTAAATTAATCACACTTATTTTAAAAAAATGCGTATTACTAGAAAAAAGCCAGAAAACACAAATTCTAATCAAAAAGAATTAAAATTTACGGTAGAAAATCCCATAGAACTAATGGAATTCTTAACAAAGCAATTTCCTGATAAGAGTCGAAACACAATTAAATCATACCTAATTCACAAACAAGTTTCTGTAGATCGGCAAATAACTTCCCAGTATAACTATATGTTAAAAGAAAACCAACTAGTTACTATAAAAACAGGGAGCAAAGTTCAAGAAACGTATAAGTACAACGGATTAAAAATAGTGTTTGAAGATGACTATATTATTGTGATTGACAAAGAAGATGGATTGCTTTCGATAGCTACAGAGAAAGAAAGAAGGCAAACAGCCTATTTTATCTTAACCGAACATGTTAGAAAGCTAAATCGGAAACAACGTGTATATATTGTTCATCGCCTCGATAAAGATGCTTCCGGAATTATGATTTTTGCAAAAAGTGTTGAAATGCAAGAAATACTTCAAGATAATTGGCAAAAAAATAAAGTAAGTAGATATTATGCCGTATTAGTTGAAGGAAAAATGGAAAACACGGAAGGAACTCACATCTCTTGGCTTATCGAAAGTAAGGCATTTATTATGTATTCGTATTCTTACGATAATGGCGGACAAAAAGCGATTACACATTACAAAGTGGTTAAGAGTAATGAAGAATATAGTTTATTAGAAGTAAACATAGAAACTGGAAGAAAAAATCAGATTCGTGTTCATATGAAAGACTTAAAACATAGCATTGTAGGGGATAAGAAATATGGAGCAAGCCAAAACCCCATTAAACGTTTAGGGCTTCACGCAGCAAGTCTTGAGTTTATCCATCCTTTTACACAAGAAAAAATGAAATTTGAATCTTCTATACCAATTAGTTTTACCAATTTACTTAATAAATAATTTAACGAATCTAAGTGTCCTTTTATCGGCCAATTATATTTATTAAACAGAAAAACTCATCTCTGTTAATTATTATTTAATTATTCTTAAAACATATTGTTTAAATAATTGGCTTATTTTTCTTACTTTTGCAAACTTTTTTGATTGCTTTTTTAGACAAGCTTATTATTCAATTCTAATATCAGCAAAAAAAATCAGCCATTTTAAAAAAAAGAAATTTAAATAAACGAACTATGTCATTACAAAAGCTCAGAAATATCGGAATAGCCGCACATATCGATGCAGGAAAAACAACGGTATCGGAACGTATTTTATTTTTTACAGGAGTTACCCGTAAAACCGGAGAAGTGCATGATGGTCAAGCCACGATGGATTTCATGAAACAAGAACAAGAACGAGGGATAACCATTGCGTCTGCTGCCATTTCATGTACATGGAAAGATAGTCAAATCAATTTAATTGACACGCCAGGACACGTTGATTTCACAGTAGAAGTAGAACGTTCACTTCGCGTTATTGATGGCATGATTGCTGTTTTTTGTGCAGTTGGTGGAGTAGAACCACAAAGCGAAACAGTATGGAATCAGTCGGATCGCTATAAAGTACCGCGTATTGCCTTTATCAATAAAATGGATCGTACCGGAGCTGATTTTAATGAAGTAATCAACCAACTCGATAAAAATTTAGATGCAAAAGCATTCCCTTTTCAAATACCGATGGGTTCAGAAGAAAATTTTCTTGGAATGATTGATATTATTAAAAGAAAAGCTTATACGTTTAATGATAAAGAAACGGTAGAAAGTGAAATCCCCGAAGAATATAAAACTATTTGCAGTACTTCAAGATTGCAACTAATAGAAAAATTAGCTGATTTCAATGAAGAAATTATGGCTTTATATTACGAAGAAAAAGAAGTTCCGGAAGAATTAATAAAAAAAGCAGCCAGAGAAGCAACCATTAAACTACTTATAACCCCTGTATTTTGTGGCGCTGCATATAAAAACAAAGGAGTACAGCTATTACTTGATGCTGTAGTTGATTACCTCCCCTCTCCTATTGATAAAGGGGCTATTGTTGGAAGCGACCCAGACGATAGCGAAAAAATGAAGACTAGAAATCCATCCACCAAAGAACCTTTTTCAGCACTCGCATTTAAAGTAATTAATGATGCATTTGTAGGACAACAAACCTTTGTTAGAATTTATTCAGGCACATTAAAAAGCGGCATGCAAGTAGCGAATTCAACCAAAGGAAAAGAAGAGAGAATAGGTCGTTTACTAAGAATAAAAGCAAAAGAAAGAGAAGAAGTTTTTGAAGCCGGTCCTGGTGATATTGTTGCTTTAATAGGAATGAAATTTACCAAAACAGGTGATACGTTATGCGATACCGACCATCAAATATTATTAGAATCTATTCATATTCCCCAAACGGTAATAGAATTAAAAGTACTGCCGGCAAAATTAAAAGATCAGCAAAAGTTGGGAGAAGCACTTAGTAAACTAGCCAACGAAGATCCATCATTCCGCGTTCGATTCGATGATGAAACGGAAGAAACTGTAATTTCAGGGATGGGAGAACTTCATTTGGAAATTATTATTGACCGTATTCGCCAAGAATTTAATGTAGATGTAGAAATAGGAGAACCAGCTGTTGCATTCAGAGAAACAATTTCCACAGAAATGGAAATTGATTACAAATATGCTAAACAATCGGGAGGGAAAGGACAGTTTGCCCGTACCGTTATGCGTATTGAACCAAACGAAGGCAAAGGATTCGAATTTGTTGATAAAATTAAAGGAGGATCTATTCCAAGCGAATATATTCCTTCTGTACAAAAAGGAATTTTAAAAACCTTAGAAAAAGGAATTATTGCAGGTTTCCCGGTTGTTGATGTAAAAGTTGTTTTATTAGATGGCGCATATCACCCGGTAGATTCATCGGATATGGCTTTTCAAACTTGTGCGTCTATTGGTTTTAAACAAGCTTTCCTTAAAGCACAACCCATCTTATTAGAGCCGGTTATGAAAATTGAAGTAAATACCCCCGATGATCATATTGGAGATGTTGTAGGGAACTTAAATAAACGCAGAGGAAAAATTGAATCGATGCGTCGTCATAGAAAGGGTGCACAAAAATTAAGCGGACATGTTCCTTTAATGGAAATGTTTGGTTATGCTACTCAACTAAGAAATATATCGAGCGGAAGAGCTAACTACTCTATGGAGTTTTTCCAATATATGCCTACCCCTAAAGCAATTCAGGAAGATGTGTTAAAAAAATTAGAAGAGAAAAAGAAAGATGCTAGATAATTTTCGCTTTTAGCATGCTATTTTTTATTTGCTAAATCTACTTGAATAATATTTGCAGGATATTCAATTTTATCGAGAAATAAACCACGAGCAGGAACTGAAAAGCCTGCTTGTGAACGATTTCGGGCTTCAATTATTTGCCTGAATTCATTCAACTCAATTTTATTCTTCCCAACATCTAGAAGGGTTCCTACAATAGCTCGAACCATATTTCGCAAAAACCGATCGGCTTTAATCGTAAAAATAAGCATATTAGAATCATCTACCCATTCGGCTTGCATTATTTTACAATTGTTTGTTTTCACATCGGTATGCAACTTCGCAAAACTGGTAAAATCGTTGTATTCAAATAGAATTTGAGCAGCTTCGTTCATTTTTTTAATATCCATATTTCCATATAAATTCCATGAATATTTATTAAAAAAAGGATTTTTCTTTTTGGAAATATAATATTTATATGTACGTGATAATGCTGTAAAACGGGCATGCGTTTCGTTGCTAACAGGAAATATAAAAAAAACAGATATATCTTCCGGTAATATGGCGTTCAATCTATAAATAATATTGTCAATCTGAGATTTATCGATTGTTTGTTCTAAATCAAAATGAGCAA
>Ga0116171_10003301_pt1 | contig 14972 bp, 10 predicted proteins | sample AD_JPNHW2_MetaG_FD_89798 | JGI IMG/M metagenome (GOLD analysis project Ga0116171, IMG submission 89798) | Active sludge microbial communities of municipal wastewater-treating anaerobic digesters from Japan - AD_JPNHW2_MetaG | ecosystem: Engineered > Bioreactor > Anaerobic > Digestate | place...
AAAATATTCTGAACATGTCGCGGGTCCTGACGATCCCGACTTCTTTGTCGGGATGTCAGGATGCTGACCCATAGCGTCAGCATTCGAGTCCCGTCTCCCGCTCAAATTATCAAGGAAGCTGCTGGCTTCCTTTTTTTATATGTGCTATTACGTTTATATTCTCTACTCAAAATCTCGGGTCAAGTCGAAAAGCTGGTGGATAAATACTAAACAACTTATTATTTTAAGAGAATACCCTATTTGTATTTTCACTTTTTGCTTTTGAGAATATCAGTTATTATGTTTGATACACTATAAATGTATCAATCAAAGCCACAATCGTGGCGTTATATAATTAACCTTTGGCGATAGCCGGAGGAAATTATAAACACACTCAAAATCAGCCCGGAAAGGGCGTAATAAATCTAGATTTAATTGTATGATTTATGGTAATTTTCCATATTCATATTTGGATGAGGATAAGGTTATGGTATTGTAACCAACGCATCCATGGAAAATCAATTCATCATAGGGGATTTGGGGTCTTTTTCCAATATCCTCTACGAGGAATAACGTATTATTTATTCACTGATCTACAAAACCTGATGTCCTACGGACTATTGTGTTTGTATAACCTTATCGTATAACGATTTTTGTATTGTAAACTATGCCCTACCGGCAATTGTATTTATATAACCTTACCGCGTTGTGGTTATTGTATTAGTATACGGCACCTGTCAGTGCCGGAAAAACTGCTTTCTATCCTGATTTAGTGTTCCACCTCATTCTGTCAATCGTCTTTTTGGCTTGATCCGATATTTTCTATAAAGGCCAGACTAATGATCCAAAAAACTTTCCTGAAGCATTAGTACTTCAGTTATCACACAAAAGGTTGTTTTCAAAGTCTTTTATTGTTACAGGCTATTTCAATTCATAATTTTTTTTATAAATTTGCCCCACTTAATTCCACATGGAAAAGTAATTGTTGCCCGGATGGTGGAATGGTAGACACGCAGGACTTAAAATCCTGTGGCCATAACGGCTGTGAGGGTTCAAGTCCCTCTCCGGGTACTGAAACAGAACGAGAGTGAGAGCGAGAGCGAGTTAGCTCGAACGAACACTCTCGTTCTGTTTCCTCGCTCCCGCACTCACACTCACACTAAAATCTTATCAAACTGAGCACCTCATTCCGGCGCAAACCGTCAGAGGATTAATTAGTTTATTATCAAAACCTGAAAAAAGCACATCCGCCAAGTGCTGGTGAAAATGAAGGATTACCTGTTGCATCAGGATTAAAATGATAATTTAATCCTGCATCCATACTAATTCCAAATTTCTTGCTAAAATAAAAATCTCTGCCAAACTTTAAATAAGAATACCACCAATTTATGATTTCAGTTAGATCTTCCCGATCATAATTTAATCCAATCCTGCCATACCACGGACGCAAGTCTGATAATTTTGATGAACCGGCAAAATGGTAATAGAAATCTCCTGAAAATGAAAGAAGATTTCCCGAATATTGCGAACCTGGCAACCATCCAATGCTCAATCCTATTTTTGCCTGATCAAGAATTTGGTATTTTATGCCAATGTTCAAAAACTCCGGGAATCCAATTCCAACTGAAAAATTCGTCTTGTCCTGCCCAAATGCTTTTCCGCTGGAATTAAGAAGGATAGCAACTAATAACAGAATGTTAGATAATAACTTCATTATGTTTTTCATCGTAAAATGATTTTGAGAAATTGATGAAACTAAAACAAACAGATAATAATTATATTATTAAAGACACACCAGAAAAAATACAAAGTCAGATCTATTATAAGCTGAAGCCGTTGATAATAATTTCACAGAAAATAGTCCAGACATCCTGAATTGGTTTTTTGAATGGCAATTTATCTACCCCAGGATACATCAGCATCATAAGCTTGGCTATTATCAGTCACCTGAGTCAAGCCTGTACCATCAGAATTTATGACAAATAGATGACAGCCATATTCTTCAGTTGGAACTGTAAAAAGGATTTTCTTACCGTCAGGTGACCAGCAAAGAGAAACATCACAAACCCGATTATTATGCATCCAGTCAATAGGTGTCTTAAATGGTGTCACTCTTAAAAGTTCAGTGAGGTTGCTGCCGTCGGGATCAATAGTTTTTACTGAAACTGAATTCCATCCATATACTGAGGGCTCTGTCTCGACCACCAGGAAGGCAATTTTTAATCCGTCAGGAGAAAAAGCCGGAGATTCAAAATGCTGGTCGGCTGGGGTTGGCAACAGCAGGCTGACTCCTGACTTACCAACATAAGGTTCTATTCTCAGGAGACCCCTAATTTGGTTAATTAAATTGGAACAAACGAGCTTTTGCCCCGGAGATATGGAGAATCCGCCAGAGGGCTCAATAAACCAGGAAGGATCATCATCGTAATAGAATTTTGTAAGTTCAACCCTGTCTGTTGCATTTTCCACCGGTGATTGCATATATAGCGGACCATAAAGACTTGCACTAAAAACCAGGATCTTTGATCCATCAATTGTCCAGGCTGGGTAACGATCCTGATATACTGACTGATAAACCAGACAGCAACCTGATCCATTAGAATTCATTATATAATTATCATATGCAGTTGTAGTATTGGTAAATAATGAAAAGACAATCTTAGAACCGTCAGGTGAAATACTTGGTTCATGCATCAAACTGTTCAGCTTAAAAGCAGATGTTACTTCTTTATCGACATCTATCATTATAAATGCTATATCACCAGTGATATAGCCAGTCCGACAAAAGAGAATTTGCCCGCTCCCAAGAGCCTCATAAGGAATCTTATCTGTTGGAGGAGTAAGGGTAATAACCTTTAAAGGATCTTCCTCTGTGTCTTCATTTTTTTTACAACTGCTTGCAAACAGACATAAAAAGCCCATTAATACTAATTGGTAAATCCAAGATCTTAGTATTATATTCATGACTTATCACTATTAATAATCAAAGTTACACCACCCAAAAGCCAATGTCAAGAAGAGTCAACTTTATAATCATGTATCTGGATCAGAATTAATAAGGCTGATTGATGGTTGCAACTTCCATCTGTTACGGGTACAAAGAAACAAGAGGTCAGAACCGACCTCTTGTTTCTTTTTATGACATTCTGAAATCCTCACTAATTCATGGATTGAGATGTACTGACTTTTTAACCAGAAGGGTTGCAACAGGAGTATTCTATTTCTTCATATATCTGTCCGCGAAATCCAGATACCTCAGCCAGTCATACAGTGTAACATCGTGGCCGCCGGTACGGATGTGGTAGCCTATCCTTCCGACGACGGGCGAATTCACCGGAGGCATTTCAGTTGCGGGAAAACCTTCGTTACCCAGCAGCTTGTAAACAGGAGAGGCTCCAACACAAGACAGAAACTCGCCCTTAGGATCTGCCCACTGGTCATCCTGGGCGCTTGCAACATACAACGGGCGGGGTGCTATAAGTGTCAGCAACTGATGCTGGTCAACCGGCAGAAGCTCTTCCTTCTCATTATACTTGTTGAAATTGTCGCAGAACCAGTGGGGGAACGACCTGTTTATCCTTCCAACAGTCTCGCCGTAAATTCTTTTTGACAATGCTGCACCTCCACACCCTGAATTGTTAGAAATGACCATTGCAAACCGCGGATCAGTAACTCCTGCCCACAATGCTGCCTTGCCCAGGCGCGAATGTCCCATCACAGCTACCCTCTTTGAATCAACCCATTTGACTGTCTCAAGATAATCCAGAGCCCTCGAGAGCCCGAATGCCCATGCAGCAACGCTTCCCCATGATTCTTCATTTCTTTTTTCATCAAACAATGCATGAATCCCGTTTTTAAAATCATCATCAAAGTCGGGATCTACATCGCAATAATAGATTGTAGCGAGTCCATACCCTCTCGAAATGATCTGATTCACCTGCCAGCTGTCGGCGTCATTTCCCCTTTCAGAGTCTTTGCCCTTTACAGGAGCTGTAACGGGTTTCCGTGGCCATATGTCAGCAAGAGCGATACCCGGCTCATTCACTATAGTGTGGTTGCCATTGAAATTAAGTCCAAGGAATACCGGAGCCTTCTTTACATTCTTCGGAAGGAAAAGAAGCATGATCATTGAATGCTCCTTTACACTGTTCTTCATTGTAATCCTTACCTGCTTCATTATCGCCGTTCCTGAAAGTGCGTCCTCAACCGATGATATTTCATTGGAGATTATCTTTCCCTTCCATTCCGGTGTCCTGCCGTAAACCTCATCACAAAAGATATCATATAGCTCAGACCTTCGCTTATTCCACGCCTTTCTGTCAGAAACCTTTGTTCCGTTACTGAAAACAAGCGGATCAGGAAGTGTATAAGCCGGAACTTTGCTTTCATCATAAATGGGATCAAACTGCTGGCCTGAAGCAATTCCGAAGATGCAAAACGAAAGCATTGCAAAAAATATTTTCCTCATACTGACTTTATTTTTCTTGAACATATCTGGATAGTAGCGAAGATACAAATTGCCGTTGACTTTTTAAATCCGGTATCCCTGTTTATAATTCAAAACTTTTTGTATTTTCATTGCAACTAAAACAACTTATGAAACAATTGCAGTCAGCGGTTATCTGCTGCATGGGGACAGGCATTGTGATGGTTTCATGCCACAGGCAGGAACCGCAGAAAAGGCCTGATGTTAGCAAACAACAACGGGCACAAGGAAGTAGCCTATTTGCCGGGATCGTACAAATGATATAACCTGTGATTAATTATGCTTTTACCTATGAGAAATTTAAGATGGATGATTCTTTTGGTGATCATCATATTGTCAGCCGGCTGCAGTCCCGGGATTGATGAGATAATTGCCTGCGGCGACGACCAGGTGGTTGTTATTGACAAAGCCAGTTCCGACGGTGAGAATGTTGCTCTAAAGTGGCAATGGAAAGTGGAAGATGCTACAGACCTTCCGGAAAAATACATGAAGTTACTGAGGCCAACTGACGACTGCAAGCCCGTTGATGGAACCGGTAAGATCCTTGTTACATCGTCGGGAGGGGGAGTTGTGCTCATAGACCGGGAAACAAAAAAGAGCCTTTTCTGGTCGCACTCACCCATGGCCCACTCAGCTGAAATCCTTCCGGGAAACAGGATCGTGGTGGCTCTTTCCACCCATGCCGATGGGAACAGTATCGAGTTATATGATATCGACAAACCGGAGGTTGTTGTTTACAAGGACAGTCTTTATTCCGGACATGGTGTTGTCTGGATTAAAAAGCTTGAATCGCTATTTGCACTTGGATATGATGAACTCAGGCGATATACCCTAAAGAACTGGGATACGGACAAGCCTGAGCTTCAGCTTGCAGAAAAATGGACTCTTCCTGCAACAGGCGGTCATGACCTGATTTCAAGTTCCGATTCCAGGCTGATCCTTTCAACATCCAGGAATGTATGGGCTTTTGATATTCCCCAGGGGAAATTCAGCCCGTTCGGGCCACTTGCCGATACTGTTAATGTTAAATCGGTGAATTTTGAAGAGTCTACGGGTGAACTGGTTTACACAAAAGGTGAGATCAGCTGGTGGACTCATAATATATATTGCAGGGATCCTGATAAGACAATCATAATACCAGGGATCAATCTTTATAAGGTGAGGACTTTGAAGGAGTAAATCAGATAATGCAGGCTTCGCCAGGTTACCGGTATGCCGGCACGAAGGATGTCCACTACCTTGGTAGTAAATCAGATTTAGTATCCATTATATTTTTTGGTAAATCATGGCAAAATGTGGTCAGGATCTGCAACTTATGCAGTTAAGAATGTATTAACTAATGGAAAGTGGGTTAATATACAGAACATTAATTTATTTTTGCTTCTCAAGTTAATCAAAGCAAAATGAAAATTACTAAACCAACAATGAGGTGGGGTATCAGTTTGTTGTTACTTTCAATAATTATCATTATTGCCTGCATTACACCACTAACTCAAGATCCCATTCAATATTACGAAAGAGAAACCGGGCAATTAAAAACAGAAAAGGTGGCCGGAGAAAAGTGGTTGGTATGGTTGTATTATAATCCAATAGGAGAAGCAACCTTGTGGACACTGGCAAAAAGAAAGCTGGTTTCATCTGTTTATGGTAAAATGATGGATCGCACTTCATCAGCTAAAAGAATACATCCCTTTATTGAAGATTTTAATATTGATATGAGCAGTGTTCGGGAACAGGAGTATAAAAATTTTAATGATTTTTTTACCCGAAAACTAAAGGATAATGCAAGACCGGTTGATACCAGTTTAAATATTGTTATATCTCCTGCAGATGGTAAAATCATGGCGTATGCCGATATCAGCAACTCTGATTTTATAATAAAAGGATTTCGTTTTGATATACCTTCCTTTTTGGATAATCCAGTTCTTGCACAAAAGTACAATGAGGGCACCCTTATTATCATCCGGCTAGCCCCGGTCGATTATCATCGTTTCCATTTCCCGGTCAGTGGAAATCTTACTCCAAACAAAAAGATTGAAGGTGACTATTATTCAGTCAATCCATTTGCTTTACGTAAAAAGGCTGAGATATTCTTTTTGAATAAGAGAGAATATACAATTATTTCAAATCCTTTGTTTGGTGATGTTATTATGGCCGAAGTTGGTGCTACCATGGTAGGAAGCATCGTACAAACTTATACGGAAAATTCGGTAAAGAAGGGTGAGGAGAAAGGCTACTTTAAATTTGGAGGTTCAACGGTAGTCTTGCTGTTTGAAAAAAGTAAAATCGACATTGATAAGGACATATTGATCAATACAGCAAATGGATATGAAACTGCCGTTAAAATGGGAGAAAGAATTGGTGATGCTTCTCTCACTCAATAATTGGTGGGGTGTAATGTTTATCGGTAGGGTTAAGGATACAAACTGAGATCTATAACTATTCCTGTTGCAACATTTGTCCGTTGGTGGTACTGAAAAAGAGTGAGAGTGGAAGCGAGTGCGAGAGCAATCGCTAACACTCTCATTTTTTTCTCATTTCGTCCTCCGTAGCTTCAGCGAAGGAGGGCTCTCACACTATAATTAGCTAAACCCCTGAAACCATCACGCCTTCAAAGACCAGACTTGGAAGCCGCGCCTGGCTGAAAATCCAGGGGTCGTTGGCTATTTCAACCAGTTTATTCCAGAATTGCAGATGGTTGTCAGCAATGTTCATCTCAGCCACATTCTGAACAAATTGCCCCTTTTCAAATAACTTGCCAATAATTCCTACTGAGAAATCTCCTGTTGTGGAATTAGAATTCCCACCGATATAATCAGTTATTAAGATGCAACGTCCCAGATCTTTTATTATATCATTTACACTTCGTGATCCAGGGGGAATGATAATATTGCCAACAGAACCCGATGTCGGTTCCCAGCCTAATTTCCGGCTGTAATACCAATCGACCAGAAACTCATTTACTGTTCCTTCAGCTATAAGATTGCGTCTTTTTGCCGGAAATCCGTCTCCATCGTAGTACTTTGAGCCAAGACCCCTTGGGAGTAAAGGATCATCCTGGATTGTCAGTAACCTGCTCCCAATTGATTTACCTTTTTTGTCAGCCAGGAAAGATCTTTTCTGCTGTATATTTGCCCCTGCCATCGGATCGAACAAGCCGCCCAGAACACGAGCTGCTCCACGATTTTCAAGAATAATAGGTATTTTGGTCGAGGCAATCTTTTTACCTCCAAGGAGATCAAGCGTTCTTACTGCAGCTTCAGTTCCAATATCCTGAAACGGTGGCAAGTCGCTTTTGTATCTGCAACCTATATTATTATAGCCTGCAGGGCGACGGTCCCCTTCATCCTTTGCGGTCATAGTTGCTCCTGCCTGGCAGTAGGTACCCTTTGTTGAGCCGCTAAAACCATTGCTTGACTTTATAAATTCTTCAAAAGATTCATCATATACCCCGGCCTCGACTGAAATAACCTTATCGCCTCCTTTAGCCAAACATGCATCTTCAACAGTTTTTGCCATGCTATGTCTGTTTTCCGGGGTAATCTGGTTATAATCCGGATCATTTAGCTGAAGGTCGGCAGTTATTCCGCCAGCATAATATTTTGGATCAGGAAGTGTGCGGAATGGATCTTCCTCCATAATTTTAGCATTATCAACCACCTCCGCTATGAACCCGTTAAGGGTTGATTGTCGAAAATCAGGAGTGGACTTACCAGCAAACCGGTTATTCATAAAAACCTCAAGATAAAGGTTCTTGGTGGTGGCCTCCTTAATGACTTCAGGCTTACGGTCACGATAACTGATTTCCACAAGTCTTCTCTTTGAAATACTTACCCTGCAATCGCCTGCTCCGGCTTTTTTGGTCTGATCAATAACCCAGTCAGCCAGTTCCTGCAGATTTAGCTGCTGTTCTGTTTTGTAACTCATGATTTACCTCCTTTCTGTTGTGTACCTCCGACTGTTAACGATTTGACCAGACATGTGGGCATCCCGAATGAAACTGGCACACCCTGACCGCTCTTTCCACATTGGCCTGCTCCGCCGTGGTCCATTGTAAGATCATTTGCAGCCAGGATTATATTCGTAAGCATTTTCGGGCCATTACCCATGATGTTAACATCTTTGATAGGCGAAGTAAGTTTTCCGTTTTCAATAAGTCGGCCTTGCGATACATAGAAAGCAAAATCTCCTTCGCCTATTTTTACCTGCCCGTTGCTGACATTCTCAACATAGATACCATTGCCGGCTTCCTTAATAACATCCTCAGGTGTGGCCTGACCTCCCATCATATATGTGTTCCTCATCCTTGGTACAGGGTAATTCTGGAAATCCTGCCTGCGGCCGTTTCCGGTTGGTTCAACCTTATAATATTTCGCTGAAATTTTATCATGGATATAACTTGTAAGAATCCCATTCTCAACGAGTACCGTCTTCTTACCCGGGATTCCTTCATCATCGACATTAATGCTCCCATTAAGATTCATGTTAGTGCCATCATCAATTATTGTCACGAAAGGTTCAGCTACTTTCTTACCCATCATCGTACAATAGGTCGAAATCTTTTTACGGTTGAAGTCCGCTTCCATGCCATGTCCGATGGCTTCGTGGAGCAATATTCCGGTGACACCAGGACCGAGTACAACGGGCATTTCACCGGCAGGAGGCTGAATAGCATCAAATAAGGTTAAAGCATTCTTAACTGATTTCCGGGCCACCTCGTTTATCACGTCCTCGGTATAATAAGACAAGTCACGACGCCCCCCAAGATTATAGAATGATTGCTCCCGCTTCCCGTTTCTCTCAGCTACAACTGAAGAGTAAATAAATCCGAGAGGAATAAGGTCTTCTGCTTTGACACCATCGCTTGTGACAATATATGTATGTTTTAGTGTGCTCGAAAAACCTGCATTGACCTTAACGATTTCAGGTGAAAGGGCGAAACATTTTTGATTAATGTTTTGTAAAAGCGGTAATTTTGACTTACCCGGAATTCCATTAAAATCAGGAGTTAACGGGTAGTAATTACTGGTTTTAAGAAGGTTGAACCTGGTATCAACCGGGGTGGCACTCATATCACACAATGTGGAGGCAGTTGCAGCAGCAGACATCATGGATTCCTCAGTGAGATCCTGGGTAAATCCATAGCCTATCTGTTCTCCTTTTACTGTACGGATTCCAACACCCAGGGAGATATCGCCATAGGACTGGTTGACTTTACCATCTTCTAGTCCAAGGTAATTTTGTACAGAATATTCAAAAAAAAGGTCAGCAAAATCGCCACCTTTAGATAATGCTTTTGCCAGTAATCTCTGACAGAGGGCGTCATCAATCCCAAACTCTTTCACAAAGTAGTTAGCAGTGGATTGTGAACCCGTGACATTACAGGCTTTCAACGAAGGGAGCACAAGTAAAGCACCCCCAGCCAGGGCAGTGTCACGGATAAATTTTCTTCTTGGTATAGGTTTCATTTTGAATATAATAAACATTAATATCCTAAGTTACAAATATTTCATGATTATTACTAACAAGAAACCCTATTAATATATTTTCATTTTTGTTAGCAGCCACATATTCATTGTCCAGGTTACATTTCAGGATGTGCCCCTTCTCTTCAGTGATTTTGTACTCTAATGCTATTTTCTTTACCTCTGTCAATTCATTAGTAACAATACAGATATCATTTTCTGATTGCAACTTTTGACTGTTCTGAGTACTTAAAACAGAGCGGGTGTGTGAACGAAGACGAGCACACTCGCTCTGTTTATTTCCAATGCCGGATGTTGTGCTTCAGCCGAATCGCAGGCTTATTCTTCCATTGAAAACTTAATCTCAAAAACGGGTTTGCTTCCAACATTTCTTATCGCCTCAGGATCTGTAACAAGTATCTTTATTTGTGATAAAGTATCTTTTGATATTAAATGATCCTCAATCAGTCTGACCCTCAGATCATCCCGTTTCTTCGACATCATGTCTATTTTTTCAACTCCTGCCAGTTTGATACAATCATTATAAAGGTCAATAGTGTCTTTCACAAGGGTTCTTTTAATGAATGCTTCAAATTCGCCGCTTTGTCTGAGATAGTCACCCCCTGTCTGTTCATTGAAGATTCTGCCAGCTTCTTCAAATCCCAGTTGTTCTTTCTCTTTTGACCTGTCATTAATATATGCCAGCTCAATGTTCAATTCAGGTTTTTTCTGTTTTATCTGTAGTAACTGGTCAAGTCTCTTTAAATTAGTTTCTGATAATAAAGTGTCTGAATAATTAAAATCAAGTTGCTCCAGATCTTTCTGATCGACTCCAAAGAGATTTGACAATTCAATAAAAGGAGTCGCTGCGATTTTTACAATAAGATTCTTAAAAGTCGTCCATATAAGTCTGCCAATTTTAATAGTCGGATCATTAAGATCTCCGGAAACAGGAAGATCAATTTTAATATCCCCGTGTAAATCTTTAATAAGATATAGGGCAAGACGAAGAGGGATATTGAAAATTCCACCACTTCTTTTCCCAATTTTTGCATTCCTGATAATCAGCTTGTTGTCGCTTGTAATTTTCCTTGAAGTTATTGAGGTTTTCCCGGTATAATACATATCCCCATAAACAATGGCAGATCCCAAATAGAATTTTGAATAAGGACTGATATCCGGAAGCCGGAAATTACTGATAACATAATCAATTTTAAGTTCATAGGGATCAGAAGGATTTATTCCTACTTCTGCTTTCAGATCACCTCTTTCATTTAACTTCATGGTCGAATAAGCTGTCAGCCAGGAGCTATTTGAAGAAACAGAATCAACACTCAGCTTTATTTTACTGAAATGATATTTAAACGGCTCTTTCAAAGTAATATCTGCAAAATCAATAATTCCATCACGGATCATTAATGAATTCACTGAATAAAAAAATGGTTGTGATGATGAATCGGTACTGACTTGAGTTAAGCTGTCACTCTTCTCATGAGGAAATAATTCAATAAAATTATTACTCGAATCGTGCATTTCAAACATCAGATATGGCTTTGCTATCAAGAAAGTATCAATAATATATCTGCCAAACATCGGTAATGATGTCTTCAGAGAAACATTCAAACTATCAACACCAACTATTTTTCTATCATTTTTGTCGGTTGCACTAAAAGAATTAATAGAAAAACGACCTTTTACTGAAAGACTGTCAAGTAGATCAGATTTGCCTTTTATATCAAGAGTACAGCTTGCAAGACCACTAATGCTGTTAAGGTAAATATAGGGTTTGATATATGCAGAAAATTCACCCACATCCAGATTATTGACAACAATTTTTGAGTTAAAATCGCCATTCCCGGGTGAAAAAGTGCCATCTGCCATAACATTCCCTCCATTTCTGAAGTCAAACTTTAAACCCGCATGACTTGATTCCTTCTGATTCCAGCTTAAATAGGGAATTGAGAAACCAAAGTTGTTTAAGAGGGTTGTATTATCAATATCCTCATCCGTATAACTAATGCGACCTTTGCTTACCCGGATATCAGAAATTTCAAATTTATAACCAGTTTTTGCTGAATCGGAGTCATGAACTGCTGTCGTATCGGTTGTTGAAAAGAAATCAATTATGTCTGAAAAATTAAATACTGTGTCCCTTTTTGTTATCCTTGCATTAGGATTTATTAGCCATAATCTCTTTACAGACAGTTCGGATTTAAAAAGCTTAAGTGGCTGCAAATCGACAAGGAGGGTGTCAAAGCCGGTAAAAACCGTTGAGTCATCCTTTTCAAACAGCTTGAAACCAATAAACCGGAAAGTGAAGTTGAAATAATCTACACGGATTTTCTCGAGATGAATACTTCTCCCTATAAGTTCTTTACTATTATTGTTAATATATTTTCGGGCAATAACCGGAGTAAAAATCAATGCTGAAAGTATTACTGCCAGAATTATGGTTGCTATTATTATGAATATCTTCTTCTTCATAATCATAGAATTTAAAGCTCTGTCAAAGTTAGTAATTGTAAGATTATTATAAGAGTTAATAGGAACAAATGTATTGTGCTGTTGCTTCCCTCCACACCTTCCCGGGCAGATTCCCTGTCATTCCGGCGTGGGACGAAGTGAAGCAAGGGATATCATTCTCACTGCTGCAGAGAAACGGGATGACAATAGTGTTTTCTTTTGTGCAATTTCTTAATTTTTCATAACTTATCTGGTTAATTTTAAAATAGATAAGCCATGAAATCCATCTCTATTCATTTAATTCTAATCTTAGTTGCCTGTCTGGGAGTTAATGCTCAGAAGCCAATTTTGGTTACGGAGGACAGCCTTAGTTTTGGAAAAAATGTAATGCCGGCAGTTTCTGTTATTATTCCGGAAGCAAACTATGAGAAAGCTCTAAAAGCATGGAAAAAAGATCTGGAATCAGGTACAAAATCAAAACTTGTTACAGAGAATAGTGAGATGTCTATTTTTGGTGCCAGATTAAAAGAGATTAATCCGGATCCGGTAAATGTTTACAGCAAGATGATGAATCTTGATTCCATAGCAAAGCTCACCGTGGCCATTGAGTTGAAGAAGGATTTGTATGTCGGGAGATCTGCAGGTGAAGAGGGTCTTACAAAGTTTAAAAATTATGTAAGAGAATTTGCCAAAAATCAGTACATAGATGTTGTAAAGGATCAGGTTGATGCTGAAGAAAAGAAGCTCCGCGACATTCAAAAAGAACTTTCTTCACTGGAAAAAGACAAGACTAACCTGCAAAAAGTCATACAGTCAAATAATACCGACATTGTTACTGAAAAGGGGAACATTGAAGTTCAAAACAATGAGGTGGCCAGGCTTTCTGCTGAAATAGTTGATCAGAATAAGCAGCTGAGTTCTTTGGAAGCTGGTGATGCACAAAATCTGAAAAAGGATCAGATCAAAGATCTCGAAAAAATGAAAAAGAAAGCATTGAATTCAATTGAATCATCTCAAAATAAAATTGATAAAGCCAATAACGAAATTGATAAAGCCAATCTTGAAATTCCAAAAAACGACAGGATGCAACAGGATGTAATGGTAAAAATTGAAAGACAGCAGATCGTCTGCCAACAATTTGCTGATAAGCTGAAAACTATAAAAGCTTATTAACGCCAGTAAACATCCTGTTTTATTGTCTTATTGATATAACCGAACCCAATCGACAGTCATATTAATCGGAAGTTCTCCCGGATTAGTAATCTTGCCCGGCCAGTTACCTTCCAACTGCTGGTCGATTAACAGATAAAACGGTTGGTCAAAAGGCCACTGATAGGTCCCGGCTCCGGGTACTTTAGGGTACTCATATGATTTGACTCCATTGATTGCGTAAACCAGCTTGTCAGGATACCAGCTCACACTGTATACATTGAAGTCATCCGGGTTTATCTTAGCTGTGGTAAATTTCTTCGGAACCTCCTGCTTCAGGGTAATCGTATAATGATTGTGTGTTGTCTGGTAAGCAAAATCATCATGATTCAACCGTTCCACTATATCCATTTCTCCATTATGCTGATCAGGATAAATATCTTTTTCTGATAACATCCAGATGGCCGGCCAGGCACCATATGCAGGATCCAGTTTTGCCCTGATTTCAATACGCCCATACTGGAAAGCAAACTTATTCCAGGAATAGATTCCTCCAGTAAGATAAGGACGCGGATCGCCCGTTAATGTATCAGGATTAATGATCCCTCTGAGAAGCATGTTGTCTTCATCAAACTGAACAACCCTGTCATCAGTTGCAGAAATATACCTGAAGCATCCGGTAACCTCCTTCCAACGATCAACCGGAACTTTCCATTGTGGCGATGTAAAAAGTCCTATCCGCGACCAATGTGAAGTATCTAAAAATCCTTTATTAAAATCGTCTTCCCATACCAGTTTCCAATCAACGGAGTCATTCCTGCGTTCTTCTTTTTGAACATACATATAGCCATCAATAAAATCATACGGCTTCCTGTCAGATGAACAACCCGTTATAACAAGGATTGTAAAAATGATCAATGTAAGAGACTGTTTTGCTTTCATTTTACCTTACCATTAAATAACCACCAATCAATTATAAACCAAATATAATAATTCTACTTTGACAGATTAAGTTTATCCATGATTTTTCTCCTGTTTTACCCCTTCCCTAAAGGGAGCCAGGAGAAAAATATGTTAAAGTAGTCCGTCAGCATTGAAAAATTCAGTTGTCAGGCTAAATAACAAAATAGTTACATAAGAGAAATATAATTAGTATGTTAACTGACATTCCAATCAGGACTGAATTAATATATTGGATTAAAACATTATGATTCCGAGCAGAGACAAGCCTTGGATCAGGGGTTATAATGATTTATAAAGAACAGAATATCTATACGTATGGTAATACATTTAAACTAAATTTGTAACTATGCATTTTGGGGAGATGAAGTACGCTCAGAATACTTAAGAACTTTTATTATTTTAAAATAGTAGTGATGCGTTAACTTTTTAAAATTATTTATAAAACACTGATAATAAAATTAATATAA
>Ga0116171_10003303_pt1 | contig 14969 bp, 9 predicted proteins | sample AD_JPNHW2_MetaG_FD_89798 | JGI IMG/M metagenome (GOLD analysis project Ga0116171, IMG submission 89798) | Active sludge microbial communities of municipal wastewater-treating anaerobic digesters from Japan - AD_JPNHW2_MetaG | ecosystem: Engineered > Bioreactor > Anaerobic > Digestate | place...
GATTCTATCGTGAAATACGACCTGAACACGATGCAGCCCGTCATGGCCGTCGCTGACTCCGGCTTGTGTCAACTGGCCGTGATCGATGGTAAACTGGTGGTCTCGAAACAGTATCCCATCGTGAATCATTTCGTGGAAGTCAGGGATACGGCGACCCTCGGATTGATCGCACAGGTAAGCGGCATCTCGGGCGATGGCGGCGGCATCGTGGAGGTGAACGATACCGTGTATGTGGCCGTGAACGGAGGCTGGGCCGGCACCAGCGGCAAAATGGCAGTCATCGACCCGTCGGACTGGTCCCTGGTGACAGAGGCGGATTTCGGCCCCGAAGCCGTGGGGATATCGAACCTCTACCTCTACGCCGGCAACGTGGTTTCCGTGAACGAAACTCCTTACGGCGTGACCGGAACGGGCAGCATCACCGTGTACAACCCCGAAACCCGGAGCTATAACAACGTGATCCTGCCGCATACCGTCGGCGCCGGAGCCGGCATCAACGACGGCTTGTTGTATCTCATCCTGGACTACGGCATCGGCAGCATCGACCTGAATACCCTGACAGTCGCCGGCGCCGCTATCGTCCCCGATCCGGGATCGGCTTCCTATCGCTATATTCTCTCGGCCGCCATCGACACCATCAACGGCCGGATCTACGCCAATATCGGCGATTACCTTACAGACGGCCACTGCCTGGTTTCCACCCTGACCGGAGATTCGGTAACCGCGTACTCCACCGGCATCTCCACCGAAGTCATCGCCGTCGACTACCGCCCCATCCCTTCCGCCATCGCTGAAGGCAGGCAGACAGCCGGATTTACCCTCTACCCGAACCCCGTGAGCGACGAAGTAAACGTTGTCTCGTACACATCCGCCCCATCCTGTCGCATCACTATTACCGATATCGCTGGGCGTACCGTCGTTTCAAGCAACGTCGCCCTCCAACCCGCCGTGCCGGTCACCATCTCCTGCAGCCGGCTGACACCCGGGATGTACTATTTAACAACCGAAACAAACGGGATCCGCGCCGTGAAGGCCTTTATCAAAAAGTAACTTCACGCAACCCGCAAAACAAAGGCCGTCTCAGATCGTCTGGGGCGGCCTTTGGTTTTAAGTGACATGGAAGATCAGCAAGTCCCGGAAATGTTTTTGCATCTTAAGGTCACCATAGTGGGATAAAAGAAACCTAATTTTTTTTACCCCATGAGATCAAATCTTTCAAAGCAGAGACTTCCCTGCAAAAGTCACTTGACTCCGAACCAAACAAAGGGAACCGCTATTTTCGTTAAAAAACAATTTCATAGTTGTTGAGAAAATCATGTTATTCATCAAGGATTTGTGGTTTTTTGAAAATTTGATTGTTGATTACTAAAACTTTCGTAATTTGCAAGGAATATTTCTATGAATCGAGTGAATTTTTCGAGTATCAGTATTAGGGTTTAAGTTTTCTACCTTTGTTATCACTTTTAAAGATCATTGATGGATAGTGAAATTAAACTTCGTGAAAAGATTATCGAGTCACTCAAGAGTCAAGGTTTTTTGGTAAATGGATGTATAAATCCGATTTTAGGTGATAAAGCCAGATACAAAGAACTTCATGCATATTCAAAAAATGAGCAAGTATCAATACATAAAAATTTTATAAAAACTAATATTGATAAGGTTGCATCATATTTACCAAATGGCGAAGATATAGATCCATCGGCTATTTCATTAGAACTAAGGGAAGTTAAAAAAGACACATTTGAAGAGGTCCTTTTTAAGTGGTGGAATCTTGTTTGGTGGAGTATCCCGTACCAGAAAGCATACGGAAGACAAATGAGATTTTTAATTTGGGATAAATACCATAATGCTCCGTTTGGGTTGATTGGGCTTCAAAGTCCAATATTAAAGATGGTTGTAAGAGATCAATATTTGAAAATACCCAAAGAGACTTTGGATTATTGGGTAAATAGATCATTGCAGGCTCAAAGGTTGGGAGCTTTGCCCCCATATAATCAAATGCTTGGAGGTAAATTGGTCGCATTAGCACTTACTTCAAATGAGATAAGGGATGTCTATAAAAGTAAATACGGAAATTGTACAACACTATTGAAGGAGCGAAAAATTAATTCTGATTTACTATTTTTAACAACTACAAGTGCTTTTGGAAGAAGCAGTATTTATAATAAATTGAATTACAATGAGGAAAAAGTTGCCATTAGTTTAGGCTATACAAAAGGTTCAGGTACTTTTCACATCCCTGAAGATATCTATATTGAAATAAAGGAATTTTTAAGATTTAATAATATTGATGTTAGCACTACTTTTGGTAAGGGTCCGTCCCGAAAACTTAAACTACTTGACATTGCCTTTTCATTGTTAAAGTTAAAAAATTTCACATACCATCACATTCCTAGAGAGTATTTTTTATTCCCATTAGTTTCAAATTTATCAGAAATTATTGAAAATAATTCTGTTCCATTGTTTTACGAAAGACCGTTTGATACTTTAGTTGATTATTGGAAAAAGCGATGGTGTATTCCAAGAGTGGCACGAAATTCTGACTGGAAGAATTTTGTTGGTAATTCATTTATGAACTCACTTAAAGAAAGTTTCGTACATGAAATCTGGACTTAATAAAAAAAGAATTTCCATGTCCGTTTTTGATAAAAGTTTCTTATCAACTATGGATAAAATAAAAGATTACATAATTGTTGATCAAAGAAAGTTCTATTTTAAAACTCTTCTATCAACCGAAGGAAAAAAGTCTGTTGTATGGAAGGTGTCAGATAAATTTAATAACCTGTATGCTTTAAAATTAGCAACTTTTGAAGATTATGTTGATAGAAGTTTTGATCAAGAAATAATGAACGCTTCAAAATTGAATAATTATTCAGTTTTTGCGAGAATTTATGGGGCAGAAATCAAAGAATTTGATGATGGAACACGAAAAATTAAATGTGTAGCGTTTATCGAAGAATGGGTTGATGGCAGTCCTCTTAAAGATATTCGCCCAGAATTTATAACAATACCCTTTATTATAAAATATATTAATCAATTATGCAATGTCTTAAATATCCTAAAACAGAATAAACTCAGACATGATGATTTACATGATGGCAATATACTAATTGTAAAACCCAATCCAGGAGTTTTACAGGAAGACTTAGAGATAAAAGTAATTGACTTAGGATCAGTAAAGGATTATTATTCAATTCTTAAACCTATCAAAAGAGGTATTGATGACATTGGAAACTTTGCTTTACATGTTAAATTACTTTTAAATGGGTTGCAATTTCTAAATAACGGTGAACGAAGGATTTTAAATTCTAAGGAAATTCTATTTATAGAGGAATCTAGAAAACTATTAAATTCCATAGTTGATAATGATAAAGGAAGAGCTTTGACAAAGCCCTCTTTAATCATTAATTCATTCCAGAGTGCGTATTCTAATATATTTAGTAAATCGTTAAAAGACGGCATTAAACTTGGTGATCCATTTGATTACATCGCTGCTGAACAAATCAGTGATGACCAACTATTAATAAAATTATTCGCAGAATCATGTCCATGGGTTAATGAAATTACGAGCCCAAATCCAATACTTTTAACTGGGCCTCGTGGATGTGGTAAATCTATGCTATTTAGAAGATATAGTTTAAAAGCTTTATTGGTTGCAAATGATAAATTGCTCGACGACATTCAAATTGTTGGATTCTATATTTCATGTAGTGCAGATTTAAGTAACAGATTGTGTATCATTAATTCACAGAATCAAGCTAAGCATTTTAAAGAAGAAATAATTCATTATTTTAACTTGATATTACTCAAAGAAATATTAACTTCCTTAAAACTAATTATTGAAAGACCAGATTCATTTGAGAAATTTGGAATAAATGAGATAATTCAAAAAGATGTTTTTCGATATTTAACAAATTTATTACGAATCACCCCTGAACGTAAATTGTCTCTTCAAGGTGTTAGCCCTATTGAGCATCTTTATGAATTGGTCGTATATGAAGCAAACTACACTTATTCTCAACTTGTTAAGAAAAATAAAATAAAAGAATTTACTACATTTAGTTTTATAAGTGATGTTACAAGGTTTTTAACAAATAAGATCGAATATTTTAAAAATAGGAAAATTACCTTTCTACTTGATGATTATTCTTTACATAGAATACCGAACCATGTACAGTCTTTGTTAAATGTGATCATTTGGGATAGACAGAGTTCACATATATTTAAGGTTTCGTCTGAGAAATATGGAACAACGCGAAATATGATTAATAATTTATCAGCTGACCTTAGTCGTGAATATACAGAAATTGATATAGGTAGAGCTTATATTAATTTGAGTGAAACGGGTAAAGAGATAAAGAAATTCTCGTCCGAATTACTAAATAATCGCTTAAGGTTGGCAGATTACGTAGGTACCGCTGAGACATTAATTGGAAATTCTGAATACGAAGAAGGATCACTGGGAAAACAAATTTTTTCCGGGAATAAGTCAAATGAATTTTACCATGGACTGGATACAATATCTTTTATTTGTTCTGGGGATATTTCAACCTTATTAGAAATTTATCGAACTATTTTTAGAGATGCCGCTGTTAATAATTCAACAGATATACTTATACCAAAGTCAAAGCAACATTATGCTATAACCACGTCTTCAAAAAACTTTTTGGAATTGACAAAGAGTTTTCATCCGCTTGGCGATGAAATGTATAGTTTAGTAGTTCATTTCGGAAACTTATGTAAAAAAATCTTAGTGGATGGAAAACCACAAAGGGACAGCAGAACAGGTTTAAATGTTCCAAATGAAACAACTAGGATTGAGATTGAAGAAGCTGAAGTAAGCGATCAACTAAGTGAGGCAAATGATCATCTATACAAAGAACTTATAAGAAGAGCAATTTTTATTGAACTTGAGCCAAGTAGAGGGAGACATACCCTTGGAATTACAAACAGATTGCAACTTAGACGTATCTATAACCCGAGTTTTGGATTAAGTTTGGTTAAAAACACTGCTATCAAATGGTCTCAAAGTGAGTTCAAGGCGTTTTTAAATGATCCCAAAATTAAATGTGAAAACGAGTACATTAATAGGTGGAAAAAAGAAGATAATCAAACCTCAAAAGATATTCAAAGCTCATTATTCGATGAAATTCAATAAAATTACAATGCAGGATATAATTGGTGATCTTCCAGATTGTCACCAGGTTAATTTCATGAAAGACTTTAACAATAGGTCATTTGATTTATTTATACAAGCAGTTGGATTTGAAAATAGAACTGTTGGTATTGCTGCTCAACTTTCCAAATTACCTAACTTTAAAGTATCTGAAGCAATATTAATTCGGTATAATACAAATATTGAAGACAATGTATTTTATGAGGAAATGTTGCTCAATTATATAAATAGATTTACTGAGAAAATTATCTTTTTTACTTTTGATGAACAAATTTCATCAACAATAAATCACAAATTAAATTATTTAAAAAATAATCAACCACTTAATATTCTTGTTGACATTTCTTCATTTTCATCTGGATTAATCCTTTCATTAATTAGAATATTGCTTTTTTCAAATAATAACATCTATATAGTATATACAGAGGGGGAAATTTATCATCCAACTGATACAGAGTTTGAGATTATTTTAGATGAGAAGCACGATAACCATTCATTATATCAAACAAAAGGAATAGAACATGTCAAAATTAGTCCTGATTATAATGGAGGAACCAAAGAAAATCAAGATTTGGTTATCTCTTTCCCATCATTCAGGGCTGAAAGAACATATTCTATAATTGCATTCATTGATGATCTCATTCTAAAACATCGCGAAAGGAATAGAATCATCTGGATAATTGGAGAACCGCACATGGATGAAATAATAAGTGAAAAAAGAATGTCTATTCAAAAACAACTTAATCGAATTTCTTCGGAGGATAAAGTATATTCAGTAAGTACACTTGATTACAAAAAAACACTTATAACCTTGGATCACATTTATAATGAGTTATTTAGTAAATATCATATAAATATCTCTGATTTAGGATCGAAAATGCAATCACTTGGAATTGCATTATTTGCTAATCTAAGAAGAGATGTAACTGTTTTTTATGCTGAGCCTAAAAAATATAATCCGGCTCATTATTCCGATGGTATCAAGGATTATTGGGCTATTGATTTTGGTAATACACAGCAACTTTTAGACAGATTATTTCGTGTAGATTTAATTGAAGAACTACTTTAACTCCAATTTATGAAAAACGCCTAATGATAAAAATTGTAAATTGATTTGCCCTTTACCCGAACCCCGTAAACGACGAAGTAAACGTAGTCTCGTACACATCCGCCCCTTCCTGTCGCATCATCCTCACCGATATCGCGGGGCGTACAGTCGTTTCAAGCAACGTCGCCCTCCAACCAGCCATGCCGGTCACAATCTCCTGCAGCCAACTGACACCCGGGATGTACTATCTGACAACTGAAACAAACGGGATCCGCGCCGTGAAGGTCTGGAAATTAATAGAAGAGATTTAATCCAATTCATTATCAACAAAACCATTTAATCGTAAATCGGTTTTAATCAAACATCGTTGTCTCGTAAATGTCAGTCCTGATTTCGTCAGAACTTCCTTCGATAATCTGATTATCATGTTGGAAGATATTTCTTCTACGATTCATGTCGATAAAATCCATTATTACGAGAAAAATGAAGAGAATGATTAAGAACAAAATGATTAGAAGCTCTTTTTCCCCACCCCAAGAAAACTCCAGATATTTTGACGAGACATGGATTTTAAAAGTTAAATCAGTGACTAACCCAACAATCAGTATTAAAAACAACAAGATTTTGAATCGTGGAAAATCAATATTTGATTTCCAAACGGTTTTTAGAAAGTCAAATAATTCTTTCATGCCAATTTTCTTTATAGATTATATCTTCGAGAAGAAATCTTGAGTAACAAATTATCAATATTCTTAACTCTTTTCACTTCAGCTGATATGAGGTAAGAAAAAGAAAAACAAATGATTAATTCTATAATTATCGATGTGAAAAGGAATTCTTGAAAAAAATACCAGTAAGTTATCCAAAAGATTATAGATAATCCTATTATCATGAATAAATATTCTTGTATTAGATAAAGAGATTTCTTTCTTTCATTATTGAATGATTTAACTACATATTCAATAGGATACTTGGGAGGTGGATTTGGAAAATCCAGGTTAATTCTGGAAATTTCATTAATATTATTATCGTCCATAAATTTTCTTTGATTAATATCACTAGCGTTGCGTTATAGTTTAAACAATATCAATTGATTAGAAATTTGTTCTTTGACATCTTGAATATTTTCGTTTAAAAAGAGCTTTTTCAACGGTGTTCTATCAAATGCTGAAAGGCTTATCATTTGCAGGATTTCGTACAATGTATTCGTCAATTGTAGTTCTTTTTTTGTAATTACAACAAGAACGTAAGTTGATATTGCGATCCAAACCTGCGTCCTTACTGCGTTTTCACTATGGCCCCAAAATGTTAGTATTTTCAGGTGCTGCTTGATCCATTTGAAAAATAGCTCGATTCCCCAGCGATTTCGGTATAAAGCTGCGATTGTTAATGCCGATATCTTGAAATTATTAGAAAGAAAAATTAATGTGTTGCCTGTTTCCTTGTCATAATATCGGATTCTTCGCAATGTGCCTGGGTACCTTTTTGACGACCTAATCCCAGTCAATTCAATGGTTTGATCACAAATGACTCCATTTTCTTTTATCACTTTATTACGTTCCAGAACCTTGTATTGCATATTGTCCTTTGCCGTGACAATAAAATTGACCCGATCTTTTGAAAGCTGCCACAAACGGGCAAAATCAATGTATCCTTTATCCATTACCAAATAACTCCCGGCAGGGAACGAAAAATTGTCAAGGGTGTTAACCTCGTGCAAAGATCCATCGCTGATAAGAATGTATTCGGGAATAGCTGTTTTTAGATCAAGTACAGTATGGAGTTTGATCGCACCCTTTGCCCTGCGGAATTTGGCCCACCAGAATACATCAAGGCAAAGATCTACAACAGTTGCATCAAGCGCATAAACCTTCCCCTTGAGTTTAATATCTAGCAGGTTGTCGTCCTTGCACAGGATCCTGGCCTGTTTAATGAGCTTTAGTCCGAAGTCACGGAAAATACGCCAGTCCCGGCTTTCATTAGCTCTGGAGAGAGCCGATTTGCTAAATGGCTTACCAATGCCAAGATGGTATAATTTATCCCTATGAAGGCGAAGACAGAGCGCTGTGTCTGATAGGCTTTCTCGATGGGTCAACTGGCCGAAGGCCATACAAAGAAACTGCTTCCAACAAGTCAACCCATGGTTTCTATAGTCCCCATCATAACGTCTGACACAGTATTTGAATATATCCCATGGCGCAAAATCCATGAGCTGTCCAAAAACCATTTTCCCTTGGTTCATCGCTACTTTTCCAGCAAATAACGGTAAATCCAAGTTCAAATCTCGGATCAATTAAAATATCAGCAAACGAAGATATATCAAGCTTTTCAAAGAACTACAACAAAAGTTAACGCTACGCTAGTGGATTAATATGATTAATTCTACTATAAATAATTACTCTTATAATCCTTGTAAAAATCATCCGTTACAACCCTCTTCACCTGTGGGTTCTCCATCTTCTGATAGAATTCAACACGGTTGTTTACATACGACAGGATAATCTGACCCAAAACCTCTTCAAACTTTCTCCGTTTGTTGATGTCAGAGTTATCACCCGTCATGACTTTCCTCAGTTCCTCGTGTTCCAGAATTCTACGATGGACATTCTGCAAATCCAATCGGTTTTCTTCGGTTATCTCTACCCCATAGATTTCATTGATTTTCCTGATTATCTCGGAAAGAAGGTCAACGGGTTCTTCCTTACTGCCTTTTCCACCTTCCGCTGACATTGGGTCGAGTTCTCCTTTCTTATCTTCCAGTGAGAGTTTGAATTCACCTATTTTCTGAATCCTGAGAGAATCTAAATCAATGGAATCACTTATATCTATTGGGGTTTGTGTCCCTTTGGGTAACTTCTTGTTCACATACTTCAGGAAGATAAAGAGTTTTTCGAGTTCAATATCCTCGAAAGTAATGATTTGACTGATGTACCCGTATAATCTGATGTAAGACTGGATGTGGGATTTAAATTCTTCTTTCTGTTCGGGGTCCTGGATTTCCATCCATTTCTCAACCACTCTGTTCAGTATTGGTTGAAGGATTTCATCAGTTTCCCGTTCATTGTAGAATAACTTACAGAACTCGTCCACCATGTATTGGGTGTACAGGTTGAATCCCTTGATTTTGGTTTCAATGTCGTAGAGCTTATTGGGGTCGGTTTCTCCAACCAGTTCGGTAGTGGTGTAAAATGGTTGGAAGGATTCAACCACATCTTCGGTTTCATTGGTGAAGTCAAGAACAAATGTATCGGTCTTTCCGGAACAGATACGGTTGAGCCTGGAAAGGGTCTGTACACACTGAACTCCCGAAAGTTTCTTGTCAATGAACATGGATTGTAGAAGAGGTTCGTCGAATCCTGTCTGAAACTTGTTGCTGACAACGAGTATTCTGTATCTGGGGTCTTTTAGTCCATCCGGGATGGAAACCATGTTTCCAAGACCGTTCTCCCGGTTTAATATTCCCTCAGTGAGTTCTCGTTCACCATGATTGATAGTTCCACTGTACCCTACCAAAACAGAATAGGGGAGTCCCATTTCTTTCATCTGTTTCTTCAACTCCTGTTGGAACAGGACACAATGATACCGTGACCTGACAACCACCATTCCTCGTCCTCGTCCACCGATGGTTTTACTGGTTTTATTGACGAAATGGGTCAGGATGACCTTTACTTTCTGTTCGATGGTGTCTGGATGTGAATCCACGAAATCGATGACCTTCCTCATGACCTTCCCTTCAGGAAGTTGTTGGTCATTCCCGACTTGTTGGAGTTTGAACCATCTCCGATAGGAGGTGAAATTTTGTAGGACATCCAGTGTGAAACCCTCTAAAATAGACTGTTTCATGGAATAAGAATGAAAAGGGACAAACCGTCCATCTTCATTCTTTCTTCCGAACAGTTCCAAGGTCTTATTCTTGGGAGTTCCCGTAAAACCAAAGAAACTGACATGATTCTGGTGACCACGACTTTTTATCTCCTCTCGGATAATATCTTCGTAATCGAAAGTGTCATCATCAGGTTCCTCTTCCGATTCCCCTTTGGTGATGGTCTTTTTCAGATGTTTTGAGGTTTCACCCGTCTGGGAACTGTGTACTTCATCTACAATAACCCCGAAAGTCTTAGATTTGAGAACCGATATGGTTTCTGAAATCATCGGGAACTTCTGAATGGTGGAGATGATGATATCCTTGGATTGTTCCAGAAACTCCTTTAACTGTTTCGAGTCCTTGTCAACACTATTCACCACTCCTTTGGTTTGTTCCAGTTGGGTAATAGTGTTCTGAAGTTGTTTGTCAAGAACCTTTCTATCGGTAACAACAATAATGGTATCGAAAATTCGGTTGGTATCTCCTTTTGTTCGGTACAGCGAGGTCAGGAGATGGGATAACCAACCAATCTCATACGACTTCCCTGAACCAGTGGTGTGTTGGATAAGGTAGTTATGGCCCGTTCCTTCCTCGATAATCTTATCACGGATTTTACGGACACAATCCAATTGGTGATACCTTGGAAATATCAGTATTTCCTTGGTCTTTTCGACTACCTTACCTTTCGTAGTGTCCCATACCTTTTCCGTTTCCCTGGATACATGGACGAAATTCTCGATGATATCCAACAATGAATCGGGTTTCAGGATCTCTTCCCAGAGGTAACTTGTTTTGTATCCATCTGGATTGAACGGGTTTTCAATTCCCTTATTATACGGGAGAAATTTGGTGTCATTCCCTCTCAGTTGAGTGGTCAGGGTCACATGGTCATTGTCGACACAGAAATGAGATAACATCCGTTTGAACTGGAACAACGGTTCTTTCGGGTCTCTGTCCTGTCGGTACTGGAATTCGGAGTTCTTATAGTTCTGTCCAGTTAACTGGTTCTTCAATTCCATCGTTACCAGGGGTATTCCATTCAGGAAAAGAACCATGTCGATGGAGTTCTCATTCCTGATGGAGTACCGGAGTTGACGAACCACAGAAAAACGGTTCTTCTGATAAAGCTCCCGGTGTTCAAGATTCAATCCGGAATTAGGTTCAAAGTAGACCATTGAAAGGGTACATCCCCTGTCTTTGAATCCGTTTCTCAGAACATCGATGACACTTCTACGACCAATTTCCTCTGATAACCTTTTACAAACCCTGGTGTCCGTTTCAGAACCATACTGAATAGTGAGTTTATCGTACTCCTTTGGTTGGGAATCCTTGATAAAACTGATGACTTCAGAGGGGATAATACATAGAACCTTTTCGTATTCAGTATAAGGAACAGATATATACCCTTCCTTGTTCAAGAATTGTTCGATATGGGTCTCAAACCGTTTTTCATCGGGAGTACTCATGAGAATTAGTTTTTACGGACATCAATTTTACCGGTAACCACTTCGGAAATCAGGGATTGACGGTACTCTTTGAGAAGGTCAATCTTCTTGTTTTCAAGGTTAATTTGGGTATCGATTTCTGAGGTTTTTTTATCGAGATAGAGGACGATGTCCTTTTGTTCATTCTGTGGAGGATAGGGTAAAAGCGAGTTCAAAATAATTTCAGGAGAAACACGAGGAAGTTTTACACCCGTTGATTGACAATCTAATATGTCGATTAAACCCTGATTGAATAAAGTGTAAAAAAGATATCGACCATAGATCTTACGGGGTCTTAACACTATCATTTCGCCCATAGAAAATCCATCATAATCTGGATTAAGAATTTTAACCAGATAAAGTCGAAGTTTATTGAGAAGTACATCACCTTTGTTAAATCTCACTCCTTCACCATTATATTCCGAATAAAGGTCAAAACAATTTCCAGTGAAGGATTCTACATTTTCTGGTGAGATTTTAATGTCACCATCATTAGTTTCCCCCTTTTCATTAATCATTTCACATAAGTATTTCATCCTGATTGAATCCCATCCTTGGGGCATTTCCCCAATCCACTCCACTCCCGAATCCTTCATCCTGACATTCGGGTTCAATCCCTTGGTAACGGTATGGTTGATAATACTGGTTCGTTCTTCCTTCAGAAGTTCGATTTTCCGAAGTTTCTTTTCAATCAAGGTGTCAATGAGGGAGGTTTTTTTGTCGAGGAATTCAACAATTTGGAGTTGTTCAGAAAAAGTCGGTAAATAGATTTTAAGTTCTTTGACATCATTCATGTAAACACCCCCTTGACTGGAAGTTTTTGTTAGACCAATTAATTGAACTTGAATATTATCAGATTGAATTAAGTATTTAAGAAATTCCGAAAGTAATAGTCTTTTGGGTCTTATGAAACATACACTTCGTTGGAAACTTATTGGATAATCAAAATTGTAAACACAACACCTACCAATCGTTCCAACGACTGTCAATAATACATCCCCCTTTTGAGGAAATCCATTTTTGACAATAGATAAATGTTCAGATTCGGATATAAAACTTTCATTCTCCGTGATTTGGATTCCGGAATCATGAACATTCTTACTACTCAATAAATAGTAACCATTGTCAACCCTATCATGTGTTCCATGAGTTCCATCCTTTATTCCATCAATAAAAAAATTAATTTTTGGAAATCCCCAATGTTCAGGAATCTCACCAATCCATTCAACCCCCGAATCCTTGTATTTTCTATATTTTTTCATCAGTCTTGTTTCTTGTAGGATTGATTAATAAGAAACATGATATAATCGAGGTCTGAATCAGTTTCTACCTTAATTTCATATTCGCCATTGCCCCAATGTCCTTGATTACTCACATCTCTAGATATCTTTTTCGGGTCATCAAGTTCTCCTTGTTTCAGATTTACCATAATTTTCAGATGGTTTGTATAAAAGATGATATCCGTAAAGGGTCTTTTTCGTTTAAAATCGATATATTCCTTTCTAGGAATGATTTCCACCTCTCCTAGATTTAAAATTCTTTCTTTCAAATTGTTATATAACTCCACAACCCGTTCATCTCTTCTGACATTCTTTTGAAAATGGTATTCCTCTGTAAAGACTTTCACTTCACGAGATACCTTTTCTACCATAGTGTTTCCAATGGTTGAAATGGAAGAAACCGTTTCATCCGATGTGGTTTTATGTTGGGTAAATCCTATCAAACCGTTTTCATACTGTTTGATTTCCCAGAGTTCAAATGGTACATCCCTGAAGTTCACCGAATGTTTCTGGTACTCTGTAAAGTGAGGTGAAATGAAGATGACCCTTGATTGAGACCAGTCCACATCATCTCGTTTCAGATTCTTTCCACAAATTTCATTGTATTCCAGAATGAAGTCAGATTTGTTGTTCAACATCAGGGACATATAAGTGTACCCTTGGTCGATTACTGAGTAACTACGGTCTTTCTTGTACTCGATGACCACAAATGACCTTGTTTCTTCATCAAACCCAAGGGTATCAATCCTGAAATTCTTGATGGTTAGTTCAGACTTAACAAATTGTAGTTCAAATAGTTCTTTCAGATTGTTCTCAACAATCAACTGAATATCTTTCTCCAATTTGAAGGGGATAGTTGAAACACCCTTTAATTTCCTGTCTTTTAATGTAAAAAGTTTCATTCCGGTAGTGTTAATAAGTCTTTCATTAATCCATCACTCTCGTTTTCCAGTTCCAGTAACTCTTTTGAGATTTCTTCAACTGACCTGAGCGGTTTGTATTTGTAGAAATACTTGGTGAAATTGATTTCATACCCGACCTTGTCCTTTGTCCTGTCCATCCAACTGTCGGGAAGATGTGGTTTGACCTCTCTTTTGTAATATTCATCGATGTCTGTACCCAAGGGTATTCTTTCATAATCCCTTAGGGAACTGTCGGATTTTGGTTTTCCCGCTTTATCCTTTGCAACCTTTCCGTTCACAACCAGTGGTTGTTCTATCGTTACCTTGGTATATCCAAAGAACTGGTTCGGGTAAATTTTACAGATATCCGTTTCTCTGAAATCCGTGTAGGTATTAAGAATTAATTCTCTCTGTTCCGGACAGATTTCCTTCCTCTTGTTTCCCAGCGATTTTTTCATGGGTTTGAAGAGTTCAGAACCGTTGATTAACTGGACTTTTCCTTTCCTGTTGGGTTTCTTTTTATTGTTGATAACCCAGATATAGGTTGTTATTCCCGTGTTAAAGAACAATTGGTCGGGTAACTGAACGATACACTCCAACCAGTCATTCTCGATAATCCATCTTCGGATTTCTGATTCCCCACTTCCCGAATCCCCTGTAAACAGGGGTGAACCATTAAACACAATCCCAATCCGACTCCCTTTTTCTTCCATCTTGGAAATCATATGTTGGAGAAACAGGAGTGACCCATCAGAAGTACGGGGTGTTCCAACGAAGAACCGACCATTCGGGTTCTGGGATTCATTGGTAACAAACTCTTCCTCACTTTTCCATGAAACTCCAAAGGGTGGATTGGTAATCATGTAATCAAACTTTTCACCACTGAATCCATCTTCCGACAAAGAAGACCCTTGTTTGATGTTATCAGGATTTTCACCAGAAATCAACAAATCGGATTTGCAAATGGAATATGTCTGGGGGTTCAACTCCTGACCGTAAATGATAATATCAATGTCTTTGTTTATGTTGTCTAAAACCCAGTCCTTACCAATGGTCAACATACCACCTGTTCCACAACAGGGATCGAAAATGGTTCGGATTTTTCCATCTCCTTGTAAATCTTCCTTGTTTTCAATGAAGACCAACGAAACCAGTAACTTGACAATATCTCTTGGGGTATAATGTTCCCCGCTGGTTTCATTCGACAACTCAGA
>Ga0116171_10003305_pt1 | contig 14965 bp, 13 predicted proteins | sample AD_JPNHW2_MetaG_FD_89798 | JGI IMG/M metagenome (GOLD analysis project Ga0116171, IMG submission 89798) | Active sludge microbial communities of municipal wastewater-treating anaerobic digesters from Japan - AD_JPNHW2_MetaG | ecosystem: Engineered > Bioreactor > Anaerobic > Digestate | place...
ATAGGATCCAGATATTACTACAACGCCCTCGGCGCAGAGCTTACAGGAATATTCTGGGCGGCGGGTAGACTTGCGGGTAAGCAGTATAAATTTGCCGTACCGGATGAACATAACTGCGATATGCTTGTGGCTATCGGGTGGAATGGCATGGTAAGCCATCAGCTGCCTCGAGCGCCGCTCTTTCTGCGTGAATTTGCAAAGGATCCGGATAAGCTCCTGGTGGTTATTGATCCGCGAAAATCTGAAACAGCAGCGGTTGCAGACATACATCTTGCAATTAAACCGGGGACAGATGCTCTCCTTACAAAGGCGATGATTGCCATTGTCATCAATGAAGGGTGGGTCGACGATGAGTATATAAAAAATCACGTAAACGGATATAATGATCTCAAAGGGTGGTTCGCGGGATTTGATGCAAAAGAAGCCGTTGAGTTCTGTGAGCTTGACTATGAACAGGTGCGCGAAGTATGCAGACAGATAAAAATACGGAAAGCCTGCTATCACCCGGATCTCGGTGTTTACATGAACAGGCACAGCACACTGACAACATATCTTGAAATAGTTTTATTCACAATAACAGGGAATTTCTGTGTCCCCGGAGGGAATGTAATTCCGGGATTTCTCATGCCGATAGTGGGGCACTCTGATGAACGGGATGAAAAAACATGGCGTACAGTTGAAACCGGTTATCCTGCACTGTGCGGGATATTCCCGCCGAATGTTATGCCGGAGGAGATTATGAGCAGCAGCCCTGACAGACTGCGCGCCGTTATGTGTACACAGAGCAATCCGCTCAGGTCATTTGCTGACACAACTGCTTACGAGGAGGCCTTTTCTAAACTCGAACTTCTTGTCGTATGCGATATTGCTATGACAGAAACAGCAAAGTTCGCGCATTATGTTCTTCCTGCAAAAACCGGATATGAATCATGGGATGCTTCATTCTTTGCATGGACATGGCCTGAAATATACTTTCAGATGAGGAGACCGGTTGTAGAACCGGAAGGGGAACAGCTGGAGCTGGGCGAAATACACATGCGCATAGCCGATAAAATGGGATTTATTCCTGAAATTCCGGAAGCACTCTACGCTGCGGCAAAGGAAAACAGGCTGAAGTTCGGCATGGAGCTGATGAATTACGGCAAGGAAAATCCTTCTGCGCTCAAAGTCATGCCTTTTATAGTAGCGAAAACTCTCGGGAAAGAGATGAAATCCGGAAATCTTGCAAACCTCTGGGCTATGCTCATGGCTGCTCCGGGGAGTTTCAAGAAGAACGCCGTACGTATAGGTTTCAACAAAGGCCCGCTCCTTGGCGAAGAGTTGTTTAAGGCTATAATTGATCATCCTGAAGGTTTATGGATCGGTAAATCTGATCCTGATGATAATTTTTCTGATGTATTCCATGAAGATAAAAAGCTGAATATATATATCCCTGAGATGGAAGAATGGCTTTCGGAGATTACGCCGGAACAGGAGAAAAAGGATCTTGCGCTCAACGCGGAATTTCCCTTTATCCTGTCTTCCGGAAGGCACATCCCGTTTAATGCCAACACTCTTATGCGAAATCCGGCGTGGAATGACGGGAAGCGCGCGTGTACATGTATCATGAATCCGGCCGATGCGGAAAAGCTTGGTCTTAAAGACGGCGATATGGTTAAAGTCTCAACCGAAGCAGGATCAGTTGAAGTCGAGCTTGAAGTTACAGATCAGACCTGCCGCAGGTATGTGATGATTCCTCATGGATTCGGACTTGAATTTCAGGGTAAAACATACGGGGCCAATGCGAACAGGCTTTCCAAGAACACTCACCGCGACAGGTTTGCCGGGACTCCTTTCCACCGTTATATCCCGTGCAAAGTCGAACCGGTTAAATAGGTTATACGGCAATGAATATGAAGAATGATAATACTGTAAGAGAGGATATCTCTTCAGTAAACAGAGAATTTACTGTTATGGTTTATGATCTTGATATGAATTTTTCGGCCTCAATGCCTGTGATCTGCAACTATCTTCAGGATGTGGGGATTGCTCATGGTATGATGATTACTGAAGATGCCGGGATTACTTCGGATGATATGGTTTTTGTGCTGACAAGGCTTCATGTCAGATTGGAGAGGTATCCTTTATGGAAAGAGAAAGTTTCGATCAGATCGTGGCTCTCTCCTGTGAAAGACAGATATGTAATAAGAAATTTTGAAATTACCGGTAAAAACGGGGAGCTGATAGGCCGGGCAATAAATTCCGCTGCACCATTTAATATTAAACAGAGAATATCGGGTGAAATGGCCGGGGATGTTACAAAAGTTCAGACTCTTGATGCAGAACCCGCCCTACCTCATATTTTCGAGAAACTGGTCTCTGTAACTTCCCCTCGCTATGAGAACGCAGTTGAAGTCCGTTACTTTGACTGTGACTTTTATCATCATGTAAATAATGTGAAGTACATACAGTGGTGCATTGAGACGCTCCCTGCAGAATTCATCAGATCTCACAAATTATACGAGATAGATATAAACTTCAGGGCAGAGGGGAATATCGGCGATAAACTTTCTGTAAAAACCGTTTCAGGGTCAGAGGGGGGAGTTTACAATCATTCAATCACTAACAGCACTGGTGAAAAAGATCTTGTGAGAATGAAGAGTATCTGGAGAAAATAATATGCCGCAGAAATTCCGTATAAAAGTTGCTGCTGCATCTCACGTATTAAATAAGTACAGCATCCATGAGGCGATTTCGGTTCTGGGTAAAATTGGTTATGATGCAATTGAAATATGGGCCGCGGATCTGGAGAAACAATTAGCGGCCAATAAAACATCTTTTGAAAAAATACGGAATGCTCTGATCAAAAATAAAATGACCGGAACTATTCATGGCCCGATTGTTGACCATGAATCACCAGATAAAACAAAGTATAATCTTTGTTCTAAGATTAAAAAACTAAGAGATAAATCGATCAAAAAGAATTTATTAGCTATGAGTTTTGCTGATAAACTTGGATTTAAAGTTGTCGTCATTCATCCCGGGCATACAGATAAAGCCGATGAAAAAGCAGATCAGGAGTATTGGGATTTACAGATTGATGCATTGAAAATTCTTACAAAAAAAGCGGAAAAATTAAATCTGGATTTAGCTATTGAATTAATGGAAAACAGGGGGAAGGAATTAGTAACCGGGCCATCCGATATGCATAAAATTATAAAAGCGATGAACTCAAAACATGCAGGAGTTACAGTTGATATTACACACGCTTTTACTCATGGATTGGATAAACCGGTAGAATTTCTGGAATCGTTGAAAGAACATATATTTCACGCACATTTCAGCGGATATAGTGAAAAGAAAACACATGTACCATTGCATATGAGCACTATTCCATCTGAACATCTTGATAATGCATTAAAAAAACTGGTGCAGTATCATGCAGGATGGCTCACGCTTGAGGGGCACCTGATCGGCATTATGGATGATACAAGGGAAAATGAAAAGAAGACTGCTTCCATGAATATGGAATACATTTTGAAAGAACTCAAATCGTTGCGATTGGGATGAAATCATCAGATTAATAAATCTGTTTCCCCGGGATATTCTAAACTACTGCAAGGTACTGCATATAAAGAAATAGATTATGCTGATATCAGGAACAGTTAAAAAATAGCAGTGCTTCTAATAATTTACTGGACAATAATATTTTTTTAAGTGGTTTGACATTACAGTAATCATGATTTTAATATTAATACAGTATTTATTCCTTAATTTATTGCCGTTGAAAAATGCCCTAATATCCCCGCCGCCTTCGGCGGCGGGGATATTTAATTTTTTTGCATTAGAATAAATCTTCAGGAATTATAACTGAATTTAAAACTATAAATTTACGCAGGTTAGAAAATGATTAATCCAAAAATTGATAAGTTTATTCTTTATTTTTCACAAGCTCTCTTCTTCCCTATAAGAATAATATTCGGATGGGGATTACTGGTACCGCTATCATACTTTATTCCTAAAAATAATAGTATTATCTTCATAACAAGATTTTCAAACAATTTTGATGGAAATCTGAAGTATCTGTTTTTATATTTTATAGAGAGAAAAAAAGAATTTCCCGATGTGTATTTTCTTACAGCAGACCGTAATATCGAGAACGATTTAAAAGAAAATCATCTTCCTGTATTATTTTACCCGAGATTGACAACAATATTTAAATTTCTAAGAGCCGGAACAATAATCGTTGATGGTAATGAATGGATAAGGCAGTTTAAATACTATCCTCTGTTTTTTACCAGAAAGATACAGCTCTGGCATGGAAGCGGGATGAAAACTGTCGGTCTTTTAAAACCGAAAATTATGGGGCTTAATTTTATCGAAAGGTTTGTACTGGCAATCCTCGGGAACCATCCCTCTTATGACCTCCTGATATTAAATTCAACAGATCAGAAGAATACAAGGGCGAAGGCTTTTAAATATGATGAGCTTCTGATTAATGGACAGCCAAGGAATGATGTATTTTTTAAGGATAATGTAGATCCTTATCTGGTCGGTGTTGATGCCGATGTTTTTCATAAATGCATTCAATATAAAAATGAAGGCTATAAATTAGTCGCATATTGTCCGACACACAGACAGCCAACGGAAACATTTCTCTCATTAAAAGGGACTCTTGATGTGAAGAGGCTGGACAAGTTTGCTGTTGATAATAAAATTATTTTTATATTTAAATATCATACAAAAACCCTGAAACAGCATACATACAACCTGTCGGGTTTATCGAACATTTTAGAGTATCAGAAAACCTGTGATATTTATCCTCTCTTAGGAAAATGCGATCTAATGATCACCGATTACTCGTCAATTTTTGTTGATTATCTTCTGCTTGATAAACCGGTAGTTTTTTTCCCCTTTGATTATGATCATTATGTTAAGAAGGAGAGGGCTCTTCAGTTTGACTATGAAGAGGTTACACCGGGTAAGAAATGTTTTACCTATGCTGAATTTGAAACTGAACTGAAAAAGACTATTGTAGACGGTGTTGATGATTATAAAAAAGCGAGAAAAGAGATATTAAAGAAATTTTTTGATACCGCAGACGGAAAATCCTGTGATAGAATTCTGGAATATATTCAGCAGCATAAGAGTAAATAATAAAGATTTTATAAAACTGATATATCTTTTTTGTAAGGCGGGAGTAATTTCTCCCGCTTTTTATTTTAATTGCAGCAGACAGCACGATATCCGCAGTTCAGCGGCTGCAGCTTAAAACTGAATTTGCAGGTTTAAGCTTTAACTCCTTTATCACTCATGGCTTTAATAAGGCTGACTATTGAAAACACCATAAGTCCAAAACCTGCGATAATGTTTAAAATGAGAATTGTCTGTGTTAAGTAAAAGAAACCGAGTACCATTAAAATAGGCGTAACTATATTCCGTTTTAACAGAGTGGAGAAAAATTTCAGAAGAGCACCTTTCTTTCCGACTTCCCTGGTTATAGTCTGCAGACTGCCTGAACTTGTAGTTTTAAATAGAGTAAAGAATAGTGAGAAGACTGCAAGAACATAAAAAACGACAGATATTATTCCCAGTACATAGCTTGTAGAGCTTTGATATATGTCATGATTTTTTATCGCAATTGCTATTACAAAAAATAACGTGCATGCATTATCCCCTGCTGAATCTATCCAGTCTCCGTTTTTGCTGAATTTGTATTTTATCCGTGCAATTTCACCGTCGACACAGTCAAAGACAAGGGCCAGAACCTGTAAAATAAGCCCTATATAATAAACATACCATCTGTCGTTTATTATCATTAAGCCCCCGACAGCGGCCAGGACCGCTAAAAAAAGAGTTATCATATTCGGTGTGACAGAAGTTCTGCAGAGATATTTTGTAAAAAGCAGAGAGAGATAACGGTAGTAATGACTGCTGAAAGCTTCTCCCGGTTTTCTGAGACTGTTTAATAAAGTCTTCTGTGCCTTTTTGTATGACTCTTTATCTGTAAGCTCTTCATAGACCTGGTTCATGGCTTCTGGTCCGCCGGTAAGGGCAATTACATATTCTTTATTTATAATTGATGATACATTAATGCTGAGATTCCCTTTGCTGAATGAGTTGTTTTTGAACGGTTTATCTTTTGATTTTTTTATTTTGCATTTCAGATCCGGAAGTATTTCAGCAGAAACAGGTATGGCGATACTGCCGCTTTCGCTGAGTAATTCTATATTCTTTATACCTGCGTAATAGCATGCAAGTATGGTTCTTTCTAATATTGTAAGGCCGCAGATTTTTCTGGTGATATCAATTCCGGTGTTGCAGTTAAGCTGAGCAGTTGTCATTTTCGGCTCCATTCATTGTGTGTAATTGATCTCAAAAGGCATTTTTAATTCCGTTTGAGTTGAAGATTTTTTATGCAGATATATTTAAACGTTAGATTCTATTTTTTTAGTCAAGCTTTTTATAAGAGCTCTCGTCAAAATTACTTGAGGTTTTGAAACTGCTTTAATGAACTGAATGACAATAAAAAAGCGGTGCATGCGCACCGCTTTTTATGTATTAGTGAATTGTATTATAAGCCTCTGTCAGGTATCCGCAACAGCATATTGAATGTCGGATACACCTTGAATATGCTGTAAGCGGAAAATTTTCCCCTTTATCAGTTTTTTGCAGTTGGGAGCTCCACACTGGCATTCGAAAGAACGGTAGAGTTCATCTTCCGTAGTCTCGTAGTCCATTGTGAGGAAATCACCCGGTTTTATCTCTTTAATGGCTGTAAAAGTCTGAGTAGCCATATCGCAATGCATATTGGGATCACAGCTGTGAAGCACCTTCCCCATAAAAAAAGGATCATGGAGATGATATCCCGGCTGCATCTGAAGTGTAAAGAGTGTCACTTCACTTAGAAGAACACCGGCAAATTTAAAAACTGTCTCACCTGATTTAAAAGCTGCCAGTGAAACAATTCCTTCTCCGACATCATCAGTTTTGATGATTCGGAACATTTCCTTAGTCGGTTCATTAGAGAACCGGGGATAGAAGTCCGGATAAAACCGGTCCGGAACATGATCTTCGATCATTTGCTTTATCTCCTTAAAATAGTGTTTTCTTTGATCTCTTTCGGTGCGAAGAATTCTTTTATCATATCGATAACAGTATCCTCTTCGAACCATTTACAGCTGAATACATCGAGATACATATCACGCATCATATCATTTGTATGAATTGTAATCGCGCTGGTAACAATCAGCTGTACCGCGGATATTCCTTCTTCTATGCCTTCGCCGAACCTGGCAATAACCAGATCCCCGTAGGGAACCATATCAATTCGCGGAACCATTTCTGTTATAAACCGGGACACGGCATTTAAATCGAGCAGATTATCATTGCAGGCAATAGCGGTAACCATAAGGTGTTTACCGTAGTATTTGCCGCCGTTGATCTCTGTTCTTTTGTACGCATCCCGGGCAACCAGGCCATCGGCTGTTTTACTCATCTTCTTTTTACTCCTGAAATTTGATTAATATTATGTCTTATATTAACAATTCTACAAATATTACGTTTATAAAAAAGTCAATTATTAACTTGCAAAACCATCTAAAAATTAACATTTCCTGAAATCTGTAAGCCGGAAATGGTGTTATAAATATTTAAAACTGAGATAATTTTATATAAGTATTCTGTCAAGATAGTTGTTACATTATGATGATTTTAATTGGTTTATGGTGATGTTATTTGCGGTAATGAAAAATATATGATTATATATATAAATTTTTATTAACCAATTTTTAATTATTATATAATGAATGAATGAAGATTCAGGGCTGGCATGAAAATTCCGCTTTCGGATCCGCTGGTAATCCCTTCGACGGATCTGTTGAGGCAGGTTCAATTCAGACAGTCGAAGCGAACTCGGTGATTTATTAATAGACTGCCGTGCCTTTGAGCCTGTAAAGATTCAGTTATTCGCACTACTATTTGATAAAATATTCTGCTAGGGCATTTCAGTCAGGTCGGAGTAGTCTATATAATTTTCTATTATCTGTTTTTTTAACTGGATGACAGATATTCTTTCGTTTGTCACCTCAATTGCAGTATCAATCACAGTCTGAAGGTCTAATTGGGATTGCTGATATTTCTGCAGTTCAAACCTGTATTTGGCGTTAAGAATCTCAATTCTTTTTTCACGGAGGGCCAGAATACGCTCTGCATCTTTATGATTACTTATGATTGCACCGAGGCTTTTTTTGTATGAATTGTCTGAAATGGAATATTCACTGTTTATCTCATCAATTGCCAGTTTTGTTTCATCAAGTTTACTGCGGCTTTCTGTATTCTGCAGAGGATGCGTGAATGAGAATCCCAGGTAGTAATCAGTTGAATTAAGATTTTCCGTTGATTTTGAAAATGATACATCTGCTGATTTCTTTGTGTACTCTCCGACAAGATCGAGTTGAGGAAGCAGTTTATTTTCTGAAACATCCGCTGTATACTTCAGATTGTTCTTTGTAAGCCTGAATATCTCGGCATTTCTTGTTCTGTCGAATGGGATACCCTGATACTCTGATGTCATGGATGTTGTATAGAAAGCGGGAAATTCATCATCATCGGGAATAATATTTTTATCTTTGAAAAAAATATTAAGCTCAGTTCTAAGGGCATTCATATCTGTGTTCAGTACTTCATATGCGACCTGATATTTAAGCACGATTGCCGAAGCGCTGTAGAGGTCAGCGCTGTTAACCATACCGGATTTGAATCTGCTTTTTACTGTTTCTTCAATCTGTTTTGCGCCGGTTATATAGCTGTTCAGCAGTTTAAGTTCCTCTCTGTATTCGATCCATGTAAAGTAGAGTTTTTTATAGTAATTTATATCTGTTTTATCAGTTTCAATCTCCCGCAGCTTCTGAATGTCATACTGCATTTTCGCGTCATTTACTGCGTAACGGTCTACAATGCCGAAGGCGTTTTTCAGCAGCGACTGGTTGAATTTAACATATAGTGAAGGATAATGATATGCTGCTGAACCTTCCGCTTCGTACTCCGTCCTGTTATATCCCGCGCCTGTGCTGATTTCAGTTCCTGTTTGCGCTATCTTTTTTGTTAATCCGATTTTTGAGGAAAAATCTTTTTTTTCAAGTGATGCACCCTGTGAAAAAACATCGGTTTTAGAATAAGCCGATTCAGCTGACAGGTTAACGTCCTCTGCACTGCCGGCTCCGTATAAAGTATTCTTTGCTTTTTCCACCTGGATTCTGTTTTTTCTCAGTTCCGGAAGCTGCTGTTCTATGTTATCAAGAAACTGCTTATATGGTATTTTTTCAGCGGATTTAAGATTTTCCTGTGCTATGCCGTTTCCTGCTGCAAAAAGTATCAGCAGCGCAGACGGAATAAGATACCGGTATATCCGGTTCAAAAAACTATTCATTTCTTTTTACTCCTCGGGGCAGTTGAGTCTTTATCTATTCTTCCGTCAGTAAGATGTATCTGCCGCTTCGCCATTGCGGCAAAGTCAGGTTCATGCGTTACCATAAGGATTGTTGTGCCAAGGCGCCTGTTTACCTCTTTCAGAATGTTCATTACCTTTATTCCGTTTTCCGAATCGAGATTTCCTGTCGGTTCATCGGCGAAGAGCAGTTCAGGGTCCATGATCAGCGATCTTGCTATAGCTGTTCTCTGCATCTCTCCCCCTGACATCTTCGAGGGTATTTTATCTTTGCAGTGTATTACATCGAACTCTTCCATCAGTTCGAGCGCGTATTTAGAACGTTTTTTTTCCTCTTTAAATTTTCTCGCAGGTATCAGAATGTTCTCAAGAGCTGTAAGCTCAGGGAGGAGATAATGAAACTGGAATACAAATCCCATTTTTCTGTTTCTGAAGAGATGAAGTTCTTTGCTTTCGAACTCATGTATATTTTTCCCGGAAAGGAGCACCTCGCCGGATGTCAGCTCGTCAAGTCCGCTTGTAACATACAGCAGTGTTGACTTTCCGGAACCGGATCTCCCGGTAATTCCTACAAAATCACCTTTTTCAATTGAAAGGTTGATGGACTTTAATACAACCAGCGGAGGTTCACCGAATGATTTTACAATCTCCCTGCATTCAATCGCATTCATGATCAGTCTGCTCCCCTGATAATTTCAATTGGTGATAACCTGCCAGCTGCCCGTGCCGGGAAAAAACTGGCAATCACTGATGCGCCGAATACAAGTATGAATGCTCTGGCATAAATCATTATATCCCATGATATCATCATGTGCTGCCTGCCCATGGGAATTTCAATCGTTTCGATGTATAAACAGGCAATGAATCCGATGATAAGACCGGTTAGTCCTCCAGCAAGTCCGATAAGTATTCCCTGGACCAGGAAAAGGAATGAAGTATCTTTTTCGTCAAATCCTATTGACCGTAGTATTGCTATATCTCTTTTTTTATGATTAACGACCATGTTAAGAATGTTATATATTCCGAATGCTACTATGACTATAAAGGCACTGGTTGTAACAAGCCTTACTATATCCTGGGTTGACATCATGCTAAGATGGTCACGGTTAAGCTGATCCCAGCTTTCCACTCGATCCCTGCTGAGGGTGCTCCATTCGGTTGCAATCTCTGCGGCGCGGCTGAATTCTTTAATCTTTACTATAATTGACGTAACTTCGCCGGGTGAAGATGTGGCTTTCTGAACGGTGGTCATTGATGCATAAATCGTGTGTTCGTCGCTTCTTCGATCTCCGGTGTTAAAGGTGCCTATAATCTTCATCGGAGTTACAACTCCGTCAGATGTGGATATATTTATCGTATCGTTTAATCTTGCGCCGAGCACTTGAAGTAATCTCTCTCCGGTAAAGATCAGAGAAGTCCCGTTATTCAGAGAGTTTAAATCTCCATATGTAATATCATCTTTTATTGTGGTGACAGTCATCTGAAGAGCAGGATCAATTCCCGTAAGATTTACCTCCTGTGTAAAACCTCCGCGGCTCGCGATGGCGGTTTTTGAAATCTGAGGGGCATAACTTATTACATTAGAGCTGCTCTTCAGTTTTTTGTACCATTCCGTCGGGCTCGTAAGGCTGTCATATGATCGTCTTCCGGAAGGTGTATTTATCCAGTGAACGTTTTCGCCTTTATAGAAAATATTTTTAAGACTTTCTGCAGTAATGAAATCATCCCTTGTAGATATATTAATATGTCCGCTTCTTTCAATAAGCCGTTTGACCATGTACTCCTGAAAACCGAGCTGTATCCCGGAGAAAACAACGTAACCTCCCGAGCCTAGAACTATTGCCAGAAATGTAAGAAGTGTCTGGCTCTTGCGTGAGAATATATGTCTAAGTGCTAAAAACCACATTTATTTTTCCTCATAAAAAATCCATATCTCCCCGAAACAGCCCACTCAGAGGGGTGCGGGGGCTAGCTGTAAATGCGTTAGTCTTTATTGCTCTCCCTTACTTTTGATATAATTATTTTATCATCCGGGAGTATTGAATTATCAAGCACCTCTGTTTTTTTTGAATCTATTTTTTTTACTGTTACCGGAACCGTTATTTTTTTTCCGTTTCTTATCACATCGACTTTTCCGGCTTTAACTGCTGAGGCCGGAATCATAAGTGCATTTTCATTTTTTCTGACTGTAATTGCGGTATCGCATGTCATCTGCGGGAGAATCCCCTGAGGGAATCTGTCTGCAGCTATGCGGACAATGAATTCATCGCCGGAAAGGTATACTGCCTCTACTATTCCATTTACTTTTTCGTTCCTGAGATTTTCAAAACTCATTTCTGCGGATTGGCCTTTCTTTATCGATATAATTGATTCCTGATCTAAAGAGACTTTTACATAAAGATTTGTTATACTTGAAATTGTAAGTACAACCTGACCGGCTGAAGCCATTTCATTCTCCAGGTAATTTACAGTTGTTACAACTCCTGAGAATGGAGCAGAGAGAGGGTAGGATGTGTCTCCCAATACTAACGGAGTCCCTGCCTCAACAGTATCACCCTCCCTGACATAAAGTTTTCTTACAATAGTGTTCATCCCAAAACGGGCGTTATAAATTTTGTCTGTTTTTACTGTGCCCAGAGCATATACTGCTTCTACAACAGGACCGCGCTCAGGTTTTACTGTGGTTTCATTATTGCAGAAATTAAATAAAAGTATAACTGACATTATAAGAATAACGGAAATCAGAATGAGAATTTTCCTGCCGGGTCTGCTTTTCAAAATATTCAATGGCATCATCGTTAATCTGCTCCGGAGCCGTTATGGATTTTCTGAGTCATATATAACTGATTTTATAAAAATAAAATTTTACGTATATGAAAATTACATAATTATCCTTTTTTTTTACAATTTTTAACTGATTAATTATCCTTAAAATAATTAGACCCGGGATTATTTAAAATGGTTCCATCGGTAATATATTTTTGCAAATAATTTTTGTTCTGTTAAAAATTTAAAGTTATCATTTTCGGGATTTTGTTAATAAAGATAAACCGGTATAGGCTGGAAACCGGATTATAAAATTGTTAATCTATGAATTGATTATACAGCAGGAGGTCATGAGATTTTTTTAACCGCATCAGGGCATTATCTCTACTTTGATTATTTACATTACTGATTATGAAAAAAAGTTAACAGCTCTAATCAGAAATCATTTCTCTATAAGACCTTTTATCTTCATGCCTTCAATGATGAGTCTTGCAGCCTGTTCTACAGAAAATTCTCCATCATTTATAGTCATGCTGTAGTTATGCGGATCAGTCAGGTCAAACTTGAGAAACTCTTTCATGTAATCATCTCTCTGCCTGGTTTTTTCCTTGATGAGTTTGAGAGCTTCTGTTTTGCTAATGCTCATTTCTTTTGAAAGCTTTTCTGCTCTGCAGTTGATCGGAGCAACAAGCCTTACGTGAAATCCGTTGCTGATATTTTTTGTAATCATGTTTGAACCGCGGCCCACTATGACAACGTTGCCGTGGAGTGCAAGCATCGTGATTGTAGCTGTGAGTTTTTTGTGTATTGCAACCTGAGGAGGAAATGAACTGAAAGTTGTCTGAATCATATTGGTCATTTTGCCGCGGGCTTTCTCTGTAAGAGTATGTACAAGGTGTTCAGAAAGACCCGTATCCGCCATGAGTGATTCAAGTATTTTCTTGTCATAAGCAGCCCATTCAGGATCAGGTTTAAACTCTTTATTGAATATCTCGGCAAGTTTAGACGCAATTTTAAATCCTCCGCAGCCGTATTCACGTGAAATAGTAACAAACGGGAGCTGGTTAGCTTTCTCGGGTTCTTTAATTTTTTCTTTCTGTTTCTGCCAGTATATCACCTGTCCGGTCATGTATCTATCCATTGAAAACGTCATATTGTACCTCCTTTTTCAATAGAATTCAAAACATTTATCTATTAAGAAAATAACAGGTATGATAGAGTATTTCAACTTTTAGTTGGATATTTTTATAAATTTAATTATTCAGTAAATCTTATCTGGAAAACAATAATCTCAGGCCTTCCGCTGGTTCTTACGGGAGGGCCCCATGTCCCGTAACCTTTTGATACATATACATTCGTATTGCCGATTTTTCTGAATCCGCATGCCACTTCGAAAATCGCATCTGTGATAAAGTTCAGAGGCCAGAGCTGGCCATTGTGAGTGTGCCCTGAAATATGAAGATCGATATTATTTTTAACAGATTCATCAATAGCAAACGGCTGATGGTCCATGAGAATTACCGGAAGCTTCAGATTTTTTCCCTGGAGCAGATCTTCGATAGATTTTCTTTTTGCTCCGGTGAAACGGGTAATGCTTTTATCTTCACGTCCTGCAAGGAGTATCGAGCCATTGATCTCCGTAGTTTCATCGCGAAGGACCTTTATTTTATGCTTCTGCATGAAGTTTACGGCTTCAGCAACTCCGCCGATATACTCATGATTTCCTGTTACTGCATATACTCCGTGTTTTGCCCTGATCGATTCGACCAGCCCGCCCATATTGTCTTTTACAACCGGACCGAGTGTTTCGTCGAAGAAATCTCCCGGGAACAGAACAATATCGGGATCGAGAGAATTTATTGTATCAACGAGAAACTGGAATTTTTTTCTCCCTACAATATTTCCCAGATGTATATCTGAAGCCATTACTATATTCAGCGAGTTTTCAATCCCCCCTTTTTTATCGATCTTTATATCAACAGTACGGATAACGGGACTTGATGCAATGATAACTCCTGCAATAACAATCAGTGAGGAAACTGATATTACTCCGGCCATCAGTTTAAGCGGAATATTATCAGCTTTGAGTATCTCAGCCGCAGGGAGAAAATGGAAGAAAAAGTTTAAACCTCTGACAATATCTATCATCAGGATGAATAGAAGCGCGTAAAGCAGAAATGCCAGCCATGTTGAACCGATCAGTATGAGAACTTTATTGTTTTCGATCAGTCCCGCTCTTTCAGAAAATTCACCGATAACAAATGAAAATGCTGCACAGATAAAGAGCGTGGTATAAATTATTCTCGCAGTGGTGTTTGCCGATAGGGCTTGCCACCCTCTGATAAAAACATAAAAGTTCCCCAATAAAAATATTGTGAGAAATATTGTTATAAACATAAAAAACTGATATCCTTTCATTTTATTATTCCTTTATTGTTCCTCTTCTTCTGACGCGGTAATTACACGCTTTTCCGCAGTTTCATATTCAGCGTTTCATGTTCATTTCCCGTTTTTTCCGGATTTCCTGAACAAAATATACGAATGATCAATAAGTGTCAATTATAATCATCTGGTTAAAATTTCTCTTTTTTCATGAGATTCCTGAGAATGATGAAAAAGATATTTTTGCCTCACCATGCGTGACGGAAACTGTCATTTAATATGATTTCAACAGTACATTTTTACTGAAAAATAAAAGAAAAAGTCTTTGATATTTTTTTAGCATAAGTTTTATATGCCTTTCTATCGGGTTTTATCAGTTTATAAAAGAGG
>Ga0116171_10003306_pt1 | contig 14962 bp, 11 predicted proteins | sample AD_JPNHW2_MetaG_FD_89798 | JGI IMG/M metagenome (GOLD analysis project Ga0116171, IMG submission 89798) | Active sludge microbial communities of municipal wastewater-treating anaerobic digesters from Japan - AD_JPNHW2_MetaG | ecosystem: Engineered > Bioreactor > Anaerobic > Digestate | place...
CAAGGGAAGGGGGGTCAGGAGGGAAAGCTGCTATTCCCCTGGGTGTCAGGGTATGATCATTCCTTTCTAAAAAACTTGGAGGAATCGAAGGAAAATTTCATAACTCCTAATCTTTATCCGGATATTTCTATTTTGCTGTTTCAGGACATGATTCCTTTGCTCTTCCACAGTTAAATATAGCGTGCCGTTGCTTTAATAATATTGATGTACTTCTATATTATTGCCAGCGGACCGCTGTAATTTCTTCCAGGCGTGATAAAATCAGGCATATCCCTCCGCGAGGCACCCCATGACCTTACCGCAAAGCGGCAGCGACCGCTACTACAGCATTTACCTGGCGCTCTCCCAATACCCGGTCCTGTCCGGGCGCATCCGCGAGCTGATGCGGCAGGAGCTGTACCAAAAAGGCGTAACAAACCCGTCCGCCTTGAACGCGGAAGCGGTTCAGAACGCAGTCCAATCCCAGGAGCGCGAAGGCCTGCGCGACCCGCTCACGGAAGAGGACTCCGAAACCTGGGAATACCGCAAGTCCGCGATTCTGAACCAACTAACGGACACCTACTTCGCCAAGTTTTGCGGGTTCGAGCAGCTCACGAGGCTCATCCAGACTGCCCTGAACGAGCGCGGGGTCCAGGCGCCTGAGATTACCATCGAATTCAATCCCGAAACCGCGCCAACGGAAATGCTTTTCAATCAGGGCATGATGATTGAAAAGATGCCGGAGGAAAAACGCGCCCCGTACGAAGCGCGCCTGCACGAAATCAAGGTTGTGCTCATCCGCAGTCTCATCAGCGACCAACTGCCGTACATCAATATCGCCAAAGACTGGTTTACCGTCTCCGACCTGGCGGAAATCCGTCAGCACAAGCTCGGGCGCGGCCGGATTGGCGGGAAAGCTGCCGGCATGCTGCTGGCCGCGCGCATCCTGAAGGAAAAAGCCGGCCTGCGCTTGCGCGAAAGCCTGCAAACGCCGACCTCATTTTACATTGGCTCGGATGTTTTCTACAATTTCCTGTCCATCAACAACCTGCATCACTGGAACGACCAGAAATATAAAGACGAAGAGCAAATGCGCAGCGATTACCCGCGGATTGTGGAAGATTTCATCCGCGGAGACTTTCCCCCGACGGCAGTCCAGCACCAGGAGACCATCCTGAGCATGGCAGGCAAACGCCCGCTGATTGTGCGCTCCTCCAGCCTGCTGGAAGATAATTTTGGGACGGCTTTCGCCGGGAAATATGAGAGCATCTTCCTTCCCAACCAGGCGGACCCTGAAGAGAACCTGCGCGCGCTCCAGCAAGCCATCGCGCGCATTTATGCTTCCACGCTCAACCCTCCTGCGCTGCTTTACCGCAAAAGCCGCGGTCTGCTGGACTATGACGAACGCATGGCGCTGCTCATCCAGGTGGTGGAAGGACAGCAAATCGGGCCGTATTACTTCCCGCAGTTAGCCGGCGTCGGGTACAGCCAGAACCAGTTCCGCTGGTCCCCGCAAATTCGCCCGCAGGACGGTTTTGTGCGCCTGGTGTGGGGTTTGGGAACGCGTGCGGTAGACCGCGTGGGCAACGATTACCCACGCCTGATCGCGCTCAGCCATCCCACGCTCACGCCTTCCTCGTCCGCGCAGTCCATCCGGCGCTATTCGCAGCAGTTTATCGATCTGATTAACCTGCAGCAGAACCGCTTTACCACGCTGCCAATCCGCGCAGTGCTCAGCCAGAAGGTCCCGCAGATGCGCTTCCTGGCTCAACTGGACAGCGAAGGCTACTTCCAGACCCTGCGCAGCAACCTGGTGGAGGGCAATCCCGAGAATCTGGTGCTCACCTTTGACGAGCTGCTGCGCCGCACCGATTTTCCACAGTTGATGCGCGAGCTGCTTGCCACCCTGGAGAGCGAGTACCACACGCCGGTGGACATTGAGTTCACGGCGCGCGTGGCGGAAAATAACGGCAGTCCGGCGGTCCAAATCACCCTCATCCAGTGCCGTCCGCTGGGAACCATCAAAGAAGGCAAATACGAACTGCCGCAGCGCGTGGCTGATAATGACAAAATATTTTCCGGGATCGGCGTTGTGACCGGCGGGATGATTGAAGGCGTCCGCTACGCGCTTTACGTCAAACCGGACGCGTACTTTGCCATGCCCACCCAGGAAGAACGCAATCAGCTGGAGCGCGCCATCGGCAAAATCAACGCTGCGCTGCACGGCGAAAACTACATTTGCGTCGGACCCGGGCGCTGGGGCACTTCCAACCCGGACCTGGGCGTGCACGTGGATTACGCCGACATTTTTAACGCCAGGGCGATCGTGGAGCTTACCGGCGGCGCAGTAGGGATTCCGGACGAACCCTCGCTGGGCACCCATTTCTTTCAGGACTTGCTGGAGGGGCAGATTTACCCCCTGGCGGTCAACCTGAACCGCGACACCTTCAATACCCGGTTCTTTGAAAGCACACCCAACCACCTGCTCGAGTGGCTGCCCGACGCGGAAGCCCTCCAACACTGTCTGCGGGTCATCAGAACAGCGGATTACAGCCCGGAAAGCCGCCTGGATATCGTCATCGACGATCTCAACGGCAGCGCTCTGGCGTTTTTAAGCGGGGAAACGGTAAAAGGCGGCGAGAAAAGGCAGCTTATAGTGCCCTGAATGTTTCACGTGAAACAAATATCCGGCGGTAGGATGTTTCACGTGAAACATGGTTAGGTTGAGGGGCGTTCCTCAGCAAGCATGAATAAAGTCCGCGCGCTGGTTAGCGTCCTGTTTTCTTTCGTGATGGCAGGCCAGGGAATTGCCGTGCCTGGTGCAAATAAGTGATACCTGCCTGATTGATTTTTTCCAAAAGGAAATGCGCTGGTAGGGCGGATAAGGGTCGTTTGTCCGATTCATTACAGACAAATTCAGATCGAAAAGCGGATTTGCCAATATCAGTCACGCTGCGCTGGCGAGTTTCCCTTTTTGGTATGTAAGCAGTCGGGAGCAGGGGCAAAGCAACCCAATTAATCCCAAATCTCAGGTTTGGGGTTGATGAAGGATGCTTCGTGCCAACATGGTAAAGGCGTATTTTGGTTGCTTGAATAAGAGTCTATGGACAATCAAAGCCCTCATCCGTCTTGCCCCGCTCGCAAGCAGCCCTCTGGGGAAGGGAAACAGGCACGTCTCGCCTTGCCAGCTTAGACTTTGATTCAAGCTCTAAATTTCCCTTGACCCAATCGCGGTTTAGGGATAAAATCTCTCCCCTCAAAGCAATTTGCCCTCGTAGCTTAATGGATAGAGCACCTGCTTGCGGAGCAGTAGGTTGCGCGTTCGAATCGCGCCGAGGGCATTTTCCTTTTTTATCACGGTTCTTCATTTTGTCCGCGCCCTACGCAGTGGTAGAATGCTATTAAGGAGCGCGCGATGAAAAAACACTTGTTCCCCTATCTTTTCCTCCTGCTCGCGGCGCTTGCGCTGGCTGCCTGTGCGTCGAAAGCCGCACCGGAAGCAGTTTTGCCCGAGTCCGCCTATCCCGCCGGCGCGAATGCCCGCACGGTTTACCCTATGTCCACTCCCACCAGCACAAGCGCACCGGCAACCGCGGAAAGTCCCGGCGCCGTTTCCCCCGCGCCAATTCCGCTCTTTTCCATCCGAATCTTCCCGGATGGGCGCGGTTGGGCTGCCAACTGGAACCAAACCGCGCTGTACCACACTGCCGACAGCGGCCTAAATTGGACGGAAGTCAGCCCCGCGGACGCCATTTCCGGGGCGAGCGGCGGTTTCTACAGTTTCTTTCTGGACGGCAGCACAGCCTGGCTCAGCCTGCCGCTTTTTGAAAGCTCCAGCCTGCTGCGCACGACTGACTCTGGCACAACCTGGTCCACGACCCCTGTGGATTTCTCCGCGGGCAATCCCTGGTTTCTGGACAGTCAGAACGGCTTTTTGCTCAGCCGCCTGGATGCCGCTGCCGGGTCTGAGTTCGTGGGGATTTATCAAACCGCAGACGGCGGCCTGAGCTGGGTGAAGCGCTTCAGTCACGAGCCCGGCATGGCAGACCCCTCCCTCCCGGCTGGCGGTCAAAAAAGCGGCTTTACGTTTCCGAACCTGATTAATGGCTGGGTTGCTGGAAGTGAGCCTATTAATGACTTCATTTATTTATACCGCAGCACCGATAGCGGCGTGAATTGGCTACTACAAGATGTTCCGCTTCCAGATGATGCAATCGGAGCAATGTTCGAAAGTTTACCGCCAGTGTTTTTTAACGCTTCCGAAGCTGTTCTGCCAGTGCGTATTTATCTCCCGGACGGGGATGCACACACCGGATTCTACCGCTCCACTGACGGCGGCGAAACCTGGTCTTTCCTCATCGGCGCGCTGCCCCCGGCGAACCGTTTTGTCTTTGCGGATGCACAAAACTGGTGGCTGCTGGGGGAATCCACTTTTCTCCGCACCGGAGACGGCGGCCTGACCTGGGAAGACCTCTCGGCAGCGCTGCCAGTCGGTTTTACCCCGCTTAACCTGGATTTTGCGGACGCCAACCACGGCTGGCTGTTGGTCTCCCCTGTTGGGGACCTTGAGCTGGAGAGTAATTTTCTCTACGGCACAAGCAGCGGCGGCAGCGCCTGGGAACTGCTGCCCGCGCGACTCACGCCTTAGCCGCCCCGTTCGGATAAACGCTGTATTGGCACAGGTCCTGCAGCGATTCGTAAAAGCTTTTGCCCCGACTGGCTTTGAAAAGCGCCCGGAGTCTATTTATAATGAGGATAAGTGAAGGTTCGCAAGATGAAAAAGTGCCTGTTTAGCATCCTAAACCTGGCTGCCCTGGCAGGGTTGGCGCTCACTGCCCCCGCACCCGTTTTGGCAGCAGCTCAGGCACAAGCCCTGCCGCCCGCCAGTCAGAGCGCCGACCCGGGTCGCACCCAATCTTTTATTCAACTCGTGAACAACTGGACCGCGCCGGACCAGCCGGCTGATTCCGCGCAGGACCTGCCGCAGGCGAACCCCGACCTGGTGGTCTACCTGACTTTTGACGACGGCCCGGACCCTGATTGGACTCCACAGATACTTGCCCTGCTGCAAGAATACCACGCGACCGCCGTGTTCTACGAAATCGGCCGCAACGCGCGCACATACCCTCAGATATCTTTGGAAGTAGCGGAAGCCGGCCAGATGATAGGGCTGCACGGCTACAACCACATCGAACTCTCCAAACTGGGCTATAACGATTTCTACCTGGAAGTTATCGATACCCGGGACGCTATCCAGGATGCGCTCAGCAGCCGGCCGGACCTGGAAGGACAGCTTACGCCCTGCCTGCGCCCGCCCTACGGCGCGGTGAATGATGCGGTATACAGCTACGCCTACAACATGAATTACGCAATTTCCATGTGGCACCTGGATACGCGCGACTGGACCGGAATCTCCGGGGAAGAAATTCTGGCTACCGTGGAAAAAGAACTGGTACCTTACCGCGTGGTGCTGATGCACGACGGCGGGGAGGACCGCAGCGAGACGGTGCGCGGGTTGGAGCTGGTGCTGCACGAGCTCACCCTGCGCGGATATCACTTCGAGCCTTATTGCACAGCCACAGGTCAGGAATACAATCACTGATGTTCCGGCTGCATCGATTGTCGATTTTCTTATGAAATTCAAATGAACCCAGCCGTCTTTTTTTCCATTTTGACTTGATTTTGTTTTAATTTACCGTTATACTAAATATGTTAGACGCTTGGGTGCCCCCCTCACCCAGGCGTCTAACACTTTAACCGCGGATTCCCCGGTCCCAGGCCGCTGAAAGGGTTGAATTTGGATATCTGGTTTATGCAATGTCAGAACCCAGGCTGTCAGCTGCGGTTCCCCCTCGATTTGGCACAGTACAAAGGCAGGTATTGCCCGCTGTGCGGCGCTCAACTCGAACGCGCACAAAAAGCGCTCGAGCCCGGCGCGCCGGAGCAGGATTACAGCATCAACAAAGGCGCGCTGGAAGGCTTGCTTGATAACATCCGCTCTGCGCTGAATATCGGAGCGGTGTTTCGCGCGGCAGACGGCGCCGGCCTGCGCAAGCTTTGGCTGACCGGCATCACCCCCCGCCCCACGCAGCAGGCGCAAATTGCCAAGACAGCCCTGGGCGCCGAGCAAGCCGTCCCCTGGGAAAGCGCCCCAAACGCGCTGACCCTGGCGGCCGACCTGAAAGCGCGCGGGTACACCCTGCTGGCGCTGGAAAACGCGCCGAACGCGCGCCCGCTCTTTAGTTTCCGGTCGGACGCGCCAAAGCACAGCCCGCTGCTCCTGATCGTCGGGAGCGAGCAGGCTGGCGTGGACCCCGGGCTGCTGGCGCTGGCCGACGAAACCTTATCCCTGCCAATGCACGGCAGTAAAGGCTCGCTCAACGTCGCGGTCGCGTTCGGGATCGCTGCATACTGGCTGCGCTATGCTCCTCTAACATAAAAGAGGCTGTCCAAATAGAACGGGTTTTTCTTTTTGGGCAGCCCAAAGTGGGGGATAGCAGCTGGTTTAGGCGTCTTGTAAACAGCGCAAATCCGCGAACACCCTAAAAAAAGGGCACGGAGTAGGAAATCAGAAGGGGCCGTCCGTCTTTTTGGACAGCCCCTTCAGTGCGTGCCTGGTAAGTGTCTACGGCGCGATGACCGTCCCGGCCGGGATCGTGGTATGTTTGGGAATTACCACAATCCCATCCCGCACCGTGTAGAGCGCGTGGTCCACTTCCATGTCCACCGGGAAGGGTTTGATGACCACGTTATCCCCGATACTGGAGTTCTTGTCGATAATTGCGCCCTGAATCGTGCAATTTTTGCCGATGCCCAGCGGCGCGCCGTTCTTCAGCATGCCGTAATAGTCCCCGCCCATCATAATGGTATCCTTCACCACGGAACCCGCGCCAATCTGGCTGCGTACGCCGATCACGGAATGTTCAATCGTAGCGTTTTCGATGTTACAGCCCTCCGCAATCAGCACCTGCTTAAAGGAGCAGCCGACCATGCGCGAGCAGGGTAAAAAGCGCGGATGGGTGAAAATCGGTTTGTCAGGATCGTAAAAATCAAATCCGGGCTGATCGTCGGTCAATTCCAGGTTGGTCTCGTAAAATGAGCGGATTGTTCCGATATCGCGCCAGTAGCCCTCGTAGTTGTAGCCGTAAACGGACGCGCCCTGCCCGATAAGGTAGGGGATAATGTCGCCGCCAAAGTCGTCCAGGCGCTCGCCGCCTTTGCGCAGCACCTTCACCAGCAGTTCGGTATTGAACATGTAGATGCCCATCGAGCCGAGATAAGGACTTTCCGGGTCGTCCCGGCTGACCATGCTGGCCAGTTTGATCGGATCCTTGGGTTTCTCAGCGAAATCGGTGATGCGGCCGTCTTCCGCGCGCTTGAGCAAGCCGAAGCGGGAAGCCTCGGATTTGGGCACAGGCTGCACAGCGACAGTAATATCCGCGTTGTTATCCCAATGGAACTGCGCCATCTCAGCGTAATCCATGCGGTAAAGGTGATCGCCAGCCAGGATGAGGACGTACGGGCACTTGGTGGAGATGATTTCCATCAGCTGCTTGCGGACGGCGTCCGCGGTACCCTGGTACCAGTCGGTGTGTTCCATGGTTTGTTCCGCCGCCCAGATTTGGACCCAACCGGGGTGGAAAGAGTCGAACAGATAAGTCTGGGAAATGTGCCTGTGAAGTGAGACCGAATTAAACTGCGTCAGTACCGCGATGCGAAAAATGTCGGAGTTGATGCAGTTGCTGATGGGGATGTCAATCAGGCGGTACTTCCCGGCAATTGGCACTGCGGGTTTGGAACGTTCGAGGGTGAGCGGGTAAAGGCGTTTGCCTTGTCCTCCGCCGAGAATGACGCCGAGTATCTCGCTGGTCTTGGGCATAATGGGTATCCTTTCTTCCGAATCCATTTCCGTCAGGAACTTACCCCTGCGTATGATGATGGCAGCAGTCCGATTGTGGTGAACTTAGCGGACTGTATTAATTTTACCCGTAAATCCTTCCACCGCGTGTAATAAATCGCGCGCGGACTGCAGCGTGCCGGCGCTGACCGAGCCAATCATGCCCGCCAGTTCCTGCTCGCGCGCGCCAGCTTCAAGCTCGCTAACCTGCGTCAGGGTGCGGCCGTCTGTTTCGTGCTTGGAGACGCGCAGATGCTGGTCGCCGTAGGCTGCCAACTGCGGGAGGTGCGTAACGCACATTACCTGATGCTTGCGCCCAAGCTGCCAGAGCATCTGCCCCACGATGACGCCGACCCGGCCGCCAATACCCTGGTCAATCTCATCGAAAACCAGGGTGGGAATCTGGTCGGCTTCCGCCAGCACATGCTTCAGAGCAAGCATCAGGCGCGAAGTCTCGCCACCGGAGGCTGTCTTCACCAGCGGCTTCAAGCCCTCACCCGGGTTGGTCTCAATCAGGAATTCCACCCGGTCAACCCCGGCTGCGTCAAAAGCCAGGCGCTGACCGTCAACCTCCAGGCCTTCCGGGTCCATCAGCGCCGAGAAGCTTACCTGAAAGCGGGCGTTTTTCATTTGCAGGCTTTGCAGCTGGGTTTCCACTCCGTTTTCAAGCTTTTGCGCGGCACTGCGCCGTTCAGCGCTGAGCCTGGCAGCCAGAACTGCAAGCTCTTGCTTAATCCGGCTTATTTTTTGCTCCACTTCGCTTATCTGGTCTTCTACAGTCTCGACTTTGCTTAACTCGTCTTTGGCTTTCTGCAGATAGGCCTTTACGCTTTCCACACTGCCGCCGTACTTGCGCTTGAGGAAGTTCAGGGTGTTCAGCCGTTCCTCAATTTGGTCCAGCCGCGCGGGGTTGAATTCGATGTTCTCCAGGTATCCGCGCAGTTCGTAGGCAATTTCGGATACGGTGTTCAGCGCCTGGGCCGCCCGTTCGCTCATTGCACTCATTTGCGGATCAATACGCGCCAGTTCGTTCAGGGCGTGCTGCGCCTCGCCCAGCAGGTCGGTGACCGGCAGGGCGTCCGCGCCCTCGTCCAAAGCGGAGAGCGCCTGGCGCGAAAGGCTGTGCAGGGTTTCGGCGTTCGCCAGCAAGGTGCGTTCCTGGCGCAAAGCGTTCTCCTCGTCTGCTTTCAGGCGCGCGGATTCAATCTCCTGAATCTGGTACTTGAGCATGTCGGTGCGGTCTTTGGCGTATTGCTGCAGGTTCAGGAGCTCTTCCAGTTCAGAGCGGTATGCCAGCCACTGCCGGTAAAGCCGGGTGTACTCGCTAAGCGCGTCTTCGTGATGCGCGAAGCGGTCCAGCAGCTCCAGATGGCGGCGTACTTTCAGGAGCGAAAGATGCTCGGACTGCCCGTGGATATCCGCCAGCAGAGAGCCAAGCTCGGATTGCAGCGAGAGCGAGACGCTGCGCCCGTTCACCCGCGCCACGCTGCGCCCGCCTGCGCGGATTTCGCGCGAGAGCGAGAGCGTGCCGTCCTCTTCCCACAGGCCTTCCGGCTCCAGCAGCGCCCGGACGCCCGCGGCGGTGGGAGCGTCCAACGCGAAAGAGGCTTCGATGACAGCTTTGTCACTGTCCCGCCGGATGTCGTTCACGTCCACGCGGCCGCCCAGCACAGCGTTCAGCGCGTCCAGGATAATGGATTTGCCCGCGCCGGTTTCACCGGTCAATACCACCAGCCCGTTCGAAAAGGTGAGGGTTAATTCCTGAATGATGGCGAAATTTTGGATGCGCAGTTCTGCAAGCACGGCGGACCTCAGTTCAACTTGATGCCGGTGCTTTGATAGTAAGCGCTGGAGACCAGCAGCAGGGCGTAAACTGCCTGCCAGACCAGCGGAAGCAGCCCGACCAGGGCAGCCTGAGCGCCGTTAGCGCCAAAAATCGGAAGCAGGCGCAGGATGAGCAAAGGCAGGCATCCCAGGATGCTGCCCCACAGAAGCGCTTTGTTCAGCGCTTGGCTGCGGCGCTTGCGCACAGCCCAGCGCACCACGTTGGCAATCAGCGTGCCTATTCCCGGCGCGACGAACAAAATCAGAAAGCCGATGCGCCCGGCCAGCCAGCTGCCGCCAAAGGCAATCAGCGCGGAAATCAGCAGTCCCACGGGTACGTCCAGGCCTTTATTGGTGTCGTAAATCTTTTGCTGGGAGCGCACGCAGTCCTTGCAGCGGTAACCGGTGGGCGTCAGCACGGCCGTTTCGGGTGTGATAGGTTTGTTACAGCGGTTGCAGCGCAGAACGATTTCTTCCTGCGCGGCGTTGGGGGTAGGTAGGTTGGTTTCAGTCATGATGGTTTTGTTTCAGTGCAGGGTTATCATACAGCACGGTTGCCAGCCGGCGGTAGAAGTAATTCGGTTCGCCAAAGCGCACCATCTTCAGGGAATGTTGATTCGCCGTCACGCGCACGGCGTCGTTATCGTTCAGGCGGATGGGGTCGATGCCGTCCACGCTGATGACCGCTTCGTGGTCGCAGTGAGCGCGCAGTACCACGGAAGCGCCTTCTGCCAGCACCACCGCGCGGTCCAGAGATAGGTGCGGGGCGATGGGCAGCAGCAGCATGTTGCGCAGTTCCGGCGGCAAGATCGGGCCTCCGACAGCCAGCGCGTAGGCTGTGGAACCGGTGGCGGTGGCGACAATCAGTCCGTCTGCAATGTAGGAGGTGAGGTACCCCTCGTTCAGGTCCACGCGCACTTCAATCGGGCGCACGATTCGTCCGCGCGAGACGACAATTTCGTTGATGACGTCCCACTCGCCGCACACGCGTTCGTCCTGAATCAGCTGGGCAAGCAGCATCATGCGCTGTTCCAGGTGGAATTCGCCCGAGAGCAAGCGCAGCAGCGCCTCTTCCCAGGTGGATTCGGTCAGTTCGGAGAGGAAGCCCAGCTTGCCGGCCTGGACCCCCAACAGTGGAATGCCAAGCGGAGCGCACAGGTGGCCGGCGCGCAGCAGTGTGCCGTCGCCGCCCAGGACGATGACCAAGTCCGCGCTGCTCAGGTCCGGGCCTGAGGGGATGGCGGCAGGCGCGGCGACGAAAGTGCTTACCGCAGCGCCTGCCCGGGAGAGCCGCTCGGAGAGGAGGCCGGCAATTTGCAGCGCTTTTGGCATTTCCGTGTTGGGAAGCAGGACAATATGCGAGGGGGCGGAGACAGTTGAGGCCATAGTCAGTATTATAGCCGGAGTTGTGGGCTTTTCAGACCCTTGCAGAGGATATCCGAAGCTTGGTGGACATGGCAACGCCATCCCTGAGCGAATTGACGGAGTTTTGTTATTCTGAGCCGGCAGCGGAACTGGTAGTTTGAAACTAAAGATTCTTCGCGCTGCTCAGAATGACAAGCCGGATAAGCCGGGTGCAGAGGCGCAGAACCCGACGACAGCTCCACAAACCCGCCGGCCAAAGCTTGTCGGGTTGCGCTGCCGTTCCAACAAACCTGACTTCGCTGCCGCTCCACCCGACCTACGACTTTGCTGCCGCCCCACCGGACCTACGGCCACGTGCTGTCGGGTTGCGCTGTCACTCCACCCGACCTACAACCACAAGCTGTCGGGTTGCGCTGCCGTTCCAACAAACCTGACTTTGCTGCCGCTCCACCCGACCTACGACTTTGCTGCCGCCCCAACTGACCTACAACCACGAGCTGTCGGGTTGCGCTGCCGTTCCACCCGACCTACGACCTTCCTGCCGCCCCAACTGACCTACAACCACGAGCTGTCGGGTTGCGCTGCCGCTCCACCCGACCTACGACCTTCCTGCCGCTCCACTCGTAACCCGCCCTGACTCTGCACCCAGCCTTTCAGGATAGCACCAGCCGGAAAGCCTGATGATTTGTACGATTTCACAGGTTTCCCAACCTTTTCCTCTCGAACTCTGTTAAAATCATTTTGAAACAACCAGTTAGCCTGGAGCTTTTCCATGCATAAACGCCTGAATATCCTGCTCGCCTGTGTGCTTTGCCTTCTCCCCGGGCTGGCTCGCCCCCTGCCCGCCTTCGCCCTCCCGCCAGCACCCCAAAGCACACTGCCGGACTTCCCCTGTTACCGCGACCTTGCCACCCTCTATGCCGACGCGGCCGCCCTCGCCAGCGCTTACCCCGCGCTGGCCACCTGGACGGATATCGGCGATTCCTGGGAGAAAACTCAGCCCGGCGGCGCCCCAGGTTACGACCTGTTCGCGCTCAGGCTGACCAACAGCGCGCTGCCCGGGGAGAAACCCGCGCTCATTCTGGTCAGCGGCACACATGCCCGGGACCTGGCGCCAGTGGAGCTGAACCTGCGTTTCGCTGAATATCTCCTGGCAGGCTACGGCTCTGACCAAGATCTCACCTGGCTGCTGGACAGCGCTGAAGTGCACATCATCCTCAGCGCCAATCCCGACGGCCGCGCTGTGGTGGAAGCGCAAATTGCCAGCGGCGAGGCAGACGAATTCGGCGATACCGCCCGCAAAAAGAACCTGAACAACACCGCCTGCCCCGATCCCATCCTCACCGGAGTAGACCTGGATCGCAACTTTTCGTTTCAGTGGCAGCTGGGCCCCGACGGCTGCATGAGCGATTACCCGGGCGCCGCGGCCGCCTCTGAGCCGGAAACGAACGCCCTGATTGCCTATCTGGAGAACACCCTGGAGGATTACCGCGCCGGCGGCCCGGACGAGCCGGCCGACCCCAACGCGCGCGGTTTGCTGGTGCACCTGCAAAGCTATGGAAACAAGGTCTTTTACCCCTATTCCTACCGCTCGGAGCCCGCGCCTGAGGATGCCGCGCTGCAAATGCTGGCTAACAAATTCGCGTACGGCACGCCCGCCTCGCCGGCAAAATATTCCGGGACCTACGCGTCCTTCCTGCCCGGCAGCCTGGCGGATTATGTTTACGGGGAAAGGGGCGTGCCCGCGCTGGCGTACATGCTCTTCGCGAATATGGATGGGCGTTACTTCACCCGCTGCAGCGTCTTTGGGAATTCTCTCTCCGCCAACCTGCAGGCGCTCACGCGGGCATTGAAAACCGTTTGGGCGCCTTACATATTTCCAGCCGGGCCGGAAATGACCCCGCTGCTGATTACTGTCCATCACAGCGAATCTGAAACCTGGTGGGAACTTTTGACGAGCGCGGACACGAACATGCTGAAGGACCCCGACCCCAACGTGCCGCCGGTGGCTTCCGCGGTCTACAGTTTTGACCTGCCTCCCTGGGAACCCGGCGCGGTTCTGCACGCGCTGCCAACCCAGGACGGCGCTTTTGACAGCCCACAGGAGCAGCTGCACTCCCGACTGGACTTCAGCGGGCTGGAGCCCGGTTGGCATCGGGTCTTCGCGCAGGCCTTCCTGGCGGACGGCACGCCGGGCTTGGCTGCCGCGCAAAGCGTCCTGGTGCCCGAGCCGCCCCCAACGACCCCTTACAGCAGTTACCTCCCGATTTTATTGCGCTAACCCCTCAGAGCTTCATTCCGAGAGCAGATACGCCAGGATCCAGTTGGTTGTGGCTTCCAGCGCCTCGCGGTGCGTGCGCTCGTAATGGTGCGAGGCATCCACTCCTGGGCCGATGAGCGCGGCAGCCGCGGCGCCGCCCGCGTGCCAGTAAGCGGTAGCGTCCGAGCCGTAATTGGGGTAGATATCCACTTTGTAAGGGATGACATAGTTTTCCGCCAGCGCGCGCAGCCTGTTGCTCAGGCCGTTGTGGTAGGGTCCGCCGCTGTCCTTGACGCACAGCGTAGCATGAAATTCGTCCGAAGCCTGACCTTCGCCCATGGCCGCCATATCCACTGCCACCAATTCTTCCACGCTGGCGGGGATATCCGCCGCGCCGCCGTGCCCGACTTCCTCAAAATTGCTGAACAGGAAGCAGGTACTGCGGGCGGGTTCGAGGCCTGCAGCGCACAGCGCCTGGATGGCCGCCGCCATGCAGGCCGCGCAAGCCTTGTCGTCCAGGTGGCGCGAGCGCACAAAGCCGTTAGTCAGCTCCACGCGCGGGTCAAAGGAAACAAAATCGCCCACCTGGATACCGAGCGCGCGGGTTTCCTCGGCGCTGCTGGTGCGCGCGTCCAGGCGCACTTCCATCGTGTCCGGGCTGCGTTTCTGGTCTTTCACGTCGCTGTAGACATGCACGGAGGCGTGATTGGGCAGCAGGCTGCCGCGCACGAGCACGCCGCTTTGGGTATGCACCCAAACGCCCTCGCCCTCCACCGCGTTCCACGCGAAGCCGCCGATGCTGGTCAGTTCCAGGCGCCCGCTGGGTTTAATCACGCGCACCATGCCGCCGAGCGTATCCACATGCCCGGTCAGCGCGCGGCTGGGCTCTGGCTGGGCGTCCGCGCCTGGGAGCACTGCCAGCAGGGCGCCTTTTTTGGTCACGCGCAGGCTTAATTGCGGGAATTCCGCTAACGTCTGGCGCGTCAACTCCACTGCCCGCGCGGCGTAGCCGGTGGGGCTGGGCGTGTTCAACAGGCGCACCAGAAAGTCTTCCAGGAAAGCGTAGTTCAGTGCAGGTAAGCTCGGGTTCATGCCAAAAAGTCCTCTCTGTTTTCAAAAGCAGCCAGTTTATGCCGCCATTCGGCGGAAACTGGCCGTGAATGACCTTCGAAATGGTCGTACGACACCATCACCACATCTCCCCGCGCGAAGGCCCGCGTCCCCTCGCCGTCTTCCACCTGAAAGCGGAAGCGCAGGCTTTTGGTGCCGATGCTGTCCAGGGTGAGGCCCACGCGCACGCTTTGGCCAAAGCATATGGATTCCAGATAGTCGCATTTTACCGAGACGACCACCATGCCCATGTTCTCCACGGTCACGCCGTCCCAGATGCCGGAGGCTTGATAGTAGGCGGTGCGGGCGGTTTCGACATACTCCAGCACGGAAATGTTGTTCACATGGCGGTGGGTGTCCAGGTCGGCATAGCGCACGGCGATGGGGTGATAGAAAGTGAATTGTTGGGGGTAGGCGGGGGTGAGCGAGGTCATATTCTGTTTCTCCTGTGGGAATTATAGTCAATCCGCGCGTAAATCGATAGTTGTGATGCGCAGAGCGGCGGCTGGAACCGCGGTCGGGATTTC
>Ga0116171_10003307_pt1 | contig 14962 bp, 16 predicted proteins | sample AD_JPNHW2_MetaG_FD_89798 | JGI IMG/M metagenome (GOLD analysis project Ga0116171, IMG submission 89798) | Active sludge microbial communities of municipal wastewater-treating anaerobic digesters from Japan - AD_JPNHW2_MetaG | ecosystem: Engineered > Bioreactor > Anaerobic > Digestate | place...
AACAATTTTAATCATTTCGTTCCTGGTATTTTATGTGTTCATTGTAAATGCACAGGAAAAGCAGGATATAAGAGGGATTCTTTCTGGTTTCAAGCCGGGCCAGATAATAGCGTCTGATGAGGGTTATTTTAATTACACAACACTCAGATTGACCGATTGCGCTTATGATGTTAATATTATTGGAGTATTTAAATATGACCTAAAGTTGGATAACCCAAGAATTATGCCCAACCCGGTACAGCAAGAAGGCATTATAAAAGTGCAATTTTCAAATGAGAATGGCCCTGTAAAAAAAGGAGATTTGCTAACCAGTTCTTTAAAACCCGGTACTGCGATGAAAGCTACAAAACCAGGAATGATAATTGGCGTTGCCATGGAGAACAGCAATGAAGGTGATGACTATGTTAAAATCAGAATTATGATTCAATACGCGACACCATCTGTTGAGTAAATCTTTTATAACTTTGGTATTGATCAATGTATCGTATAAGTTGAGTGGCAGAAAACTAAAACGGAGAAACATTCAAAGAATCCTTAACTAAGGGATTTTACTTTCAATGGGAATCATCAGATAAAACAGAAACTTTCGGATCTATATTATTTTTATTCTTTACTTTGCTGAAATTAGTCGAAAATTGTAATAAACGGTTATGTCAATTCCTTTTTTTTGGTTTCTTATTCCCAGGCAGTTTGATATTGAGAAAATAGATAAGTTCGGATCCGATTCAAGCACAAACCAAGGGCTGGTGATACATAATAAAAATATTAATAACATCACCCCCCAACTATTAGGAATGATTCGTGAAAAGTTTAACCTCCCATTTGCATTTTATAATACAACTAATTTAGAAATTACCTCAGATTTTACAGAAGGTTTTTCTGCATTGATTTTTCGTTATGATAAGAGAAAAATTCATCATACTGAGTCCGGGATGACCTGTTTTAAGATTACAAAATGCCTGCAACCGGAAGATCAAAATAAATGGATTTTAGACCAACTTATTGATTATTTTGCTTTTAGAAATGTTTATCCCCAAAAAGAAGTTGTGGCAAGGATTGATAATCTTACATTCCCTTCGCTTTCTATCCATTTTTTTATGATAATGCAGAAACTCGGCATCAGGAATTTCATGGTTCCATTTTCATTGAAAAATCTGTCTTTTATAAAGGAGTTAAATAAATATTTTCAAGAGTATTCCTCAGAAAATGAAAAAGGAAATATTCCTGAACTTGAGCAGTGGCGCAGCCAGATTGATGTTCTTGATAATAACCTGATTGATATCTTAAAACAACGGCAGGAGATTGTTCATGCAATGGGCACATATAAAAAACAAAATAATCTACCTTATTTCAACCCGGAACGCTGGATAGAGATTTTAAAAACTCGTAAAGTAGTTGCTGGCAATTTAAATATAGATCAGGATATGATCGAAAAAATATTTACAGCAATCCATCTCAATAATTTAAAGACTATGATTGAAGGGGAAAATTAAACGAGTGAGTTTCCTTTCATCAGGTCTTCGATATCAGAGATATCTTTAGGTATAGGCCTGCCTAACACGCGGTTCCCATTTTCAGTGACCAAAACATCATCTTCGATGCGGATACCGCCGAAGTCCAAATATTTTTCCACTTTATCATAATTGATGAATTCGGTGAACTTATTTTCTGATTTCCACAGTTTAAACAATTCGGGAATGAAATATATTCCGGGTTCTACCGTTAGCACAAACCCGGGCTGGAGCCTTCTTCCCAAACGCAGGTAGGCCGTGCCAAACTGATCGATGGGGCGCACCTCGTCGTCGTAACCAACGAAAATCTGTCCGATGTCTTCCATATCGTGCACATCCAGCCCCATCATGTGCCCCAGGCCGTGAGGCAGGAAAAAAGCGTGTGCTCCCTGTTTAACGGCTTCGGAGGTGTCGCCCTGCATCAACCCTAGCTTTTTCAGGCCGTCGGCAATAACTTTGCAGGCAAGCAGATGTACCTCCTGATATTTTATTCCGGGTTTAATGGCGGCAATAGCTGCCAGTTGTGCATCCAGCACTATCTGATAGATTTCTTTTTGTTTTTGAGTGAATGTGCCGCTGACAGGCACCGTACGCGTGTGGTCGGTGGCGTAGTGATCAGGTGTCTCAAAACCGGCATCTATCAACAGCAGGTCGCCCTCTTTCATTTGGCTACTGTGGTCGTGTCCGTGTAAAATCTCTCCCCTGACCGACAAAATGGTAGGGAATGATAAAGCCCCGTTTTTGGTGCGGGCAATGCCTTCCATTTGTCCGGCTACTTCGTATTCGTAAATGCCAGGTTTTACCATCTTCATAGCTTTGGTAAACATCTCGTAAGCGGTTTCCATGCCTTTTTCTATGGCGTCTATCTCTTCTGGTTTTTTCAAGGAGCGCAGTTTTATCACGGCCTGAATCAGCTCCATTGAAGCATTTTCCTTTAGTTTTTCTGTTGGTATTGCCAGTACCTGACTCAGAAAGATTTTTGTGTTGGGGTTGTAGGGTGGCAGAAAATGCAGGCTGCGGTTTTGTTTTTTTGCTTCAAGAATATATTTTGCGTAGTCTGTATAAGGCGCCGAAACTGTTATTCCGGTCTGTTTTATTTTTTCGGCCAGCAAAGGCAGCGGCCCTGTCCAGATGATGTCTTCGATATCCACATCATCACCGAAAATAATTTCCTTGTTATTGTCAATATCAATGATGGCGGCCAGCCCGGGTTCGTCGAGGCCAAAAAAGTATAAAAACGTGCTGTCCTGCCTGAAGTGATAGGCATTTTGAGGGTAGTTCATCGGCAGTTCGGTATTGCCTGTAAAAATTAGCAGTCCATTAGTGAAGTGGCTTTTTAAATTGTTTCTTCTTTCGGAGTAAATATTGGCTGAAAACATATTGTTATTTTTTTAGATTTATAATTAAGGATTGATTTACGTGTTAGTTTCCTTTTGTCAACAGGTGTCAATCGGGTTTTCCGGTTTAGGTTACTTTTTCATTAGCCTTTCAATATCGTCGGCTTCCACAGGAATGTTTTTCATCAGGTCGACAGGTCCTTTTTCGCTTACCAGAATGTCATTTTCGATGCGGATTCCTATCCCTTCTTCTTTGATATATATGCCGGGTTCGCAGCTCAGCACCATCCCTGGTTTCAGTTCTATTTGCCGCGTGCCCACATCGTGCACATCCAGCCCGATAAAATGAGAATTGCCATGCATATAGTATTTGAAATACAGCGGATTTTCCGGATCCTGGTTTTGTACATCCTGCCTTGAAAACAGTCCCAGATTGATCATTTCTTCTTCCATAAGCACGGTGACCGCTTTATTGATTTTTTCGATGGTGGTGCCGGGCACAATAAGGTTTATTGCCTGTTTTTGTACACGCAATACTGCATTATAACAATCTTTCTGGCGTTTTGTAAAGCTGCCGTTAGCGGGAATGGTGCGCGAAAGGTCAGCGGCATAATTGCCGTATTCGGCACCGATATCAAATAAAACCAAATCGCCATCTTTGATACCAACATCATTTTTTATATAATGCAGCACGCAGGCATTCATACCTGAGGCCACTATGGGTGCATAAGCATGACCTGAAGCCCCGTTGCGAATAAACTCATGGGTGATTTCGGCTTCCGCTTCGTACTCCATCATACCCGGACGCAGGCTGCCGAGCATCCTTCTGAAAGCTTTTTCTGTGATATTACAGGCTTGCTGAATAATGTCAATTTCTTCGGGCTCTTTGCAAAGGCGACATTCGGTGATAAGAGGGTGGAGGCGTTCAAAATTGTGCAAAGGGTATTCTTCTTTCATGCGCTTGGAAAAACGCAGGTCGTTGGATGGCACATCTGTCGAAAACCGCGCATTTTCATAAATATTGATGTAGATGTTCTCTGCCCGCAGTGCAAGGTCTTTCAGGGTATCTTCAAAACTTTCGAGCCACTTCACATTGTTTACCCCCGAAACATTGCGGGCCTGCTCCTGCGTGTATTTATGGCCATACCACGTAACCATTTTGTCGTTGGTCTGCACCGTAAAAACAAGTTCGCGCATCTCTTCTTTAGGATGATCAGGAAAAAGACACAGTATGCATTTTTCCTGGTCGAGACCGCTCAGGTAAAACATATCGGAGTTTTGACGGTAGGGATGAAACTGGTCGCCGTTTCTTTGATATTCATCGTTTGAAAGTATAATTGCCAACGAGTTTGGTTTTAATTTCCGGGCAAGCTTCTGGCGGTTACGGATGAAGAGTTGGGAGGGGATTTGTTTGTATCGCATTTATTAAATATTTTTTTATTAATAAAAAATTCACTTTTTATTTGGAAAAGTCATTTCAACTGATATCTTTGTATCGTAAAATACAAAGAAAAATAAATTTTAGTAATATAGCGTTTTTTTTCAATATTTTTTCAAAACAGAATGTTATGAGCAAACTTCTAATGTATTCTTCCATTACCAAAAAAATTATGATGGGGGTCTTTGGCCTTTTTTTGGCTCTGTTCCTACTTGTACATCTCACTGTCAATCTGTTAATGCTGGCTGGTGACGATGGTCGGTTATTTACCGGGGCTTCGCATTTTATGACCACAAATATTCTTATCAAGATAATTGAGTATGTGTTGTTTGCGTCGTTTTTTCTACATATATTAATAGGAGTGGTTTTATTCTTTCAGAATTTGGCTTCGCGGCCTGTGGGCTATCATGTGGTAAATAAATCGCATACCGAATTCTTTTCAAAATACATGATTTATACGGGAATCATTATCTTCATTTTTCTGGTACTGCATTTTATGGATTTCTTTTTTATCAAGATGGGTTGGGTGCAACCGCCTGCCGGTGTTGACAGTCATAATTTTTACAGGATGGCTGTTATTTTGTTTCAAAACAAAGCTTACTCTTTGATTTATATTGCTTTTTTTATTTTTCTGGGCTTTCACCTCAATCATGCTATCATGTCGGGATTTCAGACCCTCGGGCTGAATCATACCACCTACAATAAGGCAATCAGAATTGTCAGCACTTTGTATGCCATTGTAGTAGCTGTGGGATTTTCAATTATCCCGATATATTTTATGTTTTTTTACCAATGAGTTTATTCATACGATAAAATTATTTATACAACAATAAAGCATTCCGGCTATGACAAAATTAATTTCCAAAATACCCGATGGCCCATTAGCTGAAAAGTGGACTACCTATAAATCAAGTTGCAAATTGGTTAATCCCAACAACAAACGCAAACTCGACATCATTGTGGTAGGTACAGGACTTGCCGGGGCTTCTGCGGCAGCATCGCTGGGCGAATTGGGTTATAATGTGAAGTCCTTCTGCTATCAGGATAGTCCCCGCCGTGCTCATAGCATTGCGGCCCAGGGCGGCATCAATGCAGCCAAAAACTATCAGAATGATGGCGACAGCGTGTATCGATTGTTTTACGATACCATCAAAGGGGGCGATTACCGCGCCAGGGAAGCCAATGTGTATCGTCTTGCCGAGGTCAGCAATGCTATTATCGACCAGTGTGTGGCCCAGGGCGTGCCCTTTGCACGTGATTATGGCGGATTGCTCGATAACCGTTCCTTTGGCGGAGCGCAGGTGTCGCGAACGTTTTATGCACGAGGGCAAACCGGACAGCAGCTCCTGCTGGGCGCTTACGGAGCCATGAGCCGCCAGATAAAAAAAGGAACAGTAACATTATACAACCGCCGCGATATGCTGGATGTGGTCATCATCGATGGCAAAGCCCGCGGCATCATCGTCAGAAACTTAGTAACCGGTGAAATAGAAAAACATTTCGGCCATGCAGTGGTGCTTGCCACGGGCGGTTATGGCAATACCTATTTTCTTTCAACCAATGCCATGGGGTCCAATGCTACACCCATATGGCGCGCCTACAAAAAAGGAGCGTTTTTCAGCAATGCCTGTTTTACACAGATACATCCTACATGTATCCCGGTGCATGGCGATTTCCAGTCGAAACTTACCCTGATGAGCGAAAGTCTGCGTAACGACGGCAGGATATGGGTTCCCAAAAAGAAAGAAGACGTGGAAAGACTGCGCAAAAAAGAAATAAAACCGGTTGATATTGCTGAAGAAGACCGCGACTATTACCTTGAAAGAAGGTACCCTGCTTTTGGCAACCTTGTGCCGCGCGATGTGGCTTCACGGGCTGCCAAGGAGCGATGCGATGCCGGTTTTGGCGTGGGACATACCGGGCTGGCAGTGTACCTGGATTTTAAAGATGCTATCGCCCGGTTAGGTAAGAATGTCATTGGGGAACGCTATGGTAACCTTTTCCAGATGTATGAACAAATCATCGACGAAAACCCTTATGAAACACCGATGATGATTTATCCGGCCATTCATTATACCATGGGAGGGCTGTGGGTTGACTATGAGTTGATGACCACGGTGCCTGGGCTTTATGCCATCGGTGAATGTAATTTTTCAGATCACGGAGCCAACCGTCTCGGAGCCTCCGCATTAATGCAGGGGCTGGCCGACGGATATTTTATTCTGCCCTATACTATCGGAAATTATTTGTCGGAAGAGATACATACCAAGCGGATCCCGACCGATGCCCCCGAGTTTATACAGGCGGAAAATGAAGTAAAAATGCAACTTCAGCGGCTAAAAAATATCAAAGGCAAAAAATCTGTGGATTCCATACACAAGAAATTTGGGAAACTGATTTGGGAAAACTGCGGCATGGGAAGAAACGAAGAAGGCCTGAAAAAAGGATTATCGCTGATTCCAGAAATTAAAAATGAGTTCTGGAACGACCTTTTTATTCCAGGAAAAATGGACGAATTCAATCCTGAACTGGAAAAAGCCGGAAGGGTGGCAGATTTTATCGAACTGGGCGAGCTGATTATGAAAGATGCCTTACAACGAAAAGAATCCTGCGGCGGACACTTCCGTGAAGAAATGCAAACCGAAGATGGAGAAGCAAAACGTGACGATGAAAATTTTGCATTTGTTTCTGCCTGGGAATACAAAGGCGAGGACAAAGAACCCGAAATGCATAAGGAAGTACTGACTTTTGAGGTTGCAAAACCTTCGCAGAGGAGTTATAAATAACCAATGGCCAATGGCCAATAGCCAATGGCCACAAGCCACGAGCCACGAGCCACGAGCCAAAAGCCACAAGCTATTAGCCACGAGCCACAAGCCATTGGGGAGTATATAAAGGCAATAGAAAAAAATTAAATGGAAAAGATAAATTCATACAAAGATTTAAAAATATGGCAGCTTGGCATTGAGTTGACTGTTGATATTTATAAATTAAGTAAGGATTTTCCGCAGGAAGAACGTTATGGAATTATAGCTCAGGTAAGAAGTGCATCCAGTTCAGTTCCGATAAATATTGCAGAAGGATGGGGTAGAAACTCCACGAAATTTTATTCTTTATTTTTGAAACAAGCAAGAGGATCCTTATATGAGCTGGAAACCGAATTAATTATTGCAAATAAAGTTGGATATTTAAAAGAAAATTGTGAAGATATTTTCAGTAAAATAACATCATTATCGAAAATGCTAAACTCATTAATAAATAAATTGGACAACGATAAATAAAATAAAAAATAATGGCTAATGGCTAATGGCTAATGACTAATGACTAATGGCTAATGGCTAATGGCTAATGGCTAATGACTAATGACTAATGACTAATGACTAATGACTAATGGCTAATGACTAATGGCTAATGGCTAATGACTAATGGCTAATGGCTAATGACTAATGACTAATGACTAATGGCTAATGACTAATGACTAATGACTAATGGCTAATAAATAAACCCAAATTATGGACTTAACCTTAAAAATCTGGCGCCAGGCGAATGCCAAAGCAAAAGGAAAATTTGAAATCTATAAAGTTTCCGCAGTATCACCCGACAGCTCTTTCTTTGAAATGCTTGATACGCTGAACCAGCAAATCATTGAGCAAGGCAATGACCCGGTGGCTTTCGACCACGATTGCCGTGAAGGAATTTGCGGCACATGCAGTCTATACATCAATGGTAGGCCCCATGGCCCCAAAAGAGGCATTACCACCTGTCAGCTTCACATGCGGTCGTTCAAAGACGGCGATACCATAGTGATAGAACCTTGGCGCGCCAAGCCCTTCCCAATTGTTAAAGACCTTATCGTTGACCGTTCGGCCCTTGATCTGATTATTCAGGCCGGGGGATATGTTTCCGTTAATACCGGCGGTATCCCCGATGCCAACGCCATTCCCATACCCAAAACAAAATCAGAAATGTCCATGGATGCCGCTGCCTGTATAGGTTGCGGGGCATGTGTAGCTGCCTGTGCCAACGCCTCAGCCATGTTGTTTGTGGGCGCCAAAATTTCGCAGCTTGCCCTATTGCCTCAGGGAAAAATTGAAGCATCAGAACGGGCCCGAAAAATGGTGAAAGAAATGGACCGGCTGGGTTTTGGAAATTGCAGCAATACCTATGCCTGCGAAGCCGAATGTCCAAAGGAAATTAAGGTAACCAATATAGCACGCCTCAACAGGCAGTTTATTAAAGCGAAAGTAGGGTCCGAGAAATACGAAGTATAATCCCTGAAATTCATAGGCTGCTTTCGCGTTCATAGTTGTACTTCTTTTAAAAGCCTGTAAATTTTCTGAAAATGCTAATAGTAGCACGTAAACATTCTTCAATAGGCATTTTAAGAATGCTATGCCACGTTAAATGTGCCAAGCACCCAGTAAATGCAATTAAACCCTGTTTTTATTTCAGAAACCATTCCGGATCCATATACAGTTTGGCGTGTTCGCCATAGGACATCACTTTGTTTTCGTCAATGTGGTAAGTAGCTTCCTCTCCATATACCTTTGAAAAGATTACCAGTGTCATTTTGCCATGTTTATCTTCTCTCAGTACTTTTACCAACTTGGATTTCTCTTTATGGTATTCAATGTTTGTGTGGCAGTAAGGACAGAAGAATTCAACACTATCGCCTTTCTTTATTTCAAGCGATGAGATCATCTGACTGGTATAATTACCCAGTTCAGTGTGAAGAAAAACCAACCCCTGTTGGTTGTTTTTGTTTCTTACGACCAGTACAATATTGTCGTTTACATTCAAATGGCCTTTGCAAAAGGGACAAATATAAGTTTCCATAACATTGCATATTAATGAATTTAATACTAGTTAGAAAAAATTCAACCATATAAAGATACTGAATTTTAATGGTTTTTGCAAGTTTATAACTTCGATGTCGTTCTTTTTTTAATACAGTTTTGTAATTTTGTTATCATGAATAAAGGATGGTTGTTTTTTTTACTGGCTGAGTTGTTTTTTTGTTCATGCAATAAAAATAACGATAAATCTGCGCCTCAGATAAATATTACCACGCCGCATGAAAATCAAATTTTTCAGGTGGGGGATACCGTACAGTTAATTGCTGGTATTTGTGATGACCGTCAGCTCGACTATGTGAGTATCAGGATTGTCAATACGGATTATGTGCCGGTTACCCCAGCCCAGACTTTTTATCCGGAAAATAATTGTACGGATATCAACCACGGGATCCCAATTGGTAATATGATGCTTGAGTCCGGAACGTATTATGTGCTGGTAACAGCTTTCGACGGCACCAACACCACAAACGAGTTCCGTAAAATCAGCATCAATGCGGTTGATAAAAGATTAAAATACATCCTTGTGCTTACTATAGATGGTGGTCAGGTTACCGTGCACAAAATCGACAGCCTGAATACTATCTCACAGGTAAATACTATTCACACCGATTACTGTGGCTCAGCGGTAAGCAATGATGTACGGCAGTTTTATATCGGAGGAAGATATTTTGGCGATGTTTCAGTGTTCAGCCTTGATAATTGGCAACAACAGTGGCAGGTTCCGGTGATTGTAAATCCGCCTTTCCCGTATTTTGAAGCCTTAGAGGTACATAACACAAATCTATACGTATCTTTCCGCGAAGGAAGGTTTGCAATCTATAACCAGTCCGGAAGTATCCTTGCTTCCCGGCTGATTGAAAATGGTGAATACCCGCTGGCCTTTTTACCTTTCAAAGATTATCTGATAACCTTTGAAACCAGCCCTGACGGGATGCAGAGATATCTGTTGGCATATTTTATCCCTTCGATGGCTGTTTATAAAAAAATATTCGTGAATTACGATATACTGAAAATACTTCCACTGAATGATGAAGAATGCTTGTTGTTTTGCAATAGCGGCAATTTGGGCATGGTAAAACTTTTTTCTCTTTCCACGGGCGATGTTACCAATAAATATGTGTTTACCGAAGGTTCCTTCAACGGTGTTGCCGGTATTGACGGCTCCCAATACCTGTTGCTGTCAGGAAATGAAATCTGGTATTTTTCATATAGTTATAAAGGTTTTACCCAATGGGCCACTGCGCTGAATCCTCGCTGCCTGGTGTACGACCACACCGAGGGCTGCTATTATTATGCTGAAAATCAATTCCTGCTAAAGAAGAATCGCTTAATGCCCAACGAAAATCTGAATACCTATACTTTTCAGGATACAATAATTAATATATTACCGGTATATAACAGGGATTGAAAATGGAAAGAAAAATAATTTTAACTGCTGATGGTTCCGAAACCATTTTTATCCCTGAACTGAACGAGTGTTATCATTCCAGGAACGGTGCCATAACCGAATCCATACATATTTTTATTGACGCCGGTTATCGTTGTGCAGCACAGAATAATGCCGCGCTGAATATTCTTGAAGTGGGTTTTGGTACCGGCCTCAATGCGCTGCTGACATTGATGGAAACCAACGCCGACCAGCGGGATGTCCATTATGTGGGGGTCGAGCCTTTCCCCCCTGAACAATCGATGCTGTCGGTTCTCAATTATCCTTCGCTTATCGCGATGCCGCATGCATTGGAGTATTTTAATGAATTTCATCACACGGTTTCCCGGAAACAAATTACCAAGTACTTCTCACTTAGTGTATGCGAAGAGAAAATTCAGGAAATGGAACTCGAAAAATCTTTCTTTCACCTGATTTATTTCGATGCCTTTGCTCCTGCAGTATGTCCGGAACTCTGGAGCGAACCGGTTTTCCAAAAATTATGGGATTCTTTGAAGAATGACGGAATTTTGGTAACATATTCCTGTAAAGGCGAAGTAAAAAGAGCCTTAAAATCTGCAGGTTTCAGTATTGAAAAGCTACCCGGCCCCCCCGGAAAGCGTGAGTTTATAAGGGCTACAAAAAAAGGATAAATTATTTTGTCAACGAATTATGTCAAAACTGTCGAAGTTACATAAGGCTCCTTTTTCTACATTTACATGCTCCACATGAGCCCAGACCGGGCCATGGCGGCACCACTGGATAAAAGCCATAATAACATCTTCGGGGGCTTCGGCCTCAATATAAACGCTGCCGTCGTCCAGGTTTTGCACAAAGCCGCAAATCCCCAATTCCCTGGCCGTTTCCATTGTGCTATAGCGAAATCCTATACGCTGTACCCTCCCCGAAACCTTTATGTTGACATGTACCCGCATACATTTATGGGTTAAGCCGTTTGGTCATCATTTCCGAAACAAGCTCAAAAAAATGAGTGGGACCCATCCGGCGCCAGAGCATCTGATTGAGTTTTTCGCCAAAAGCCAGGTAATAATCTATATGACCATGTTCAAATTCCTTTACCACATGATCCCTGAAATTTACACAGGCAATCCAGCCGTCATCAATTTCATCAAACCACTCCTGATAATAAGAATCATCAGAATAATGGAAGTTCAGTATATTTTCACCTATCAGGATAAACTTAATGATACCATTGCCCAGCAAAATATCAATCACGTTTTCTTTCAGGAATTTTATATCATTGTAGAGACAATCATTCCATTCGCCTATAAATTCAAGGATGGCAAAGTTTTTCTGGTAATCTGCGTATAATAATTTAATGTACAAAGTGGCTGAACCGAAACAATCCCATTGCGGGTGTATCAGGTAATTATACACCGCGTATGAAAACTCAAACTCGCTGTACATATTACCGTAAAAGGGAGAGCGCACATCTTCTGACGCGATGTACAGGTGTCTCCAGTTATAATATGGTTCGATGGTGTGCATGGATACAAAAGTACATAATCTATCAAGAAGTACTTGAATAGGTAAGGGTAGAAGTTTGATTTTTAGGAATTGACTCCAATAATTAATACCAATGTAAAAGGAGAAGATTGTCCCTGCCCTGGCTGCATGGCACAGCCTGGCAGGCTGCCGGAGTGCCCGGCACGCAGGCAGGGAAGCTGGTCCAACCTGTCGTCATTTTTCGACACCCCGACATTAATCGTCGGGGGCTTTGTGTGACGACAATAAACTGGTTCAGTGTGATAGAAAAAATTAAAGAAGCGATTATTTAATAAAAAAATTTTCAACGAACTCTTTTGTAATAAAATATTTACTATTTTTGCAACCCCAAATGTTGGGAAATAATTATTTTATTAATAATCAAAAGAAAGAGAGAGATTTTTTATGATCATCGTACCTGTAAAAGAAGGCGAAAACATCGACAAAGCCCTCAAAAAATACAAAAGGAAATTTGAAAAAACCGGCGTGGTAAAAGAACTGCGCGAAAGGCAAAAATTTACAAAACCTTCTGTAAAACGTAGGGAAGAACTTTTGAAAGCTGCTTATATTCAGCAACTTAACGACGAAAAGAATAAGTAGCAAGTTTCTCTGCCTTTTTTTAGAAGAATAATTCTTGCTTTTTTATAATAGAATGTATAATTTTACGTTCACACTTTATAGAGAAGATTGAATTATTCTTTTTTTTTTGTGATGCTGGAACGGTTTTTACATTACTTACAATACGAAAAAAGATTCTCTCCTTACACGGTTATCAGTTATAAAACCGATTTGGGACAATTTTCCGAATACCTTGCCCTGCAGTATGGAATCTCAGAAATTGCTGATGCCTCTCATCAAATGATCCGCTCGTGGTTTGTCTCTCTAATGGAACAAAATATCACCGCACGATCGGTAAATCGCAAAAAAGCCGCATTAAATACATTTTATAAGTACTTGAACTCTCATGGATTTTCATCGGAAAACCCTATGAACAAAGTGTTATCGCCAAAAACGGCTAAACGGCTGCCGGCCTTTGTGGAAGAAGAAAAAATGAAACGGTTGCTTGACGAATATATTCCTGAACAAGGTAATAGCTTTGTCATCCTTCGCGATCAGCTCATCATCGAAATGCTGTATAATACAGGTATGCGACTGTCCGAACTGGTAAACCTTAAAACCGCCGATATAAATAGTTTCTCCATGACACTAAAAGTTTTGGGTAAAAGAAATAAAGAACGTATCATACCTTATAATAATAGATTGCACAAACTGATTAATGAATATCTCGAAGCCCGGCAAAAAACCTTTGGCGAAACAGGCGATTATTTTTTTGTGACTTCAAAAGGAAAAAAAGTTTACCAAAAACTTGTATATCGCATCGTAATTTATTATCTTAACATCATAACTTCACAGGATAAAAAAAGTCCACACGTGCTGCGACATACTTTTGCCACACATATGCTCAACCACGGAGCAGACCTCAATTCCATAAAGGAAATATTAGGCCATGCCAACCTTTCTGCCACTCAGGTATACACACATAATACTATCGAAAAATTAAAAACAGTTTACAAACAAGCTCATCCAAAAGCTTAAAAAAAAAGGAGGTTTTTTATGAAAGTCAACATTACATCATTACACTTCAAAACGGATAAAAAACTTGAAAGTTATATCCAGGATAAAGTCGACAAATTAGCAACTCTTTATGACGGCTTGCTGTCGTCAGAAGTTACGCTCCGACTTGAGAAGAATGAAAGTGAAAAAAACAAAGTAGCCGAAATTCATTTGTCAATGAGGGGTAATGATTTATTTGCCAAAAAACAGTCGAGCAGTTTTGAACAAGCCACCGACACTGCTGTCGAGGCTCTGCGTAAACAATTAGTCAAGCATAAAGAAAAAATTAAAGGCATTTAAAAAAAAAATTATATTTTTCTTTGTTGATAACTTATTTCTGTGTACATTTGCAGTCCTTTTTAATAAGAGGACTGTTTTTTTTATATAAGTATCAGATTATCAGTATAAAATAAGCAGTGGCTATGCCGGAATAGCTCAGTTGGCCAGAGCAGCTGATTTGTAATCAGCGGGTCGGGGGTTCGAATCCCTCTTTCGGCTCCAGTTCTTTGAAGAGAAATTTGGGGAGATTCCAGAGCGGTCAAATGGGGCAGACTGTAAATCTGTTGGCAATGCCTTCGGAGGTTCGATTCCTCCTCTCCCCACATAATATTTGATTTTTTTCAACTGTTATGTCATGCGGAAGTAGCTCATTTGGTAGAGCGATAGCCTTCCAAGCTATAGGTGGCGGGTTCGAGCCCCGTCTTCCGCTCCATCTCAGCCGTTGTAGCTCAGGGGTAGAGCACTTCCTTGGTAAGGAAGGGGTCATGAGTTCAATTCTCATCAATGGCTCAACTTGAATAATCATTAATACAGAAATAAATTATAATCACTTAACAAACTTAATCAAAATGGCAAAAGAAAAGTACGAACGTTCCAAACCCCATGTAAACATTGGGACAATAGGTCATATCGACCACGGCAAAACAACTTTGACGGCAGCTATCACCCTGGTACTGTCGCAAAAAGGATTTTCTGAATTCAGAACATTTGACTCCATTGACAATGCACCTGAAGAAAAGGAAAGAGGTATAACTATTAATACTTCGCACATCGAGTATTCAACCGAACACAGGCACTATGCCCACGTTGACTGCCCCGGCCACGCTGACTACATTAAAAACATGGTTACCGGTGCTGCCCAGATGGACGGCGCTATCCTTGTGGTAGCTGCTACTGACGGCCCCATGCCCCAAACCAACGAACATATTCTGCTTGCACGCCAGGTAGGTGTTCCCAAGATCGTTGTTTTCATGAATAAGGTTGACCTTGTTGAT